>Ga0206126_10004856_pt1 | contig 12668 bp, 10 predicted proteins | sample Helgoland_Spring_5_FD_148621 | JGI IMG/M metagenome (GOLD analysis project Ga0206126, IMG submission 148621) | Pelagic subsurface seawater microbial communities from Kabeltonne, Helgoland, North Sea - Helgoland_Spring_Bloom_20160412_1 | ecosystem: Environmental > Aquatic > Marine > Epipelagic ...
GCTATTCATTCAATTGGTTTTGGCAAAATAGCCCGGTCGGCGGTGATGAAAGTTATTGGGTGGATTACCCAATGGCGACAGGCACGTATTGTGTCACCCTGACAGACAACTGTGAATCTCCGGCAGTGACCGAATGCGATGAAGTCGTTATCGAAACGCCCATTCCAGCTGCTTTTACTTCTGATACGACCCGTTCTTGCGTGCCGGGTGTTTTTCAATTCGAATCATTGGTCGATCCGGCGCTGATCGCACAGACGGAATGGTTCTTTGGTGATGGTGAGCTGTCGTATGATGCTAATCCTGCACATGCTTACCTCAGCCCGGGATCGTACGATATTACGTTCAATATTACCTCCTTGGTGGGATGTGAATACGTCAATTTCCAGCCGAACTACTTGCAGGTGTTCACACCACCTTACGTTGGATTCACGGCAACGCCCCAGCCTACGCGTGTGCCGGACACCGAGGTTCAATTCGAATCCGTAAACAGCACCAATGTTGTTGACTGGTTCTGGTTGTTTGATAGTATCCAGTACTTGGGCGCTTCCAACCAGCCCAATCCCATATTCGAGTTCCCTATTGACCAGGGAGGAAATTATCCGGTAACGTTGGTCGTGACGGATGAGAATGGTTGTTCTTCTCAGATTACCCGGACCATTGAGGTCTTGGATTTGTTTTCTCTCTACATTCCAACGGCATTCTCCCCCAATAATGATGGAACCAATGATGCTTTCTTCGCGGTTGGAACGGATATTGATCCTGCTCGCTTTTCCATGCAGGTCATTAACCGATGGGGAAACTTGGTCTTTGAGACGACGGATGTAAACGAAGTCTGGTACGGCAAGTCGAATGATGCTTCTGAGCATTTTGCGCAGGACGGTGTGTACTTCTACCGTGTCGTCGTATATAGCTTGAGCAATCCTGCAGAACGAAAAGAAATTAAAGGCGCTGTTAGCTTGATGAGGTGAGTTGAATGAGCAAGCTGGCTTCTAACTTTGGAACATGAAAAAGCCCCCGTGAACACGGGGGCTTTTTCATTTCAGCTGGATTCGACTCAATCTACTTCCAACAGTTCATCCATTGTTCCGGTCGCAACGCTGTGATAATTGGGCCGAGCCTGGCTGTAGATTCTAAGGGCCATGTCCTTTTGTTCTGTTTCGACCATAGCGCGGTAAAGAGGCGTTAAGAATTTTCTTCGACCTACGGCGATCAAGAACGATTCAAGGCGCTCATAAGAGGGCGTGTAATTGCTGCGAATGCTTTGTTCGAGCCATGCAAACAACACTTCGTTGTTGCCAGTGATTGAGATTTCCCATACTAAGTCTAGTTCTTGCATGCGTTCAGCAGATGTTCCGTCATCTAAATTGGAAAGGAACCGATAGCGTTCTTGGTAGACCCATTGGTCCCATGGTAAGTTCTGCGTTGTGGTTTCACGCGCTTCCCAAGCTGCGAGGCTGGCATCGACTTGCTCAATACGCTCAGAACGAACCTGTGGGCAGTTCGCGGGCAGTCCGGCGCCAAAAATCCATGCGTCCAGGTCAATGGCTGCCAAACGATCCGCTGTATTGAGTAGGTTTTTCTTCAAATAAGTGATGAAGCGGTCCGTATCCATGACGGTGAAGGCATGCTCGGTAAAATAGGTTTTTAGAAAAGCATCAAAAGCCACTCGGCCAACGGTTTCTTCAATCAAACGCAAGAAGAAATAACCTTTGTCATAGGCGATGGCTGTCATGCCGTCGTCCGGATTGCGATTTTGAAGATGCAATTTGAGGTGGGTGTCATCGGGATTGGTATCCATGATTTCATCGACCTCGTCGACCAATCCTTGGTAGCTCAGAGTGGCGAGCATTTCCGAGATTTCGCGGCCGTAGACGGCTTCCATGATGCGTTGTTCGAAGTAGACGGTGAAGCCTTCATTGAGCCAGAAATCGTCCCAAGTAGAATTGGTCACAAGGTTTCCGCTCCAACTGTGCGCTAATTCGTGTGCCACCAATGATACGAGGCTGCGATCGCCTGCGATGATCGTAGGTGTGGCAAACGTCAAGCGAGGATTTTCCATTCCTCCGAAGGGAAAGGCTGCCGGCAGTACGAGCAAATCGTAGCGTTCCCAAGCGTATTTTCCATAAAGGTTCTCCGCGGCCACCAAGAGTTGTTCCATTTCACCGAATTCGTATTCGGAAGCATCGATAAGTTCAGGCACGGCATAGACTCCTGTGTGTGGACCCACCGAACGGAATTCAACATTGCCCACGGCAAGCGCCATGAGGTAGGAGGGGATGGGTTGATCCATTTGGAAGTCGTAATGGCCATCAGCGGATTGCTCCGTAGGGTTGGTCGCGCTCATAAGTGCCATGGTTCCAACGGGCACATCTACGTGCGCTTCATAGGTGAATCGAATCCCCGGTGAATCTTGGCATGGTATCCATGTTCGCGCCAAAATGGCTTGGCTTTGCGTGAAAAGAAACGGTTGTTCTCCTTCCACCCAAAGCAGGGCACCGGCTGAAGGGGCGCTGGCGTATTGAATGCTGATACGCTTGGAATCTCCTGTGACGGGAATGCTCAGGGGCTGTCCAATAAATGCTTGTTCCGGCCCCAAGGACCAGTCGACGGCTGCGCCATCGACGGTAACGGCTTCAATGGTCAAATCAACACAATCTAAAAGAATGCGTTTGGCGTTTGCGCTTGCATCGATATCGTATGTGGCAATGGCGCGGATGATTCGGTCGTCAAAGTTGACCGAGGCATTCCAATTCAAATGGGTGACTACTGCCTCGTCGGGTTGACTGTAGCTGTGGAAATCGGTGGCTCTTTTCATGTCAAGAATGGCTTGGCTTTTTCGGCTATTCCCTTCGGATGATTGGCATCCAATCACTGCGAAGACAATGGCGAGGGCGAGGAAGGTTTGGAAGTGTTTCATGAAGAATGGATCATTCGGGTGCGGCGTGTTGTTGTTGCTTTCGATGCAAGAAGAAGGCGGTGGCTCGGGACAAAAGAACGAGGACAAGGCTGCCCAGAGCCGTTTTGATGAGCAACCCAGGTCCCAATCGGAGTAGCGTATCCAGGACGGACTCTTCAATCGGTACAATGGCTCGTTGCCAAAGCAATCCCATGGCAAGGATAAGCAGTTGACCGGCAAATAAAATCAAGGTTGGAATGAGCATGGTGCTCCGCATGCGCATTTCCATGGCCCAGCCGCTGAGCATGGCCGCTAGCGGAAATGCGAGTAGAAAGCCACCGGTGCTTCCGGTGAAACGCTCCCAACCAAACGTTCCGTAGGCAAATACAGGAGCTCCAAATCCACCAGCGATCAGGTAGATTACCACAGCTAATGTTCCAGATTTCCAGCCCAATAGGGCGGGAAGCAATACGACCAAGAGGGATTGCAAGGTGATGGGAACCCCTTCACCGCTGGTCCATTGCATGGGGGAAAGTACCATGAGCAAGGCCAAGGCTGCAAAAAATGCAGCTGTTTTGGCCCAAGGGGCGGCAGCGTTCAGTTGTTTTTCAAACATGCCTCAATGGCGTTGGTAAATCCGTTGCCATTGTGCATCGAATTCAACGGAATTGTTGTCCCGGTTCACATCGGCCGTTTGACGATCGACGTCGAGTTCCACGGAAGCGATGCGTGAAGTTGTCGGAATGGTGAATGAATAGGTCGGGTTCGTCCATGGCCAATCGGGCAATAAGGATTCATTTTCACCAAGGGCTTTGTGTCCGCGCATCATGACCAAAGGTGCATGGAATCGCTGGACTTCGCCGTTTTCAAAAGTGACGGCAATGTTTTGAGGCATGGGCATGGCGCCTAAGCGTTCCAATTCAATCGTCGCTGAGTCGTCCGATTCATAGACCGATTGAACCGCATAGTCAATGGTATGGGTCGTGTTGATGAAGTATTGGAAGTACCAATCCAAATCCAATCCGCACGCGGATTCCATGCATTGTTTGAGTTCCAGTGGTCCCGGGTGTTTGAATGACCAATTGGCAAAGTAGTCTCGGAGACCTTGGTCCCGGGCTTCGGGACCCATGACGGCCGCAAGTTGTGCCAAGAGCACTTCGCCCTTGGAATAGGCGGCGACCCCATATGCGCGGTTGGTCTGGTAATGATCAGCATGCGTAATGAGCGGCTCCTCATTGCCGCTCAGCGCTTGGTTGATATAACTGCTGTAAGATGAACGGTGTGCATAGCCGGAAGTGATTGCCTCGGCGAACAGGTGACGCATGCACAGTGAAGTTGCGTAGCTCGTCATCCCTTCGTCCATGAATTCATAGAGGCTTTCGTTCGTGGCGAGCACGGCTTGAAACCAAGAGTGTGCCATCTCATGCACCGTAACACCGACCAAACTCCGCAGGCTTCGTTCCCCGGTGATCAGCGTTGCCATCGGGTATTCCATGCCGCCATCACCACCTTGGATGACGGAGTACTGCGGATAGGGGTAAGGACCGATCAATTCATTGAGAAATGCCATGGCCTTGGCGGCATACTCCGGCAGCGCAGCCCAATTCTCATCGTATTCGGCATTGGCTTGGTGATAGAAGTTCAGCGTGACATCGCCCAAACTTTCGGTGCTGTGCAAATAGTCCGGGTCAGCCGCCCACGCGAAGTCAATCACATTTTCGGCTACAAAATTCCAATCTCCACTGGTGCGAGCCGATGTGATGTCTTGCTGCAAAGTGCCGGTTCCTCCAATGGTGTATCCGGCGGGTGCATGAATGGTTACATCGAAATCACCCCAAATTCCATGATACTCACGGCCGATGTATGGCTCTGTATGCCACCCGTCGTGATCATATTCACAGACCTTGGGATACCACTGTGTCATGGAGTATTCGATGCCTTCCTTATTCATCCAACCGCTTCGACGGATTTGACGCGGAACCTGAGCCGACCATGTCATCTCAAATGTGGCGCGTTTTCCGGCGCGAATCGGTGCATCGAGGTTCACTTCTAAAATAGTGCCATCATGAATGAAGTCTACGGGTTTGCCATTCACAAGCAGCGATTCCACTTGGATCCATCCCCATTCTTCTTCCGGCAATTCCACAATGCGCGAGCCCACGCGGGAATCCGGATCGGAAATGGTGCGGGATCGCACATCCATCATGCTTTCCGGTTGAAAGGCATTGAAAAACAAATGAAAGAAAGCGCGATCGAGCGCATCCGGACTGTTGTTCTTCAGTTTCGCTGTCATTTCACCGTGGTACTGGTGCAACGCAGTGTCCAGGGTGATATCCATGGTGTAATCAATGGTTTGTTGCCACCCGGGATATTGCGCTGAAACAGAGGCAAGCGCCGAGAACGCACAGCTGGCCAAAAGAAAGAGTCGAATGTGCATGGAAGAGGAGGTCAAAAGTGAATAGAGCAATGGTGGAAAAGTGCGAAAATAAGGCCAATGGAAAAGACATGGCGTCAACGCAGCACGGTTGTGGGTTTCTCATTGCATTCTTCCGAAGGATCAATAGCATAGATCATCATCCGTTCAGCGGAATTGATGGGGTTGAGCCAAGCCAGAAGCCGGTCCCATTTTCCAGGAGGTACCTGTTGGATGTATTGCATGGAAGGATAGGTCGCTTTGTAGCGTTCAACCCCTTCACCGAGGTGTTGGCTGCCTGAAAAAACGATGTAATTTGGAAACAATCGGGTCGGACTGTTGCACATGACCATGCGGTGATTGAGCTCATCGGTGGAGAGATCACTGCTCCAATAGTTCTCCCAAGAACCGCTGTAGAATTGAGGCGGCATGGCGGGCTTGTCGGTATGCACAATCAGGAAATTGGATAAATCACCTCGGTCGTAGATGGCCGTCATGGCTTCCACGCGGGATTTTTTAGGCTGCACGCCGCAGAATATTCCACCAACGATGAGATTGATGGCGATGAATACATAAGCGGTGCCGCGTTCCAATCGCCGCCGTCGCTGCCAAAATGGAGAGCGTTCTCGAAATGCCATCCAGCCCACACTTCCTGCCACAATGACAAACGGCACCACAGGGAGGATGAAACGCTCTTGTTTATTGGGGAAGTAGCTGTGAAAAACAAAAAAAACGAGCGGAGGCAACACGAGCATCATGTGCTTGCGAGCGATGGCTCCCATGCCGAATGCCCAGGCGAAAGAAAATGGCGGGATGAGCAAGCCGAGTATGACCCAAATGTATTGATGCCAGAAGCCTTGAGGGTAGCCACTAGCGTGTGTGCTGTTGTAGGTGATGTATGCGCGCAACTGGGCAAAGGGTTCCCCCCAAATGATGATGTCTTGGACTTGTCCCAAACTGAAAAACAAAAGTGACGAGAGCGCGAGTGTTCCGATTTCGGATGCGGATTTCTGGAGTTTTTCGCCGGCGCGGTAATTGACCATTGCCATAGCCAATGCCCAGCCAACGGCAAAAACGCCTGCTTGATAGCGCAAAGCAGTTGCTAGTCCGAGGCCAATGCCAGCTACAAACCAAGTGCGCAGTGTTCGTTCCTGTTGGGACTTTTTAAGAATTATCCATGCCGACCACATGAGCGGCGGGATGCAGACAACTTCTACCAATTGCCGCACGCCCAAATGCGGAAACCAAGCAAATCCGGCCAGCGCCAATCCTGCCCAAATCGCACTTTTTCGTCCACCCAACGCTTCTGCAATCCGGTAGCCCAGCCCCACGATCAATAAACTGAACAGTCCGTGAATGAGCCGAATCAAAAACATTTGTGTGGTAGGTGCCACGATTCCTGTCGCCAACATCAATCGAAATATCCCCGAGATCAATCCAGGATAGGCGAGATTGGCTTGGTGCGGAGTAGGAGTTTCAATGCCTTTGTCCAACTGTGTCCATGGCATCCAAGCGTTGTAATCTTCGCCCTCTGCCCACGAGGCGGCAGTTTCAATCACCAAAAAGTGATCATCGTGCATCAGGTATCCGGGCGAATTAATTGCCGCGGCGATGCGGAATCCAAGTCCGATGAGAAGGATTCCTTTGAGGGGGTTTTGCCGGAACCAGGCGGCCAATGTGTGCATCTGGCTCAGCTTGGATTGGCTTGTTGCCTCTTCAGTGCGAGCATTTTTAGGCAAGCAACAGCGGCTTCAATGCCTTTGTTGCCGTGTTCTCCGCCGGAACGTGCCCGGGATTGCTCGATGTTGTCGTCGGTCAAAACGCAGAAAATGACGGGCTTGCCTGAAGCAAGTCCGAGCTGCATCAAACCTTGCGTAACTCCCTGACATACGTAATCAAAGTGGGCCGTCTCGCCTCGAATCACCGCACCAATTGCGATGATAGCATCGCATGGATCATCTCCTTCCAGCATCCACTTGGATGCAAGGGGCAATTCAAATGCTCCTGGAACATAGTGAATGGGCGTGTTTTCGAGGGTGACACCTGCGTCATTCAAGACGCGCAATGCTCCATCCCGCAGGCCATTCGTGATGGCTTCGTTCCATTCAGAAACGACGATGCCCACGCGAAAGTGGGCACCATTGGGCAAAGTTGCCCGGTCGTAATGGCTTAAGTTTTTTCCAGTAGTGGCCATGCAATTGGCTTTGGATCTTAGGATTAACTCATTTGCCAGTGAGCGAGGCGGCCATTGCGGCGGCGCCATTCTTTTGCTGGCTCTTTGGGTAATCGTTTACGATGCGGTCGAGGTGTGATTTGGCGGTAGCGTTGCTTCCCAATTCCATTTCTACCAATGCCGCTTTGTACAAAAACATCGGGGCCAGGACCGCCTCAGCCAATCCAGATTCAGCCGCAGAGATTGCGGAATTGAAAGCAGATCTCGCGGCATCATAATCGCCCAATTCAACGTGGCAGTCGCCTATGTTTCCAGCCGCTAGCGTAGCGATAACGTCATCGTTTGCTTCTGCTTGCTCGAAAGCAGCGATCGCTTCTTCAAAAGCACCGGCGTCACGGTGAACAATGCCCATGCGGTAAGCTGCGCGTGCACCAGCTGCCGTGCCGCTGTGGTCGTTCATGACCTCTTCAAGGCCGGCAGCGAAACCATCACCGTAGGCTGCTAGATCGACAGAGTCCATTTCAAAATAGCTCTCTGCGCGCCAACTGCTCTCCTCTGCTTGTGCTTCGGCCGGTGCAGCAATGAAACTCTGGTAGGCGAGAACGGCTAAAATCAACGCCGCGACACCCCCGATGCCGTAGGTCAGGCTCGAACGGTTTTCGTCAACGAATTTTTCCGTTTTTGTGTATGCTTCACCTACATCCAGCAGGGTATCGTCTTCGGGCTTTGTTTTTTTCGCCATGGGAAATTTGTTAGGTCGAATAGTTTGTCGTGTAAGACCGAGCAAAAATAGTGAAATTCGCATCATGGTACTCGAACAACTTCACCTGCATCATTTCAAGAACCACATTGGATCGGATTTGACGTTCGGTTCACAGGTCAATTGCCTGCTGGGAGACAATGGCAGTGGGAAAACCAACGTTCTGGACGCCGTGCATTATCTATGCCATACCAAGAGCTATTTTAACCCAATTGATGGTCAGAACATTGCGCACGGTGAAGATCAAATGCTCGTCCAAGGGCAGTTTTTGAGGCATGATCAGCGCGAAAAAGTGAGTTGTGCAATTGCGCGAGGGGTTAAAAAAGTGTTTCGCTGGAATGAAAAAGCTTACGATCGATTGGCCGATCACGTGGGTCGATTTCCGGCAGTAATGATTGCGCCGGATGATGCTGCATTGATCCATGAGGGCAGTGAAATGCGACGAAAATGGCTGGATTCTGTCATTTCTCAGTCGGACCGCGCGTACCTCAAGAACATCATGTCGTACAACAAGGCATTGAATCAGCGGAATGCACTGCTGCGCTATTTCGCCGAGAACCGCACTTGGGATGAAGAATCACTGGCGCTTTGGGACGCACAATTGGTTCCATTGGCTGTGGCGATTCGGGCGCGCCGTGTCGCGTTTATTGAGGCATATTCACCCGTTTTTCAAGCCGTGCACGAAGACATCACACAAGGCGTCGAATCGGTTGGGTTGGTTTACCGCTCAGATGTTGGCGCGTCAGAAGATTCCTTTGCGGAACAATTGCGCGTGGCGAGGGATGATGATCGGCGTCTTCGAAGAAGCACTTGCGGCACGCACAAGGATGATGTCTTGTTTCAATTGGGGGATCACTTGTTGAAGCGCTTTGGATCTCAGGGCCAGCAAAAATCGTTTTTGATTGCCTTGCGCCTCTCGCAGTTGGAACACATTGAAGCAGCAACGGGCGTGAAACCCATTCTCTTGCTGGATGATATTTTTGATAAAATCGACGACAAACGGGTGAAAGCATTGATGCGACGGGTGACCAGTGGTACGTTTGGTCAGGTATTCATAACCGATACGGATGTGGAGCGAATTCCTCAAATGTTCCAAGAAACAGGAGCAGACGTGAAAGTCTATTTGGTCGAGCAGGGGGAGGTGAAGGAAGCGCCGAAAAGTGTAAATTCGAACCATGAATCGTAACGATCCGAAACCACTCAAGGCGGCCATCGCTCAATTTGTCAAAGCATATCGCATGCAAAGCAGGTTGGATGAGGTGGATACCGTGAATGCCTGGAATGCCTGTTTTGGTCCAATGGTTCAACGCCAAACCCGTTCCATTCGACTGCATGGAGAAGGAAAGCTCTGGGTGAAATTGAATAGCGGTCCGCTCAAGGAGGAATTGATGATGAGCAAGGGCCAAATTGTTGATCGATTGAACGATCACCTGGGCAGAAAAATCATTGCAGAGGTGATCATTCAATGAATTCAGTGCCGCTCTGCGTAGGTTCTATTGCCCTCGTTGGCACAAAGCGCTCCCTTGAGAAGGCTTGGATGCAACGAATGGCGTACTTTCTTTGTTGAATACGAAATGAACAAGCTCAGGTTATTGGTTGGTTTGATTTTGGCGGCCGGGGGATTGGTCCTGACCGGAGCGATGCTGCGCCCAAACCACCTGCATTCTGAGGGGCAGCTTTACCACACCAAAACATTTCGGATGGCTTACGGCGGACTGCCTGACACCACGAATAGTTTGTTCACCGGCAGCGGAAAATGTGCCGGTTGCCACGGGAAGGATCCCAACCACTTCGCGAGCATCGCAGGCCAGTCGGTTCCCCTTGTGCCCATGCTGGACGGATGGGATGTGAATGTCACCGACCATTGGCGCAGCTCGCTCATGGCCAATTCAGCGAAAGACCCATTTTGGCGCGCCAAAGTCCAACACGAAGTATTGGTCAATCCGTCGCATCAATTGGATTTGGAGGACAAATGCACTTCATGCCACGCACCGCTGGGTCATTTTGCGGCCCACCATGACGGCGAGCCCCATTACACAATGGCGGCTTTGCTCCAAGACAGCTTGGCCATGGACGGCGTGAGTTGCTTGGCATGTCACCAGCAATCACAAGATGCTGGAAACACGTTTAGCGGAGAGTTGACCTTCGATGACAGCATGGCGTATGGTCCTTATGGGGCGGGCAAGGACGAGATGCCATTGTATGATTTGCCCATGGTGACCTACACAGGCTATGCGCCGGCTTATGGCGGACACATTGCCAGTGGTGAGATTTGCGCCGGGTGCCATTCTTTGGTGACGCAAACGACGGATTTGGAGGGCAATTATACAGGAGCAGATTATGTGGAGCAGGCGACGTACCACGAGTGGCTTAATTCCGCGTACGCAGACGATGGCGAAGATCCGCAAACGTGCAATGCTTGTCACTTGCCGCGCATTGATGATCCAGTTGTCATCAGTTCAGGTTACATTTTCCTTGAGCCAAGAACGCCCTATGGGCTCCACTACATGGTAGGGGGCAACGCGCAAATGCTTGAGATCATGCGCGACAATGTTGACGCCTTGGGTTTGTCTGCTTCGGAAGATCAATTCGACAGCACACTCTTGCAGACGCGAAAGATGTTGCGAGAGCAGACATTGGACATTGAGATTCTCTCGAGTGAATGGAACGAACTGTCGGGAGGCAGCATGGAGCTGAAGCTCACCAACAAAGCAGGCCATAAATTTCCATCGGGTTACCCAGCGCGCAGGGCTTGGGTGGAAGTCAGGGCACGAGTAGGGGATGAAACCATCTGGCACAGTGGTGCTTGGTCAGCAGACAACGGCTCCATCATTGGCTTGGATGATGCTGGATTGAGTACCTATGAACCCCATTACAATGTCATTTCGGAAGAGTCGCAAGTGCAGATTTATGAGCTGGTAGCGGCTGATGTGACCGGCTCACCAACCAATTTGCTTGAGCGAGCAGCTTTTTCATTGAAGGACAACCGATTGACTCCAAAAGGATTCAGCTACGATCATGCGGTTTACGACACGACGCGTGTGGAGGGCTTGGCATTTGAAGACGCTAGTTTTGATGTAGCGGACGGGTCAGACGTCATCACGTATCAATTTCCACCATCTGGGACTGTTGGTCAAGTTGAAGTGGATGTTATGGTGTGGTATCAAGCGATGCCACCCCGGTGGATCAACTCCATGTTTGAATTTCAAGACAGTACGATTCAAGCATTTCAAACAATGTTTGAGGCGCAGGGCGCTGCGCCTGAGTTGGTGAGGGACACCACATTCGTTTTGGATGCAATCAATTCGGTGAATGCGCTCACACCGATGGAGCGCTGGGCGGTTTATCCGAATCCTTCTCAGGACGGTCGAGTGACCATGTTGGTTCCTGATCGAGCCATTGGAGCTTTGTGGGAAGTATACGGAATGGACGGTTCACGTGTTGCTTCGGGATGGACAATGCCAAACATGGAAATTCAACTCCCGGGAGTCCAAGGCACGTATGCCATTCGTTGGCACCTCGAAAGTGGAGAGGTTATCACCAGAAAAGCAGTCGTCAGACACTGATCGGGCTGGGAAGCTCGCTGCAGATTACGCCCCGGCGTCTTCTTGCTCTTCGCCATCCCATTGGAAATCATTGGCGTCATCCGAGTCAAGAGATGTCCCGAGGTACACATCGAGCAACCCTTCAGGGATGGTCACAAACAATTGTTGCTCCGCACGGTCGACGCGGATGTCGATCTCTGGGGGCAGTGGAACGAGCACTTCATTTCCATCGCTGTGCACTTCTAAAATGGGGTACATCGCGTAATCCAAAACTTTGGTGATGGTTCCGACAGTGATCTCACTTTCGGCATCAGAGACTCGCCAGCCTCGAACTTCATGCAAGTAAAACTGATCTTCTCCGAGTTCTGGCAAATACTTGGTGGGCAGAAAAACATTTGAACCACCCAAGGATTTCGCGCTGTTTTCATCATCTACCCCTTCCAGGTGCACGATGAGTTTTTGGGACGAACTGTGGGTTTTGGTCTCATCCATAAAGTGGGGGACAAGCCTGCCTCCAATCTCAAGCCAAATGCAGTCCAATTCCCGATACAGTTCAGGTTGGTCTGCATCGATGTATAAAATGACATCGCCTTTGTAGCCATGTGGCTTTGTGATTTTTCCAAGAAGGAAGCAGTCGTCGATGTTCATGGATTGAAATGAATGAGGCAAAGAAAAGGGCTGTCACCGAAGTGCAGCCCTTTGCAATATTAAAACAGGAAAAGTTAGTCTTCCTTTTTGTCTTCACTTTCTTCCGCTGCTGGAGCTTCTTCCGCTGCTGGAGCTTCTTCCGCTGCTGGCGCTTCTTCCGCTGCTGGCGCTTCTTCTGCTGCTGGAGCTTCTTCTGCTGCTGGAGCTTCTTCTGCTGCTGGAGCTTCTTCTGC
>Ga0206126_10004862_pt1 | contig 12663 bp, 14 predicted proteins | sample Helgoland_Spring_5_FD_148621 | JGI IMG/M metagenome (GOLD analysis project Ga0206126, IMG submission 148621) | Pelagic subsurface seawater microbial communities from Kabeltonne, Helgoland, North Sea - Helgoland_Spring_Bloom_20160412_1 | ecosystem: Environmental > Aquatic > Marine > Epipelagic ...
GAGTAAGAAGGCAAGAGTGCTAAGAATAACGCCCAAGCCAATCTTTGTTTCTGTATTATCATCAAATATATTCCTCATTGGACTATTTTGTTCATACTCAATTTGATCTTCAACTGCTTGCATTTCCCAAGCTAACCTTGCTTTATCGCCTACCAACCCATCCTTAGGACAGGGCGTCCCAGCATTGAGCATGGCTTCAAAAACCACAGGGTCACTACACATAATAGAAACAGCGCTGACCCTCATGCCCATGTCATACATAATGGAAGCTTTTTTGAGCAACAAACAATTTTCTTCGGTAAATGTTGTCCCTGCGCTGATACCTAATATCTGCGTTTGAACTGCCCCTGCAACACCAACAGTACATAAATCTGAATTACTATTGCTAATATTTGGGGTAATCGCTGATGGTGGTGGGCTATTTACTGTTGTTTCCATCGACCCATTTGATGTTACAGTAGAAGTTGTTTCAGTAACAATTGGGTCATTTGCGCGCGCAAGATTACCTATTAAAAATCCAATTAAAACTAATATAAAAAATAAAAAAATCCTCATTATAAACCCCTCCTAGAGTTATAATCTTGATTTAAACTCCGACCAGACTGCAAATGAAACAAATCCAAGCACAAATAGTGTACCCCATCTGACAGCAGTTTTCCAAACTGAGCTTTTGGTTTGTCTCCAACCTTCAAGCAAATCACGCAATTCTTTTACATCATGCACAGCGTTTTCGTCGTGCAAACCAATTCTTGATAGCGCTCTATCAGAACCTTTTTCTGCGGCTTCTAGTATAAGAGCCTTTAATTCAGTTCGCGTTATACCATGCATTTCTTCACCACTAGGCAATGTCATCTGTAATTTCTACCTCTACAAAGCGATTATTGGGGAATGTCTCAATCTCGCCACCAGTAAAAGTAACTTCGAATTCAGCCTCATAAGAGCCAATAGTATCTGTGTCTGCGGCGACCCAATTATAATAAACAACACCATTATCTGCATCTTCTATAACAGCAGTTGCATCTACTTTAGCAGTAGTATCTCCTGTTGGTCTCATGTGAAATCTAATACTTGCTCCAGTTAAATCAACAGCCGCATCCAAGCCATCTTTTAGGGTAGCTTTAAATGCTGGTGAGGTATCATTTTGTTTAATAAAGAATGCCATATTATATCCTTACTTGTTTTAAGCCACTAATTCAACTTTATTTGGTTTTCTATTAATAACACAATTATTTGATGATTTCATAGTTAAATCTACAAAAGACTGACTTTCGGCTTCTGTTGCTATCCTACCAAGAGCCGCATCATAAACGAGTGCTGGAACAATCGGCGCTCCAGAAATTAATTCGCCAGTAGTGAAATTATAAATAAGCGTAAATGTCGCTTGATCTACTATGGGTGTATTAGTTGTTATATTCTCAGCACTAAATGTATGGCCTTGATTAATTGAACTTGATGATATTACAGGTTGTTGTGTGTTAATATTATTAGCGGTAAATGTTTCATCCTCAAACATTGTTGCATTACTAACAACAGATGGGGCTGTGTTTATATTTGCAGTTGTAAATATATTTGTCTCTATTATTGACGCTATACCAACTGTCGGTATGCCAGAGACTATACTTGAAGCATTTAATTCATGCTCTTGATTAATAGCAATATTTGCAACATCAGGCGTACCTGTGTTTATATTTGTTGCTTGGAATATATTTTCTTCCGTAATATCTGCATCTGAAACGCTTGGGCTTTGAGTTTCAAGGTTAGGTGCTGTGAATGTTTCTCTTTCACTTACAAATTGATCTGGCACATCTGGCGCTCCAGAAAGCAATTCTGATGTACCAAAATTATGACCTTGAGTAATTGTAGAACCATAGATTTCAACTGCTGGCGTTGTTATTGGTACAGCAATAAATGTTTCTTGTTCAGATATGCCATGATCAGGTACGCTAGGCGCTCCACTGAGAAGCTCTGGCGTTGTAATGATATGCACTTGCAATATTGGGTTAGTGCCTACTGTGGGGGCTTCTGCGTCCAAATTAGGCGCATTAAAGGTTTCATCTTCCGAAACAGATAAGGCTGGCACATCTGGCGCTATTGTTATTAGCTCACTTGTACTTAAAGAATGTCTTTGATCAAGAACTAGCTGTGGTAAATCTGGCCTGTTAGAAATTAACTCAAATGCAGAGAAAGTTTCATCTTCTGACATATTTGCCTCAGATGGTACTGGGGCTTGTGTAGTAATAGTTAAATCAGTAAATACATGATCTTGATTAAAGCTAGATGTGCTAACAGTAGGTTGTGCTGTAATTATCGCAATAGCATTAAATTCATTGCTTTCAGTGTATGTTGCCTGATCAACAACAGGCGCTTGTGCCTCAAGATTGTCAACATTGAAAGTTTCATTTTCTGATAATGGTATATTTGGTATATCAAAGCTTGTAGCTATAAAATTGTTAGCCTGTAAGTTTTCTCCTTGTGCTATTAAAGCAGTTCCAAGTACTGGGCTTTCTGACAATAATTCTGCGGCGTTTAATGTTTCGCCCTCAGACATAGTTGCATCACTTACACTTGGTGTATTTGTAGAAATATCGCCAGATGTAAATACATTTGTTTGAATTATTGAAGATTGAGCAATTGTAGGTGCGCCCAAAGTAATGCCAAGGCCAACAAAAACATTCCCTGCGGTTATATTCGCATTATCTACAACAGGGCTTGATGTGGTTATGCCAACCGCACCAATTTCATAGTTTTCTGTGCCAGCATCAGCAAAAGGCGAACTTGCAAAGGGACTAGCACCAAAAGACATTTAAAAACTCCTATTTACTTATTGCATATATATCATGTTTTTCCGTCCAAACCAAATAGCCATTTTCTTCTAATTTTTTAGAAAGTGCTATATCATCTACATGTTTATGCTCTACTTTGATTATTTTTGGCTTAACATTAAAAGAATAATTTAAAAATATGTTTAACTCATGGCCTTCTGCGTCTACTTTTAAAAAATCTACTTCTTTAATATCATAAAGCAAATCATCTAATGTCATAGAATTTACTGTTATTTTCTTATCAAAAAGACCAAAATTATCTGGATGTAAACTTAATTTATCACCAATATGATTATCAGATATAATATGTGAACACCCTTTAAGCCAACCTCTATCATCTCTAGCAACAGCCATATCTACTTCGCCATTTACATCAGAAATAGCATATTCCATAACATTTACTGGGTAATCTCTATAAATATCAGTAATTCTTTTATTTAAATATGGAACAGGCTCTACACAAAACCCTTTCCAGCCAGCTTGTGCAAGCGGTAAGCAAGTATCAAAATCAGCAGAACCTATTTCAACAAAAGTTTTAACCATTTACGTCTCCACTATATCTGCTTGTCCACATAGTTAGACTATATTTTACACCAGATTTTAACTCATTTACATAATGACCATGTGTCACTTGCGCTGGAAATAAAATACATTGGCCATTTTCTACGTTAATATTTGAAAAATCTTGCCTTGGAAAAATTAATTCTGCGCCCTCGTAATCACCATTGAGCTTAACACTTCCAGTTACCAAAGATGCATCTGTATGTAAGGCCAGAGAAGTTTGCGTATCTGTTGTATATCTCATGGTAAAAGCATCTCTAAGTCCATAATGTTCCATTGGTGGCCAAAACTTTTCAGAAATTTTACCTAACTTTTCATGCCAAAGTCTTTCATATTCATGCCATAGACCCAAATCTTTAAGTCTTATTTCTTGCGCTGGGAACTTATCACCTTCCATTTCGCCCCAATTTCCACGGCTTTCAGACTTATCTATTAAAAATTTACATTGATTTTCAGTTAAAAAGTCAGTTACCAATATATCTTTAGCAACTTCTTTATAATCTAAACTCAAATAATATGGGCTTACAACTTTAGCTTTTGGGTTAGTAAATCCAAATTTACTTGCCATTTCTACAAACAATTCTTTAGCATCATTACCGCCATTGCCGTGATATATACATCCACAACAATTCGTTTCTGTGTTCCACAACTGTCCATTAACAACCTTGATATTTTTATCGTGATTTTGAAAAATGTAAGCTTCAAAATCTAATAAAACGCTATAATCTGTCTCAACTCCAAACATAGCTAAATATCTTTGTTGGCAATAAAGCTGGTCATCACCATTTGCTGGTTCAGTTATTGGCAATGAAATAAAGCTATGTAAGGCTTTTGCTGTACCTATATAGCAACCGCTATTTAAATATTTGTACTTTGTTCCTGTATCTGACCATTTATTTTCTGTGTTTTTATCAGGCCAACATTCACTTTCTGCCCCGAATACAATATCAGCGCCCATTTGCTGATACCTTTCAAGTACATTTAAAGGACTATCCGCAAAGAATGTATCATATCCATCTAAATACAAAATAATTGCATCTTCTGGTGCTGTTGCAAGATATTCATTAATCAATTGTATCTTTGGCATACCAGCAAGACCTTCCATTGGGTCACGCCAAGGGTGATCTTTACCTATATTAACAACTTCTACTCCATATTTTTTTGCTGATTGATCTAGCGCCCACATTTTTTCTGGTTCTGTAGCAACTGTAATTATTCGAAAATCAATATCTTTGCCTTCTAGCATTTCTGTGTCCTCTATGGTTGATGGTCTAACTGACCTTGGTATTTGATCTACAATGGGTATTTTATAAAAGTAATTCTTTTTATTTTTTAGCTTTTTGGGTAGCCACTCATCAACAGGTATAATATCTTTACTATAACCATCTATTAGGTACTTGGCAATTTTTGGTGTTATAGCATATGCATGTGCGTTGTACCAATAACCCATAGAATTTAACCTATACCCAAGCCAAACACTATCGTGATCTTTTAATAAATTGTTTATTTCTTCTGTATCAATGCCATGAATAACAACATCTTCTTCAAGAATAATGCCATTTTTACCGCTATCTATAATTTTCTGCCAAACCCTTAAATGGCTTACCGCACATGCAAATTCACCTTTTAAAAGCGGCCTTTTGTGTAATGGGTCAATCCATGAATTATCAGGTTTACATTGAGAATTTACAATTGCTTGTAGCCATGTATATTTTCTGCCATCAAACGCATCTCCATTTAAGGATATTTGATGGATTATTGTCATTCATTTATTCTATAACAACATTTGGAATAGGCTGTATTGCTACTAACTCATCAAGTGTAGAGGCCGCATCTATAGAAGATAACGCTGGTGCATCTCGTAATGCTTGCTTATCAGCAATTATTTGTGTTGTATCAGCACTTGTTTCAAGAGCCTTCATATAAGCTGTGTCTAAATCTGCTAATGGCTTTACTCTAGCTTGACGTATTTTATCACGCCAAATATCTTTAGCTTTAGAAATGTTTACAGATATAACACCTGTGTCTGAGTTTGCTTCCCAGCCATCTCGAAAAGTACGTTCAGCTGGTATTTCATAGTCTGCGCTATCATATGTATTTGCACCAATCTTTATAAGTATAGACATTTGTTTTTTCCTTATGATGGATTTGTAGGCCAAGTAATTGAATTCGGGAAGCCAGATTGATCTGGTAAATTAAGTAAGTCAGTTCTATATTGTGTCCACTCTGCTTGTTTAGCATCTGTAAGTTCAGCCCAACGTAAGGGATTAGTTACTATAGGGTCTACTTCTTGGACTAGCTTACCATCACGTTCAGCCCTTAGACCTGCCGCTAGTTCTGCATCTAGTTCTGCTTGAGTAGGTGCTACATATGCTTCGAAGTCTGTACCTATAAGTTCAAGCAATACGCTGTTGTCTACAGTCATATCTGTATCATCAGGGCTTAATCCGTAAGGTATCCAGCCGTGTTCTGGATGGTTTATCTCTACATCAAAACAAGTGTTATCTGAATTAAGAGATCGTGCGTTACGCACTTCTGTTATATTCATTTTTTATTACTCCTAAGATATTCTGACATATACAGTCGCCCCTTGGTTAGTTGAAGAACCCACCGCAGATACATAACCCATACTTCGCCAAGTCCCCGATGGGGCAGAACCATAAGTGTTACTGCCTCCCATAGAAACACTACAGGGTCTAAGGTTAGAACCAGAAGTTGTGCCACCTGAGTAAGTAGTAGAACCAGAGAAAGTTCTGAAAAATCCGTAAGTACCAACAGCACCATAAGTTGGACTGCCTACAGTAGCACTATCAAAGTTATCGCTTCCTCTTATTATACTTGTCATTTATTATCTCCTAATTGCTAAATATAGCCATTGATAACTTGTCTTTGTCTTCTTCAGTACCAGCAGTAACACCTGAGATATGTGTTGATGTATTAATACCAGCACTTGTTGTAGACCTAAAAGGCACTCTTGAAAACCCAATACTCTGGTCCCAACTGTTCACAATATTATAACCATCTGATGTTGTAGGGCAATAATTTGTGTTTGACAAAGTTATTCCAAAGCTAAATGTATATCTGCCAGTACCACTATCTGTAGCACTTGAAATATTTACATCGTCATGTAACGTAAAAGAAGATTTTCCAGATACTACACCCCAAATTTTTGCTGGTGAAAGTTCAGCACCGCTTGTAGTTTGTAGGGTATTTACTTTTATTGTACTCATTGTGTCATCTCCCATGCATTCCTAAATTGTCTATTGGTAGGAATTTGTTCTTTTTTAACTATCTTAAACATGGGTCTATTATACTCTACAGACCACACTCGTCTTGGTATGTCTTTCATAACTAGATACTCCATAGCCTCTTCTTCAGTTAGCTTACCTATTCTTGGTGCAGTGAATTGTTTTTCCCATTTACTGGGGTCATGCTTAAAGGTAGAATGCCTACCTTCATCAATAGCTTTTTGTTCATCATCTTGCAGTTCCCAATAAACAGATATTGGCGGTAGCTTCCCATCCATCGCATCAGATAACCAGTTATCACTAGGGACAAGAACCATGGCTGTTTGCTCAGGGTGGTCAGGGTCTTCATATATAACTCTATAGTTTGTCATAATCTACCCTATGCCACTACAGTTATACAGATGTTTTTTGTGTCAAAAGAGTTTAGCGAGTTAGTTTGACCAGTTCTCATTTTGGTTGCGCTCGTTGTTTTGACGCTTGCTGTGCCATCTTGGGCAGAAGCAAATATGTTTACAGCACGTTTAGTATTGTCTGTAAAATGTGGAACTGTGCCGACCCAAGAGTAAGTTGAGCTTGCAAAAGCAGTAGAATAGCTCATCGTGTAAGTACCTGTTCCATTATCTGTCAGAGAAGACACATTGCCCCCATCTGTGACATTTACGCTCCCCGTGCCATCCAATACAGCCCAAGCCTTAGCAGTGTAGTAAGTAGCCCCACCAGATGTGGCTTCCTCAAGTGTATTTACCTTTAGTGTACTCATTTATACCACCGTCCATGTTTCGCCAGCGCCGATTGTAACAGTAACGCCGTTATTGATTGTTATAGGTCCAGCAGACATTGCATTATAATTATTAGTTATAGTATAATTACTTGTTACAGTCTGCCCATTCTCAATAAATACTTTATCACTTCCGCCGCCGCCAGCAATATCGCCTTTTTGCCCTTTACTCCCACTTCCGCCAGTTGACCCAGTATTACCAGTTTGTCCTTTTTGGCCTTTAGCGCCTGTAGCACCGCCGCTACCTGTTGAACCAGTTTGCCCCTTTTGACCTTTAGCTCCAGTAGAGCCTGTATTACCAGTTGCGCCAGTATTACCAGTATTTCCAGTTTGTCCTTTCTGACCCTTCTGACCAGTGCTACCTGTGTTGCCTGTTGAACCTGTAGAGCCAGTTGCCCCTACTTCACCCTTCTGTCCCTTAGAACCTGTACCGCCTGTAGAGCCTGTAGAGCCTGTCTGCCCCTTTTGCCCTTTAGAACCATTTGAACCAGATGAACCTGTAGCTCCGACTTCGCCTTTTTGACCCTTGCTACCAGTAGAGCCAGTATTGCCTACCTCGCCTTTTTGCCCTTTAGAACCTGTAGCACCAACTCCACCAGTGCTTCCTGTTGCTCCAGTGTCCCCAGTAAGCCCTTGTATGCCCTGATTACCCTGTATTCCTTGTTCGCCCTTTTGACCTTTAGAACCGCCAGCCCCTGTGCTTCCTGTAGCTCCTGTCTGGCCTTTTTGTCCTTTATCTCCTGTAGACCCTGTGTTTCCTGTAGAGCCAACTTCACCTTTCTGGCCTTTTGCACCTGTCGAGCCTCCAGCACCAGTTGCACCAATCTCGCCCTTTTGACCCTTAGAGCCTCCAGCACCAGTGTTGCCTGTAACGCCTACCTCACCCTTCTGGCCTTTTTGTCCAGCTTCGCCTTTTTGACCCTTAGAACCAGTTCCCCCAGCACTTCCAGTTACACCGACCTCACCTTTTTGCCCTTTAGCGCCTGTGTTTCCTGTATTACCAGTGACACCTATTTCACCCTTTTGTCCTTTTGCTCCAATGCTACCTGTAGCGCCTTGGATACCTTGTATACCCTGAGAACCAGTTGAGCCTGTTTGCCCTTTCTGGCCTTTAGTTCCTTGGAGTGCGGCGGCTGTAATTGTTGCTTTTCGCCATAAACTAGCGCTTCCATCATAAACTGGGATTAAATCTGTTGATGCAATTGTACTTTCAGTAACAAGATTTGAAAGAATAGCAGTAACATTGGCATTATCCGTAACATCAGCATTTGTTTCAACTGTATCGAGCTTTGTTCCGTCTGCGGATACATCTCGCCCATCTACATTTACAACATTTACGACGTTTCGGCTGTCATCAATTACGACTGTGCCATTAATTTTTACTGCCATCTTCGTGTCCCCACTATTAGCTTAGAATGTTTCGTCCGTGAGAACGTCATTTGCAACTGCAATAGTTCCTGTATCATCGACAGTCATCTTGACTGTACCGCTATGAGCAAAGGATAATTTACCCCCTGCATCTTCTGTTATTGTCCAATCACCAAGGGCTATACTGCCTGTTGGGGTTACATTGCCTGTTACGTTTATGCCTGTTGCTGTTGTTTCAATCTTTTTTGAATTATCGTAATAAAGTTCTGCCGCGCCGTCGTTAACAAACTTAGCCATTGTATCACTGCCGTCAGCACCTTGAAGCAATAGGTTTCCATTAGCTATTCTAATCTTCATATCACCAGAGTTAGTTCGTATAAATGCGCCAGTGCCTTCAGTGTAAATCCTTAAATCATCACTAGCACCAAATGAAAGTTCTCTGTTATCATTGAAGTTCACATCACCAGTAAGTGTACCGCCAGCTTTTGGCAAAGCCGCATCAGCAGTAGTACCTTGTGCGGCTGTAGCATAATCTGTGGTATCAAATGCTTTTACTTGGGAAAGATTAGTGACTTCGCTATCCATTAAAGCACCAGCGGCGGTCACATTAGTTGCATCCGTTACATCTGCACCATCTTCTACATTTATTGCAGTTAATAATCCGCTTTTAGTTATCGAGCCAGTTAATCCAACGACTGATTGTACTGCATCTGTATTATCATGCTTAGACCAGTTATTTGCATAGACGCTAGTAGAAGCATTGTCTGTGGTTGCAACAATGTTATCTCCAACATGGAAAGCAACGCTGTTTACAGTTCCAGCTACAGAAACATAATAAAACCAACCTGTTTGTGCGCCTGATGGAAAGCTACCTGATGATGCATCCCAATCGCCCTTATAAACCATACCATTAGCAAGAGCCGCTATATCAGTTTCCATTTGATCAAGGTCAACTGCTTGTGTAACAGACACTAAATCTAGCTTAGTTCCATCTGTTAATATATCACGTCCATCTACTGTGCCTGATACAGTTACATTACCTGTAACTGAAATTCCGCTTGCTGTTGTGGCTAGTTTGGCGGCGTTGTCGTGGTAAAGAGTAACTGCGCCATCATTTGCCATTGTCGCCATATAGTCATTAGTACCAGATAAAAATTGTATCTGAGTTGTACCACGCAAACGAAGCTGACCAGTGCCTTGATCATCGACATAACTATGTGACCCATCATGGTAAATCTGTAGATCGTCTGAATTACCAAACACGGCTTTGGCATTATCAGCCGCATCCACGCTACCTGATGAACCAGTTGCATTTCCTGTAACGTTTCCTGTCAAATTCCCAGTAACATTGCCAGTTAAGGTAGCTGTTATGCTACCAAGACTTCCAGCATTTCCAGATGCATCTAGGAAAGAAGCTTTAGAGGATGGTTGCGTGACAAAGATTAATTTTTCACCAGCAGTCCAATTTACCGCATTATTACTATTCGATGATGATAAAATAGTAGTTCTAGCAAGAGTTGTGCCAGATGCAGTATATGTGCCGATACCAACTTCCCAGTATGTTCCATCGGTAGCGGCATAATATGTTGTATTACCATCCCCAATAGCTGAGAAGGTTTGATGCCCTGCCTCTGCGCCAGCTAAAGTATATGTGCCAGTTCCTGTTGTAGTTGAACTTTCTTTAACACGATCTTTTATTACAAGCGCCATTGGGCAATACTCCTAAGTTAAATTAAGCTGGGTCAGGAATACCAATATCAAATGTTGCTAGTGTGAATGTGTTGCCATTGGTTACTGACTGTGATGCAGTCAAAGCGGCTGTGGCAAGTAATCTTGAATTTGCAGTATCTACTATTGCATAATGTGTAGCTGTACCAGTTCCAGTAATTGAACCATCAGAAATTGCGGCTACAGTAACTTTTCTACCACCACCAGTTCGATCTGAGGGTGCGGCGATTGACAAAGATGTTGAATTGCCTAGAGCATAAGTTGAATTTGCATTAGTGTATGTGGTTGCTTCTTGTGATGTAACTAAAATTTTATTAGCTTCTGTATCAAGAACTGATAGGCCATTATCAAAGACCCGATCTCCAAGTGTTGCCATGACGCTGGCCTCCTATTAAGTGTTATTATGATTTTGGATAATACAATACTTTTTAAATAAATGAAAGTTCTTAAAAATTTAGATTAATATGCTACGTTTGAAACTGGTCCTGTTATTAAATATTGCTGTTGAAAGGTTGCTACCCCATTATCAAAACCTGTTCTTGTATGTGTAGTTCTAAAAAAATCATTTCCAGAGAAATATATTAAAGTTCCATGAGTGCTACCGCTATTAAATCCAATTGGGTCATAGTTAATTTGTAAAACTTGCGTATTACCATTGGTTATATTTACAGTACCAGAGGCTATTGTTTGATTACCGCCTGTACCTCTAACTAATTCAAACACATAGTTATAATAATGGTTTCCGCCTGTAGAACTAGGACGTGTAGACGAATTCTGAAAACCCTTAACCCTATAATATCCTTTGGGTAAAGTAATAGCTGGGGTTGAAGAACTATACGTTCCGCCATAATTTATATTACTATCTGTCTTAACTTTAAGAACTTGTTTTTCTAAAAAATCAACCAATTCATATGAGGTTGTGCCACCTAATGGAGATGCATAAGCAACTGCACCTTGCGCCCCTGTTCCCCCAGTATAATCAAATTCTGTACTACCAGCACCACCAGCGCCGATTGTAGTTATTATAAAAATATCACCTGTGTATGCTGATGTATCTATTGTTTGAGATACGGCTTGACCAGCAAATCCACCTTCACCAGCACCACCAGAACTATCACCAATACTGCTATCATCACCACCAGCACCACCACCACCAGCGCCCCAGCTACCAGTTGGGGGCGTTCCACCACCAGCCTTCTCTCCGCCGCCAGAACCACCAGCGCCAAATTGCCCTGACTGTCCATTGTGAGGGCTACTCCAGTATATCGAAGCGCTTGAGCCGCCAGCGCCACCTGTTGCTGTGATAGTGGCTAATACAGTGCCTGTTGCAGACCCAACTCTTATAACTGCTGTTGTGCTTGAGCCAGCGCTACCACCATTACCACCATAATATCCGTCATCTTTACCAGCACCACCGCCGCCACCAGCACCGTATACTGTAATATCAACCTCATCTGTTGCGCCAATATTTGTTGTTGTGCTTGTAGTAATAACTGATGTGCCGCCAGAAATACTCCCCCCATCTAAAAAAGTAGGGTTAAACAATTTCATTGGGCTTGTTTGTTGATGAATAATTCCAGATAATTTATTATTTACAACTGAGGTATGGCTGACTTCAAATCCTTTTGAGCCGCCGCCCAAGTCAGTTCTAGCGATTAAAAAACCATCTACATCATATGCTGATTGTGCCGTTCTACCCCCAATAAATCCAGCACCGCCAGCTTGTAATTGCAAAACATCTTCAACTGTAACATTACCTAAATTTGCAGAAATTGCACTTAATTTATCAACATCTAGTGCATTTGCATCTATTGAACCGCCAACAATAAGATTTCCATCAATAACTTCTGCCTGATATGCCCATGTACTACCATTATAGAGCCACACCCTTTGCTCTTGTGTAGAGTTATCTGTAAATCTAGCCTGATCTTTATTAACTGGCGTTGCTACATTTGCTACAAATAAGGTATTAATTGCTGATGATGATGCTGTAATTGCTGGCATATCGCCACTATTTAAATTGATAGTCCAAATTCCAGCGCCCCTAGCGCCAGATGGTCCAACATTATCAGCTTCTGTTGTTGCTGATCTTGTGCTTGTGTATGCTGATGCTACTCCAGATGTATTAACTGCCCTTATTTTATAGACATAAGCAGTG
>Ga0206126_10004863_pt1 | contig 12662 bp, 17 predicted proteins | sample Helgoland_Spring_5_FD_148621 | JGI IMG/M metagenome (GOLD analysis project Ga0206126, IMG submission 148621) | Pelagic subsurface seawater microbial communities from Kabeltonne, Helgoland, North Sea - Helgoland_Spring_Bloom_20160412_1 | ecosystem: Environmental > Aquatic > Marine > Epipelagic ...
TGAATAAAATTTCCGCCGACACGTGTGTCTTTTGTATGATTTACAAGCAAGCAGTTCATGCCGATTGATTTGAGCCTGTTTATGCGACGTATGAGTTCTGTGGATTTTCCTGAATACATGGAACCCATAATAATTTCAAGTGCCATTTGTAATGGTCAAATATGTCTTTTATACATTAAATGAATGAGTTGATTGTTATTCGTTTTTTGGTAAATCTCCGAGTTTATGGAGGTGCCTACGGTCAGAGCCTGGATTATTGAGAAATGTTGTTTCTGCGGTTGTTGATTTTTTTACATTTAAAGCTCACTAGACTAAATAAATGGATTAATGGTTATTCGTTTTGGTACTTTATTTTCCCAACTGAAGAGAGATGTTGTACAATTGACAACGTACATTTTGTACCTACAGTGTGTTCGAGCGACATGCACGTCGAACGCTTTTGTTTTGGGTCCACATAAGTATACACCTACTTCGACGGGTAATCCTCTATACGACCATACTGGAACTACTGATGCGTTGTTTCCTACATACAGGGTGAATTCTTCTTCTATTAAGGGTATTCTCGGTGTCGACACATCTTCTCTGGTTGTTAGTGTACGTATTCTTCTGGGATTTGTGAGCCAACGTCGTCCTGTGTCTGCGTTCGGCCATTTTTCGTCGGAAAAACATTGAATAACTTTTGCTTGTATGTTCTGTAGAAAGGTGGGGACGTCGTCGACTTGGATCATTTCAACTCTGGGTACTTTGATATGAATGTTTTTGGTTACGTTCCATTTTGCATCGATCATGTTTTGAAATATTTGACCTCTGTCTCTGGCATATTGGTCCAATCTACCAATGCACGTGTAATGTTTTGGTTGGTGTTCGATGAGTTTTAACCAATCATTGATTCCCCATGTATGTGCCCATGGTATACAAACACGTTGGTTATTGATGGAAGTCTCCTCAAGTTCGCTATCTTGGTTTCTTGTTTTTATTGTTTGATTATTCATAATTACAATATTGTCGGTTTCGATATAACATTGAATTCGGTAATAATCCTCTTCCGATTTGACGACAATAATACTATCCACTGCGAAAGTAGGGGATCCCAAATGTACATCACAATTGTCCTTGCGAATAGCTTTCCGAATTGTTTTTGCCATATCGATTTCTTCTTGCGTGGTCCACAATTCCTGGTATTTCTGGAGATTATGAATGTGTTTACCAGGTGACTTAAAACTAGCCGTGTTGTATTTCGTGGCAATTTGCCAGTCCATACGTGCATTAAATCCTGTCAAATCCTTTAACGGTGCGTCTCCCCAGGAAGACAGTGCTCTATTGACAGCTTCGAGTGCTTTTTCTTTGCTGTGGTGTAATTCTACTCTGGAAACTTCTGAATACCGATTGTACAATTGTTCGGGGTCATTTGTAATAATTTGAAATGTTTGCTGAATGTCCATGTGCATAATTCTCCATTGGCGATACAACAATGCAATGGTCCATGTTGCTTGGTCTCTGTAGGCAATATCTGCTTTGACGTTGTACTCTTCACGTGTAATGGAATATTTGAATGCTTTTGTGATGACTTTGGGTTTTTTTTTTCCTTTGAGCATGGTGATATTATTAATTTTCCAAATGTCACCATTTGGTTTGAATATAAGGTCGTAGGAAATATTTCTGTGGTGACATGGTAGCCATCCGTTGGTATGTTTTGTGGTCCGACCATCCGTTAGAATAAATTTACCTGCTGGTAATTTTCCAGGATGATTTTCCCATAAACATAATACTTGGACGATGGACCATGACATATTTCTTTTTGTTGATATTGGATCTTAATTATAAATAAACATATTCGGAAAATAATTCAATTTTTTTTTTCTATTTTATTTGTTTTATAAACGCTTTGATACGACCTTTTTTTTGTTTTTTTCTTCTTTCTACTGACAATGGCCGTGGCTCTGTTTGCGACGTGGGCGTTATTATGGTCAATTTAGGTGTGTATGAACGCAATTTAATTCTGATAAATTCGCTCATTTATTTCGGAAAGGGTAATTATATACTACTTCACCGCAACTTGTTTGCGCACAACCATGGCAAATTTATTCTTTTGACCGTTGTAATTTGTATCGACGACCCAACAGTTTGTTTCTTTGTGTGGCGCAGAAAGTTGTTGCAATACTCCTTTCCACGAATCTGCCACAGGTTCATCGTTGATGTGTGTGACGATGGAGCCTGCATGCACACTTTCGGTTGCGTAGGCGGGTGACTCTGGAGAGACACCTTCTACTACAACTTTGAATTGATATTGATTTGTTGGTGCCATATAATCGAGTAATTTGAACATTCCCACGTGTTGCAAGCGCAATGGTGCAAAGACAATGCCTTGAATTTGTGCTTTTTGTTTGGCTTCGAATTTCCCCTCGTCACAGTAGCCATATGTTTGGCGAATTTCTGGCAATTCTTGGTATGTCGGTTCGCGGTGGTCCATATGAATTTCCACTTTTCCGACATTTTGGCGCAGTGCGTATAGTGTGATGGTTCCACCAATATCGGTGTCATTGCACAGGTCTGTGAGAGACATGGGCAAATCTCGATGTTCGGAGTACCAAGTGCCCGCAGGAGTAAAATCGGCGACGGTTGACTCGTTTTCGAATTTGTAAATTAAATCACCAGAACGTCCACCTGCTTGTTGATACAATGATTTTGGTTCTACGTCGGTGACCATTACTCCACCTTGTGCGGTCCATTTCCCGTCTTTTCCAGCTGGGCATTTGTAATGTACGAGCAGGTCGGACGTGTATATGGGATGTGAACTGATGCCCACTCTGGGTGAGTGTACGTGTGTGGCGGGCGGTGGCAAAATACGAATGACGGCGGGTGCTGTTTCGGGTGTTTTTGTGGAAACCAATTCTTCCCGAACGTCTCCCCAACGTCTGCCGTTTTTCCAGTCCATGAGACTATCCCAGTCGTTGCCAAAGGACAAAACTTTGGAGAGTAATTCTGGACCACCGCGGTGTGTGTGGCGTGTACCTGGTTCGACAACATGTCTCCACATCCAAGATTGAAACGAACGTGGTTTGCCGTCGACGGTACCACCAATTTCCTTGCTTTTCCATTGATACTCGAGGTCGGAAAAGTTCGCGTGAAATGATTGTTGTTCGCTGACAGTTAAATGATCGGCGATTGCGTGTGCGACAGGTTGTGCCGCCATCACTTGTTTCATAGTCATATTTTTCAACATTTTTTGCACCGCTTTTTCACGTTTGTATCTCAATTGGAGCGGCTTAATCAGAGTAGGCAACACTCGCTTGACAGTGTTTGCATGGATAAAACCATTTTCTCCATCAACGTTCGCCCCAGTCAGTTTGAACGTATTGATGCCCATAACTTTGTATTTTGTGGGAACAAAGTAATGGAGTCCTTGAATCGCTTTGTGTTCCTTTTCTTGAAAAGTAGCGAGGAGTGGTCCACCCGAATTACCACCATTGATGAGTGCTCCAGACAATCCGCGTATTTCGTTGTTGAGATGCACACACCCTTGATATTTACCTGTCGTAAATTGTTGGTCAATGAGACCCAACGGATGACCCACTGCATGCACTTCGTATCCTGTTCGCAAGGTGTCAGAATCGCCAAAACCTAATGAAGGGATGTGATTTAATTCGTAACGGTCGCGTAAAACGCGTTTTAACCACTGTACGGTTTGTGGTTCCACTTTTAAGAGCGCAAGGTCGCGGTCATGATTGACGGAGACGACAGTCACTGGTAACGCTTGGTGCTCAATGTAAGTTGTCATAATTTTGACAACAGGCGAATTGGTCACTACATGCGCATTTGTTAGCAAAAGTCCTTCTTCTTTGATGAGTTTACCGTCAACCGACAGGAAAAACCCTGTTCCGATGGCTTTGGCACCACCGCCGTGAGCAGCAATAATACGTACAACTTCTGGCAAATAACCCATTTTTTATTATGTACAATTGGATGTTCTTATATACCTACATTTTTTATTAGAAACAACAAGTTTGTCGAGTACCAGGTGCTGATTTAGGTTGATTGAATTTAATAATGTCAATAATAGTGTCCAAAGTTTGATGTTCAGTAGGACATCTTACATGAATAAAATCTTCATATCCTTCCAACGAGCAACGGTTCTGACGACCTCCTTCCAATCCTATCAGTATATGTAAATCGGGTTGATTATCGTTTTTTTCTGTAAGTTTTCGCCAGTAGTGAACTCTTTCCAATGTTTCTGGCGTGGAAACGTCGTACATGTAAACAATAGCATCTACCGAGTTTGCAAACATGATAGAAATGCGTTCAAATCTTTGTGTGCCCGACGTGTCCCAACAATGTAGTTTGTTACCGTTGGACATATATACCATACTATTAACTCCGATAGTGGGTGCTGTGCGACTGTTGTCATATATGGCTTTTTTTAAAAATGTTGTTTTACCGATACCAGAATCACCAAGAAATACACAACGCATTTTGTCTTTTTTTCGACAACCTAAATACTTGTTAACCATCGCATTAAAATGATGTCGTCACGCACGATCCAGAGTAACAACCCGATGTACACAAAATGATACCAATACAAAGAGTTACGCGTGTATGTCCACCATATGTGCCACGACCAAGACATTGCACACGTAATCGAATATATGAAGCCTGCAGTGTACCTTAACCAATTATACTTTCCTCGAATATGGAGTAGACGAATGCCCAAATGTAAGTTTACAATGTACGCAGAAGCGGATGCATAAGTGTACACTAACATGGACTGGCCAATTTCAGACTGTTGAAAATCAATTGATAACGACACCAATACTAAAAATGTACTCACACAATGGTGTATTTTTGTCGTCGATGGTAACTTTGGTACGCATAAAATTCCCACCAAATCATTTGAACCATACATTACTGCAAAGTATTGAATTAGTTCTGTTTTCCAATGATTTTCGGCCAAGATAGGTACAACTACTGTAACAGTAGCACACACGACCATGCATGCCAGATACACTGACTTGACAATATTTTTCTGGACATATAGTCGCCGATGTTCCATTAAATTGTCGTAATATATGTTCTTTTTGTATAACAAGTGGTCGACGACGTAGTAAGCAGACCGTACGAAAACGCACGAAAGAACACCGAGTAATAGGGCATTACAGTTGTACATATTATAGACATAAAATGATTCTTTAATAGTAAATTTTTACCGTCTCAGAACTTCATAGTTCTGCACTATAAATAGATTGTCGTCAATGTCAATATGTCCCAACAAAACTTACAATCAACAAATTTGAAACGTCCCACTTTCAAATCATTTAGTCACACAGAAGGCCCAAAAATAAATCTTGACTTCCAAAGAGTCGCAATGAAAAATCTGATAAAATGTAGCAATAAATATATAAGAAAAAATAATCCGCTTGAGGATAAGTTGATCACTGAGATTAACGATAGCATCCGTGCCAACGAGATGAAAACGATAATGTCACTCCTCACTGGTGAAAACATGAACTTGGAGGAGTGTCACCATATAATTGACGCATTAACTCAAATCGCAGAGGGACATAATCATGCGCGTGCAATGGTCGAACCAGTGAATATACTGTTGGACGCATTACACAAACTGATAAAATATGAAAATTCGATACGCGAAACTAAAGACAATAAAGCAAAAAACACATTAAAGCAAGAAAGAGTGCAATTTCTCAAAAGTTTAACATTTATGGAACTCCCATTACCTCAGTATACATAAGAGGAAAGTCAAAAAAAATGATAATTATATAAATTTAATTTTGGAATTATTTAAGTTCTTTTAAGTTCTTTAAGTTCGTCGTCGTGGGCCGTCATGCGAAAGAACACCCCTGCCAACGCGCCTCCGAGTAATGGACCGAACAAATACAGTGAAAAGTCGTCGGTTACACCGTGCACAGCGGGTAATGCGATACCAATAGCTGGATTGAAAGCGCCTCCTGAAATGGACCCTGCTGCGTATGCAGCAGCGGTAACAGTAAATCCAATGGCCAAGCCGTAGAACGAATTAGTGGCGTGTTTCTTGACAGTTGCCACGTTCAAGACAACAATGGCTAGAGCAAATGTGTAGGTGATCTCTAATAAAAGAGCAGTACCGTATTCGACACCAGATGGCATTGCAGGATATCCTGACATCTCAGGAGGAACAAGCGCAGCAAGAACCTCCTTTTGCTGCGCTGCACCAAGCAATGCGCCGATGAATTGTGCGACTGTATATGCTATTGCGGACATGTAGTCGATTCTCCCACGAATAGCTACGGCAAGTGTGACGGCGGGATTGAGGTGCGCACCACTTATATGCCCAAACGCATAGATCATGACTGCGAGACTTAACCCGATGGCGAGTGGTGCATTATCACCAGCTCTAGCTACGCTTAATGCGACTGTCGACGCTAAAAAGTATGTACCGACTGCTTCGACGGCACATTTCTTGACAGTGTCCATTAATGACGATTTGGTTGTGAATTTTTCGAAATCCTCTTTGATGCCTTCGGATGATTCGAAATCGAACATGAGTCTACTTTTTTCAGTGGTGTTCATAATAATATTAAATAAATATTTGTTAATATATAGTGTCAAATTACAACTACATGCAACAACAAATAATTTGATCTATATATACACATTAGAAATATATAACAATGTCTGCTATATTTAGCGTGATAGGTGCATTTGCCAGTAATAAATATTACCTTGAGCAACAACTTGTTCCCATGCAAGTTTATATGGATGATATCGACACCATTATAAAACATTTGCCGAACGAAACATACAAATGTAGACTCCGTGAATTGGAATATGCTTATCGAGATACGATGGGATTTGACCAGTCTGTAAGAATTCGAACATCGAAAAATAATTTCGAATTATTCCAAGCTATGAGGATAAAGTTCGATAGTTCAAATGATTCCAATAAGCTTTTACAAAAAATGTTCCCTGGAGTTACATTAGGAAACAACCCATTTATTGTCTTCAATGAAGATATTACAAAGCTTGCTGAAAACAAAGGACAACATGGTTCTGATACAGAAGCTGACGTTGCCTATGTTAGTGTTTATAAAACAAAAGAATATAAAGGCAATCCTATCTCAGGATACACCTACAAATACATAATCAATTATTGGTTAAATGACAAATTACTAGGTGAAACAAAACCAATGTGGTTCGATGAAGTCCAAAAAAAAACGAAAGAAATGCGTTTATTAAAAGGCCTAAGTAGTGTATACATACAACCATATGATACTACCGCTGAAGGTAAATATGATGACCTTGTTGGTGAGTGTTCAGATGAATTTATATGGGTCGACAAATCGCACGTATATAGAGGTGTTTATCAACCGCTCAGTCCATTTACTTGTGGGAATATTAAAGAGATTAAATTCAAATGTATGAACAATAATGGTTGGTCTGCTGCAGCACTCAGTTCTGTAATTAAAGGATGGACTCGAGTCGAATATATTTATTTGGCAATGAAATCAATGTTCGAAGAGCTGGGAACTCTTGCTTCGTTAGAGTTGAAAGAACAACTGGCAGCACATAATTCGAACATTAAAAAAAATCTTCCTATTGCACATGCAGTGCCCATGGCACCAGGAATAGATGAGATGTATTCTAGAACGCAAAAAAAACGCGGACTTCACTTAAAATACAGTATGTCAACTTAATCATTAAACCCATTCTACAGCCGTCTTCCAACGGTCTTTTGTTTTACCTTCCGCATCAAACATCTCACGCCTAATTCTAAAATACACTTCAATTTGTGAATTATTTGGCCACTCTTTCAGACTAAATACCTTGTTTTTAGTTACGGGATGCATTCCAGCCCATAAATCGACGTCTTTGCCTCTCATAAGTGAACATACAGGTATCCATACCATCTTCGCGGATCGCTTGGGTCGACGACATTTATTATGACCATTAAATGCTACAAACTCTCCATGACGAAACCCTGTGTTTCTACACTTTACCTCGTGGTCTTTAAGTCTGGTAAGTGTGCCAAAACGCTTCCCGCACGTTTTACACGTTCTGCCAAATCCTTTCGTGGCTTTTTTGGGGCGTTTGATAGACGAAACACTTCTATTTGACCCGAATATTTTTTTTACCATTTTGAATAAAATTAGTATATAAAAGATTAGAATAGAAAATAAATGCAAGAGAATAAGATCTCCGAAACGCCGACTGTTGTACAACCGACTTTTGTACAACATACCAAAAGCAAACACCAACACTTGATCCGTGAAATCAGAGAATTAAAACAGGAAGCAGAACAATTACTCGATAGTTACCGACAAGATATTATAAAACGTACAAACCTTATTCTTAAACACGCCGAAGAATATTCGTCCAGCGAAGATGAAGAAGAGGAGGACGAATATAGCACAATTAACCGTGTGAGGCGTGATAAAAAGAGAATGTCCGACGTCGTCGAGATGATGTACGAATTAGAAGTGCCATTACACCCGTACTGTGATGGGTGCAATCGCGAACACGGTGGGCCACACCCTGGACAACGCCAACACATGGGAGTAAACGGATGTCTAAATACAGATTAAGTTAAACATAAGTTATTTTCTATTTATTGTACTTACAATGAGTACAAATGTATTTTCGACGTGCTACGTTCTTACAACGCAAATCTACTATCTTAAACTGTCATATTAAACCTCTAAGTCGTGGAATAAATCCACCATTTACGAAAAAAGACTTGCAACAAAAAATGAAAATTTGCGGTGTTCCAAATCTCCGGACTTGCCTTGTGACACTCCAAGAGAAAGGTGTAAAAGTAGGTGACCACGTTTACGAAACAAAAGGATATTTCCGTAAAACAGGACGCTACGGTATCGACGACGAATGGAACACGTTGCCCGTGTGTGGTGCCAAGAACATAAGCTATAAAGTCTTTCGTCACGTAAATAAAAACATCGGGTACCAAACGCTAACCAAGCGAGAACTCCAAAAATGCACAAAAGAACAAAATCGTATTTACAAAATCGTCACTAAATGGAAAAGATACGTCAAAAAACGCGGTGCAAAAATGTCGTTTAAATTAACTGCAAAACAACAAACTCTGTTGGAAGAAGTACACACTTTACACTTGAAACACGCAAAGCAACATGAAAGTTTGTTTAAAAAGATAATTAGAGCATAAGTCCTGGTTCTTTATTACACTATACAACTCATATAAGTACCAGTCGATGTTTATTTTTTTTTGCGTTTTTTACAAATATCTATTTAAAACTTAGTTATTATTTACACCACAATTCCTGTTTTTATTTCACTGGCTAATTCTTGCAGAAACCAATCGAGGTCGTCTTCTATTTGTTGGTCTTCTTTTTGTTTTGCGTCTATTTGTTTTGCGTCTATTTGTTTTGCGCCGCTTTTTTTAAAAATATGACCACATTTTTTACAAATCTTGGTATTGTTACCCCCAACACATATTTTACATGATGGACACTTTTTTGTATAATTCATTTTAGGTGAATAGCGTTTCTTGTAAAAGCGATAGCCACAAATGTGACATTTTTTCTGACTATTAGAACCGGCACGGTGGCCATGTGGACATTGTTTGCAAAGTTTTGTCATTTTAAATACAAAAAAATTTTAAATACAAAAAAATTCAAAATATTGAAAAATGCGCGGCCGCAGTTTTTTTTATAACCGTTGCCATGACCTACAACAAAATGCATTTATTGCTACAGAAATAGCATCATCACCTGTAAAATAACACAAACATATTGTTTTTAATTTACTCCAAAACACAGATTTATTCATTGGTAGGGTTCTTTCTAACAAATTTAATTCTACATTTACTTCATAATTTGATGTGAATCGTTTTAATATAGAGATTATATCCATGCTAGAATGAACTTGATTTGCATACCATTCTCCAATAGACTTTGGACGTTCGTCCCAAGACTTTTTATAGTGTGAATTACGCATATACAAGTTGTGGATCATCAAGGGCGTGTCTTCGTTCAACATGCCGTCATAACCGCTCGCATAGCATTCTGAACAAGCTGTATTTTTTGTACAATTTGTACAATTCTTAATTAACACAAAATTCCATTTACATATGTTACACGTACCGTATTTATCTAAAATACCACCCTTATGCGTTATTAAATCTTCTATAGAGTACGTTCCAATGCCTACTGAGCCCGATGTGGTAGCGGTTTCGTGCCAACAATATGGACATGCGTCGTGTTCAGACAAATGAGACATTTTATTTAGAATAGCAAAGAAATCTATTCTAAATAAAAAATGAAAATGGATACAGATTTATTGGAACAAAAAAATCCACGGCATTAATTACGTTTACAAATATTATCGTTCAATTAAATTAGATTTCTTTTCCAATGTCACTGTATCCATTTTTATGTCGCTCGGTACCCGTACTGCTCGGTAGAACGTCAACGGCGTTTTTACATAATGGCAATATCGAAAAAGAGAACTTTGAAGGAAGACTAGCTTGTGGAGCCACTTGCTACATGTTACACTATTATTTAGAAAAACATTTTGATATCACTACCCAAATGATGTTGAAAAAACGCGGCAATCTCGACCATTGCTTCTTGTCGCACGGTGATGTTATTTTCGACCCGACATATCGTCAATTTATACCACGCGTGAAATGGTTTCCATCTTTTCTGTACGTAGGAAACGCGCAACGTTTAGAAGAACACTGTGAAATGCATTTCTGGTCTGGTGCGTCCGTTTCGCCAGAATTGATGGATGCCGGACAAGTCATGGTGGATAGAGAGTACGCTGTTAACAAGGGGTTATTTTTTAAAAAATTATACGATACATTTCATTAAAATACTAAAATGTGCTTCCATTTATCTAAGGGTATCTGCATTCTTTTTTTCGTCACAATAAATCAGTATTCCAATTATTCCAAATATCACAAATAAAGTTCCAAATGATATTGTAATTTCTTCTATAGGAGTCATTTATTATCTCACAACTGTTTATATATTGTATTGTGAAAAACAAGTATTTATTTACTTGACACAATACAATATGAAAATAGGTCAATTGGTGTATGTAGTCAAAGATGGAAAAGCAATTTGTGCTATCATTACAAACAGAAAAAGAATAAAACGTGCTAACCCAAATATCCGGACACTTTTTACGTATTTTTCTAATACAATTTCGTGCAAATTGCCTTTAGAATATGAGGTTACATACAACGATAATACACGCGAGATCGTGCAGCGCGAGCAACTTGAAATATATTAAACTGAAATAATGAACATGTAATGAACATGTAATGAACATATAATGAACATATAGACAAACATCCATTAAAATTATAATATTCTATATAAGCAATTTTTTATTGTCCTTTTTTTTTGACAGGCCAAACAATATTGAGGATTAGAATAGAATGAATTACTATTAGAATGAACAATGAATTGTTACTTCCTCAATCATGTTACATTTGTTTGGAAGACTGCAATACGACTTCTCCGTGTGAATGTAATGCTCCTGTGCACCGAAAATGTCTTTATGAATTCAATATGAAGCGTAATAAAACCCATTGTACCATTTGTCAACAAAAATTTCGCGATTCGATGCAAATATTGAAAATACTATTCAAGTGTTTTTTTTTTACACAAGTTTATTTGATATTTATATTGTTTAGTGTTTTTGCCTATATTATATGTGGTTTTGTTGGGGAATACACGTGGTCCGTTTTAGGATTATGTGAGTGCTTGAACATTACAAATACATTTACAACAACAATTTCAACAGCTTATTTTGTCGGTTCGTCTGTCAGTATGTTCTTTACTATTACACTATCGGTGTACCTGATCAAAAAATGTCTTGAAACTCGTTCTATTTAAAAATATTTTCTATTTAAAATGCCAAAGAAGAGAAAAGGCAAGACCAAAAGTGAAGCATGGAAAAACCTTGTAAAAAGCCACAAGCGTGGTCCTAAAAGGGTCAGAATGAAAAGAGAAATCAAAGAAGACAAAAAAGAAGACTTTCAAACCATATTAACACAATGTATACAACTAATTGTCGACAAAGGACGAAATCGAAAATATATTATTATAAAAATTTCCGAAATGGCACTTCAAAAATTAAGATTGCAAAAAATACACAAACTATTGCCCAAACAAACTAAACAACACGATTTATACCCGACGTTTAACGCGCTGGACCATAATGCAATGGTAACTGGGGAAATAAAATCAATACCTTTGCGTATTGACACATATTGTGGACCATATGTATGTGAGGTATTGGTATATGGCGGTAGGATTAAAAATCCAAAGACAACTATACATATTACAAACACGCCTGAAGAAGAAGAAGAAATAACGAAAACAGACGAGTACGTAAAAAGTTTATTTACAAGGGAATATCACAAACAAGATGTTGAAGTAGAATATATGTAAAATTATTAATTTTTAGCACGAAGAATATCAAAAGCACCAAATATCTCGGTGTCAAATGCTTCTGTTTTGCGATTTTTTCTACGATTTATTTCAAGTTCTGACCATACTTCAGTTCGAATTGATTTTTCTAGTTCTTTCCTGGCATTTCCGTCGCCTGATTCAGGTGCTTCTGATATTCTTCTTTGTTTTTTTTCCACATTCCATGCGTGTTGTATCTCACTATCGATGATTGTATTT
>Ga0206126_10004869_pt1 | contig 12644 bp, 8 predicted proteins | sample Helgoland_Spring_5_FD_148621 | JGI IMG/M metagenome (GOLD analysis project Ga0206126, IMG submission 148621) | Pelagic subsurface seawater microbial communities from Kabeltonne, Helgoland, North Sea - Helgoland_Spring_Bloom_20160412_1 | ecosystem: Environmental > Aquatic > Marine > Epipelagic ...
TATTTTAAATATAAAAAAAAAAAAAAAAAAAAAAATGATTATTGTAATGGATGAAATAGACAGTATGAATAATGGCGATAAAGGTGGTATAAATACTTTAATAAAGCTTATAAGACCTAAAAAAACAATAAAACAAAAAAAAGAACCAATAACCTATATTCCAATTATTGCAATTAGTAATACTAAAATAGATAAAAAAATAAAAGAGTTAAGAAAAAATTGTAAATGTATTGAATTAAAATTACCTACAGATAAAGAAATTAAAATAATACTAAAAAATATTATGCCAAAAATAAATAATGGAAATACAATAAAATATATTCAAAATAATTTAAAAAAAGTAGATTTATTATACAATTTATATAAAAGAAATCCTGATTTATTAAAACAAAATATTAAAATATTTAAATTAAAAAATTATAATAAAAATAAAAATGAAATAACAAAATATATTTTAGAAAAAAAAATATCAATTGATCAACATAATATTTTAATAAATGAAACAGATAGAACAAGTGTGGGTTTATTATTCCATGAAAATTTAATAGACGTTTTTATAAATTTTAAAGAATCATTAAATATATATTTAAAAATATTAGAAAATATTAATTATTGTGATTATATTGATAGAATAACGTTTCAAAAACAAATTTGGATTTTTAATGAAATGAGTTCATTGATAAAAATAATATACAACAATAATTTATTATTTAAAAATATAAATACAAAAAAAATAAATATTATAAATTTTACAAAAGTTTTGACAAAATATTCTACCGAATATAATAATATTATTTTTATACAAAATTTATGTAGAGAATTAAATATGGATAAAAATGATTTATTTATATTTTTTTTTATATTAATAAAAAAATATTCTAAAGAAGAAATAGAAAAAAAAATAAAAATAGAAAATTATAATATAGAAAAATTAGACATTGTCAGAATTTATAGATATTTAGATAATATTTATTAAAGGAGGGAACCCAGGTTCCCTTCCGAACCCTCCTTAAATTAAATTTATTACCATAATTTAATTTTAATTGTGTTTTTATAAATTGATTATATGAAATATTAATAAATAATGTTTACTAAAATAATATAAAAAAAATGAAATGCGATAAATGTAATAAAACAAGAGCATATTTTAATTTTCCAGGACAAAAAAAAGCAATATATTGTTCAAAATGTAAAGAAGAAGGTATGGTTGATGTTGTAAGTAAAAAATGTCAATGTGGTACAAGACCAATCTATAATTTCGAAGGAAAAAAAAAGGGGATATGTTGTTCAAAATGTAAAGAAGATGGAATGATTAATGTTGTAGATAAAAAATGTAAATGTGGTAAAGCGCGACCAATCTATAATTTCGAAGGAAAAAAAAAGGGGATATGTTGTTCAAAATGTAAGGAAGATGGAATGATTGATGTTAAAAATAAAAGATGTAAATGTGGTACAATACCAATCTATAATTTCGAAGGAAAAAAAAAGGGGATATGTTGTTCAAAATGTAAAGAAGATGGAATGATTAATGTTGTAGATAAAAAATGTAAATGTGGTACAATACCAATCTATAATTTCGAAGGAAAAAAAAAGGGGATATGTTGTTCAAAATGTAAAGAAGATGGAATGATTAATGTTGTAGATAAAAAATGTAAATGTGGTAAAGCGCAACCAATCTATAATTTCGAAGGAAAAAAAAAAGCAATATGTTGTTCAAAATGTAAAGAAGATGGAATGATTAATGTTAAAGATAAAAGATGTAAATCACATATGTGTGATATTTTTGTATCTAATCCAAGATATAGAGGACATTGTTTACGATGTTTTATATATTTGTTTCCAGATGAACCAAATGTAAGAAATTATAAAACAAAAGAACAATCTGTTGTAGATTTTGTTAATCATATTTATGGAGAAAAATATAGCTTTACATTTGATAAAACAATTCAAGATGGTTGTTCTAGGCGAAGACCAGATATTATTTTAGATTTAGGATATCAAATTATAATTGTTGAAGTGGATGAAAATCAACATACTGATTACGATTGTTCTTGTGAAAATAAAAGAACAATGGAATTATCTCAAGACGTTAGGCATAGAAATATAGTATTTATTCGGTTTAATCCAGATAAATATTATAAAGGAAAAAAGTTAATTAAATCTTGTTGGAAATTAAATGGAAATGGTATTATTGTAGTTGATAAAGAAAAAGAATGGAAATTTCGTTTAAATTGTTTAAAAGAAGAAATAGATTATTGGATAAATAACAAAACAAATAAAACAATTGAAATTGTTCAGTTGTTTTATGATGAAAATTAAAAGGAGGGTTCGGAAGGGAACCTGGGTTCCCTCCATTACTGGTTAATGTAAAATTCTCTCATAGTTTTATCTTTAATAAAAGTTTTGGGTAAAAGGTTAGTAGGACGACAATATTTATTTGCCCCATTTGCTATTAATCTTTTTTTATCAAAAGTATTTTCATTATGTGCAAAAACTAAAATACTTTTCATTGGGCTTAATTGTTGAAATGGTATAGTATAATTTTTTAAAAATTGTTTTTCTTCTGCCATTTCAGCATCATCGTCATATTTTGTTTGTTCTAGTAATTTTCTTTTAAAAGCAAATGTTCCTGCCGTTGCGTGTCTTGGTCCATAAGGACCGAAACCCCAAATAGTTTTAATATGTTTAAAGTAAATATAAATTTCACTGCTCCCTGCAGCAAGTGCTTGTTTATTCCCATTTAATTTTAAAACCGCATGTCTAACTCTTTCTGGTGGGTAATAATCGTCATCATCCATATAAACAATGATATCACCAGTGCATTTCTCATGCATATAATTTCTTTTTCTTCCCAGTTTCATTTTTTCTTTTTGATAAAAATATTTAACGCCTTCAACGCCTTCAAATAAATCACCCACTGGATCATCTCCATCATCAACAACAATCCATTCCAATAATTCTTTTGGGTAATTTTGTTGCTGATAACATTTAATTAAAAAGGGGACGAAAGTTCTTCTATTATATGTTGGAGTACAAATGGATACCTTTGGCCATCCAACAGTTGAAACTTGCTTTTTTTTTCCTTTTTTTCCTTTTTTTCCCATTTAATATTCCTATATGATTGTTTTTAAATTAAAATTAATTTTATCTAAAAATACTCATAAATTCTTTAAAAACATATAAAGGACCTGTTATTGGAAGCATAAAAAACCAAGTAATATTATTTAGTGTTTTTTCACTAAAAGCCCATGATATGAATCTTTGAGGCATTTCTAATGCTCCAGATTCCATTAATGATATTGCTACAGCAATTGGGGTATACATAATTTGTGCAATCATCTCGTATATTTTAATTAATAACATCCCTATTGAACCGTTTTCTGATTTAGATTTAAATTTAACAACATCGTATTTTAATGTTGTTCCTGAGCTTTTTAATATTTTTTTTAAATTATAATAATAATTTGTTTTACTTTTTGTTTTAGAAATTGTATCAATGATTTTTTTATGTATATCTGTACCTTTTTTTTGTAAGTCTTTTTTTTTTTTATTTTTTCCTGCTTTTAATGATTTATATTGGTTTAATAATTTATGAAATTCAAAACAATAATCTATCAAATCAGGGTTAATTTGTGTTTCATTAAATAAATTATAACCTTTAAACCAATTATAAGCAATGGGTTCTTTTTTTTCTTGTCTTGCATAATTTATTGCGTAATCTCTAAAACTTTTTATTTTTGCATATGAAGAAGACAACCCTTCTCCATATGCATTTTCAAGAATTTCGTTTAATGTGCTTTGATTATTTTTAAAACTTTTTGTTAATTCTGTCAAATTATTTTTTTTTGATAAATCTACTTTTAAACAAGCATGAACCTTTGGGAGAATATTTTCAAAACCATCATTATAATATGTATTTGTAGTATTTATATTTTTTTTTAAATTTTCTAAATTATCTTTAAAATTTCCCGAACCTCCATTATAAAATTTTTTCATATTAGTTTCATCTGTATTGTAAAATTTTAATGTATTAATATCATTTACCATAAAATAATAAACCAAAACATCTTTAAAGGCATATGGTTCTCCCAATTCGGGACTTGAATAGCCTTGTAATAAAAGCACTTGAGATATTATGAAAAATGAAAACATTAATGAACCCCAAATTAATATTGGTAATATTATTCTATTTAATATTAATTTATTTGATTGGTTTTTCCATTTTGAAAATATATTACAACCACAATTATCACCAGAAAGCATAAACATTAATAATCTCATATAATTGAATGCGGATAATCCACCCCAAGACATAAAGAAGAATATCCATTTAGAAAAAAATATTCCCATATTTCCAAAAAAATACATCCCTAATTTTAACATTTCGGTAAAAAAAGGTATATATGGTGCTTTTTCTAAGACATCATTTTTCATTTTTGTTAACATATTTTTAAATTCAGTTTTTGAATTCAATGAACCATTATAACCAGCCATAGTTATTACACCCATTCCAATAGGTCCCATATATAATAAATTTAATCCAGCATATACAAAAATTTTAATCAAACTTGTTACACTCTTTAATAAAATATCAGTATTAAATGGCATATTTTCACTAAACATTTGAGTGTTTTGTTCACAAGATTGTTTGGGATCATCACAACAAAAAGGTTCTAACCCAAAATTTAAAAAATAACAAATCCATCTTTTAGTCCAATAATCTGTAGTATTCATTGAAAATGTTAATGCGTTTTTCATAAATCCCATACCTTCTAAATTATCATCATCGTCGCATACGCTTATTTTTTGTTTTTGTATTGTGTCTTTTTTAAAAATATCTGAAAAAGTAGCAACGTGTTTGTATTTTTTTTCAAAAAAATCTTTATTACAAGTATAAATAGACCAAGATTTCATTCCAAATAGCATGAAAAGAATACCCTTAATAAAAATGTCTAAATATATAAATAAATAATATTGTATCATCTTATATATATTAAATATTAATATAAAAATATTTTTATAATAATATGTAATGAAGATTGATTATACCCCACAATTAGATTTTTCAGATGTTTTAATAAGACCCAAAAGGACGGTTTTAAATTCAAGGTCAAATGTTACAGTTGAAAGAGAATTTAAATTTTTATATTCAGCTATTAAATTAAATGTTGTTCCAATAATTGCATCAAATATGGATACAACTGGTACATTTGAAATTTATGATGTTTTGAGCAAATATAAAATGTTAACTTGTATGCATAAATTTTATAAATTAGAAGACTATAATAAAAAAAAAAATTTAGATCCAAATTTATTTATGGTTTCAACAGGAATTAGTGATTCAGATTTTAAAAATATGTGTGAAATTGTTAATTATACAAATTGTAATTGGATTTGTATTGACATTGCGAATGGTTATATTAAAAATCTAATTGATTTTTGTTTAAAAGTAAGAAAAACATATCCAAATAAAATAATTGTAGCAGGAAATGTTGCAACAAGAGAAATGGTTGAAGAATTAATTATAAATGGAAAAGTAGATGGATGTAAAATTGGAATTGGGCCTGGATCTGCGTGTTTAACTAGATTAAAAACAGGAGTAGGTGTTCCCCAATTAAGTGCTATTATTGAATGCGCTGATTCGGCACATGGCGTTGGTGGATTTATAATAGGTGATGGAGGTATAACATGTCCTGGTGATATGGCCAAAGCATTTTGTGGGGGTGCCGATTTTGTTATGATGGGTGGTGGATTTTCAGGTCATGATGAAAATCCAGGCGAATTAATTGAAGAAAACGGACAAAAATATAAGTTGTTTTATGGTATGAGTTCTGAATTAGCAATGAAAAAACATTATGGTTCGATGAAAAAATATAGGTCTTCTGAAGGAAGAATACTAAAAGTAAAATATAAAGGTTCTATTGTAAATACAATTTTAGATTATTTAGGTGGCATTCGTTCAACCTGTACTTATATTAATTCAAAAAAAATTAAATATATGCCAAAATGTACTACTTTTTTACTTGTTTCTAATCAAATTAATAAACATCTTGTAAAATAATATTTATATATTATAAATATGTTGCCTGAAATATTTCAAAAATTTATGATGTATTTTTTTATTTTATTATTAGCTTTAATTGGTTTATTTGTGTTTATAACAATTTCTATTTCAATATTTACATATTTTAATAGAAGATATAGGAGCGGGAATATTTTTGAAGGATTTGAAAATAATGAAAATAATTTAGATTATAATAATGATTTATCAAAAAAAGTTGGTAACTTATTAAATAAGAAAGGTTGTTTAGCAAATAATAAAAATGATGAAATAAAAATAGATAAATATAATAATGTATTAAATAATGTAGAAGATACATTGATACTTAAATCCCATTATAATATATAAATTTTTATAATATAATATTTTTTATAATGAAAATAATATATTTTAATTATATAAATGAAGTCAGATAAATTATTATTTTATTTAATAATAATAATTTGTGTATTATTATTTATTTATATAGTTTACAACTTGATTTTAAATACGTGTAATTGTGTTAAAGAAGGTTTTGTTTCAAGTGAAAAATTTTATGAAAAAATCAGAGAAACATCACAAAAAGACACAAATTGTGAAACATCAGGTAACAGCGATTCTTTATTTGTAAAAGATTTTACTGGTGGTGGATATTTTAAATATAAAAAATTAGATGGTACATCTTGTACAAAAGATGATTATGACATTGATCCAAAAAAATGTATTAGAGAAATGGATTCAACACGAACAATGTCAGGCGATTCAATAACTCCTGATTTCTATTTTAATAGTTCTGAATTTAAAAGTATTATAGATAATAAGGGTCCTAGTAATAAAAATACAGAAGCTCACACATATGATAGATTTATTAAAAATGTTTTAAAAGAAAATGTTTCAAAATTAGCAATTAATAGTAGTTCATTTTATAACATAAATTTAACTATTGATTTTGAAATTAAGAGAAATAATGATGATGATTTTAAAAAATATAGTGATTTATATTCAGAAATAAAAAATGAAAGAATTATTGATATAAATCCAATATATGGAAGAAAAGAAGTTACTCTTGATAATTCTTACAATTTTCTTTTAGACAATACAACAACAGAAGTTCAAAAAGAAAATTTAATAAATAAAATTAATATAAATGGTAAATATAATTTAATAGATTGTAAATTATGGCAAAAGGAAATTACAAATAATATACCAGGAGAAAATAAATTTTATTTAAAATACGATAATACAGATGAAGAAACAAAAATACTTTATTTATGTCATAGTAACAATAATAGTACAAATGATTTAACATATTTATTTATTGTAAATTATGATAGTCAATTTGTAAATAAATTAACAACAGATATAAGAGATATTAATTTAAAAAACCCAATGTTTACAGATAGTTGCCATATACTATTAAAAGATGTATCAAACTATAATGAAAAAAATAAAAAATGTTCTAATGAATATGTTATTTTAAAAAATAATTTTACTAGTTGGGCAGATGAAATATTTGAACCTGTTACTTGGGAAAATAACAAAAAAAAAGAATGTAATGAATCGTGTTTTATTGATAGAAAACATTTATATTATTTTGAAAATTTAGATGATAATGAAAAATATTTTATCTCATCAAAAGCGTGGAAAAATAAAGTTAATATGGAAAGAGATTCAGCTCTAAATCCAAACCGTTCTTGGAAATGTAAAGAACAATGTCCAGAGGGTTTAGTTTCTTTTAATGATATTAGTGGTGCGTATGATGCTGTTCCTGAAGATATATTTGGGAGTACTGCTGAAGAAGGACGCGTTAATAATATATTTTGGAGTAATCAATTTGGTTGCCCCATTAATAAAGATGGTCAACCAGAAAAATCAGAAAAATACAAAGTCCCAACTGATTTAATTGATGCTTACAAATCATATACTGGTTTTAACGATGGTGAACAACAAATCAATTCTGATGGTAAATTTGATACATTAGAAAAATGTCAACAAGGTTCTAAAAATTTTGCAAAATCTATTTATGAAAACAGTAAAATGGATGATAAAAATATTATTGTTGATTTCTTTTTAAATAGACAAGCAGGTATGTTAGAAGATAATTATATTTCACCAAAATGTCCAGATACATGTTCCAAAACTGTTACAGTAATGCATCAAGGTTTGCCATACAAAATAAAACAAGATGGAGGATGTAATGATTTAAATGACCCTGGTTGTAATTATGATATAAGAAAACAAAATTTTAATGTAAACGATTATGATTCTAATGCAAAACCATATAGTTGTAGCGAATGTCCTCCTGAAAGAGACGATTCTTTTAATGGGTATATTATTAGATCAAAAGATAGAGAAGTAATGGATGGTTATGATACAACTACCAAAGATGATATTAATGATACTTTAGAAAACCCAGAAGAAAGATGTAAAGAAAACGAAGAATGGTTGAAACGGTTAAAAGAAAGTGTTGTTAAAGAATTATATTTTGATAATAATGAAAATGCACAAAAAATAGGTCAAGAATATTTAAGTAAAATATGCTCATGCTTAGGATATAAAAGCACCTGTACACTAAGTTTACCGGACGCTGAAAAAATAGGAAAAAATTTTATTGGTTGGGCTAAAGGTGAAATTACACAAGTAGGATTATCCGAAGCAACAAGTGACATTATTAAATTAAATAAATTTGATTTATTTAATGAAATGTTTGGAGAAAGTGATGTAGAAGAATATAGTGCTTTATTAGATTTAAATTTGACAGGTAATCATTATTAAATTATCTTGCATATTTTAATTCTATCATTCCATTTTTAATATATAATACATTATATCTATTTTCCATTATTAATAATTCATAATCATATTCATAATTTTCATATCTATTTGATGGATTTCTTCTAATGGCTCTTATTGTATTTCTAATATTTTTTTCAGCATTTGTTAAATTATCTTGCTCTACTAATTCTCCTTGTATATTATCTTTTAACAATGAAAATTCAGTATTAAATTCAAATATAATTTTTTTACTTTTATTCATATTTTGTGAACCAGATGGTTGATAATCATTTCTATTAGAATTAATTGAAAAATTATAAAAATATATACCTTCTTTGCCTTGACCTGATGTTCTTGAATATTTTTCAATATAATTATAAATACCATTGTCTAAAATATTTTCTCTATAAGTACCATTAAATAAAATTCCCATATTTTTAAGAATTGTTTTATTTGAATATAAAACTCTTTCACCTGTAGTAAAAATCGGTTTTTGAATAATACTTAAAAGTATATTTGAATATTTACTATCTTCTGAAGGAGTATTTTCAACACTTAAAATATTTTTATTATCATTATTTTTATTAATTCTTATTAAATTTAAATTTATAGGACTATTACCATATGGCCAATTTGTATAATTATCCCATTGATTTCTTATATCAACGTCGCTTCTTCTAAATCTAAAAGCATAATTAGAGACTAAATTTTTTGTAGGTAATTCAATTCTTTCCGAACCCATTACATTTTTATAATTATATTCATAAATATTTTTTAAAAGATATTCGTGATTTTGGGATGCAAAAACTTTTCTCTCTTCATTACTTAAAAAAACATATGTTGAAATTAAATGAACGTCCGAATTCCATATGTTTGATTGTATTCTCTGTGATTGTACATCAGGAGGTGATAAAAAATTTCTAAGTTCTGTTAAACTTGGATTGTCTCTATTACCAAAAAATTTTGGCGAAATATCAACTTCAAAATTTTTTATTATTGTTTCTTTAAATACATCTTTATGTCTATCATATAAAGTATATAATTCTTTAACAGGACGAAAAGTAATTTCAATTTCTAAATCAGAATATTCTAAAGCAATTAATGGAAATGCAGATTTAGAATTATTTGAAAACCAAGAATATAAAGGTATATATATTTTTCTTCCCCTTATAGATGGTTCTACATTATTTGTATCGTTATAAAGACAATTTGGATATATTTTTTTTTTCAAATTTGATATTTTTTCATTATAGTTTGTACTATACAAAATATTTGATATTCCAGGATTTGTCATATTTTCTGTATTTCCTATCATTTTATCAATTAAAGATTTTTTAGAACTATTATCTCTTTCATTCATTAAAATCATTGATTCACCTGAATATCTTTCTATTATTGTTGAATTAGATTTTATAACTAATTCTTTTATCATATGAAATCCTAAATTTTTAATCCATTTGAATCTAAATTCGCATATACCTGAATCCGATTCTATTCCCGAACCTTCTTTTAAATTTTTAATTTTTATGGCATTAGTATCTAAATTTATATCTAAATTTTCAAGGTCTTCTACGAATGAATCAATATAATTTTTATATATTGGTCTTTCATTAATATCGTCTTTTTCTAAATTATACAAATATAATGAACTATAAATATTTGGAATTTGAACGCATATATATGTATCCCATAATAATTCAGCATATTTGGGTATTTTAAATTTATAATGTGTTTGTGTATCATAATTTAAAACTCTTTGTCCTTCATAATCTATTCTAAATCTTTGAAGACCAAAATTTGTATGTTTTTTATAAGTTTGTTTAAAAAATGTTTTTTTAGGATTACCATTTAAAATAATATTTTCCGAACCATATGAAATTATATTTAATAAACCACCAGGCATTTTATTAAAATATTAATATATTTTAATTTTATATTAATATATTTTAATTTTATATTAATATATTTATAAATGAGTAATTTAGCAAAAGATGGAATTGATAAAATTAAAAATTTAGGAAATAAGACATTAAATAAGTTAGTTAATCAACCCAATAATATTTTTTTTTCAATAATATTATCAATATTATCGGCATTTGTTGTTTTTATTATAATATTTTATATTATACTTCAAATTACTAAAAAAAAAGATAATATGAAGTATATTGAAAAAAAATATAAAAAATATAAATTAAATACTAAAGCGCAAACACTTTTACCTATTGAACAATCACCTAATGATAATTATAAACCTATTGATAAAGATGGTAAATCAAGAGGAAGATTATGTGATTATTTTATAACAAGTAGTTATAACAGTTGTTGTAGTGGTGATTTCAAAGATGATTATGTTGACATAGAAGCATTAAAAAATGTTATAAAACAAGGAGCAAGAGTTTTGGATTTTCAAATTTTTTCTATTAATGACGAAATAATTGTTTCAGCAAGTAATAACGAAACTGAATTTATAAAAGGAACATATAATTATTTATATTTAAATGGATATGATGGTATACTATCTGTAATTGAAAAATATGCATTTAATAAATCAACTTGCAGTAATTTTTCAGACCCATTATTTATAAATTTAAGAATACAAACTGAAAAAAATATTTATGATAGTTTAACACAAATGTTTAAGACAACATTTAAAGGAAGATTATTAGAATCAATGTATGGATATGAAGGAGAAAAAAGTGGGATGGATATTAGAAATACCAATATACTTGATTTTAAAAATAAAATAATAATTATGTGTGATCAAGAAAATAAAAATTATAAAAATACATCATTTCACGAATTTATTAATTTGTCTCCAAATAATGACTCTGGGTTTTTAATGAAATATAAAAATTATCAAATTAATTTTTCTGAAGAAAAATCACATATTAAAGAAAAAAGTAAAAGAAATTTAATTGCTGTTTATCCGAATAATACATATACTAACGATAACAAAAGCCCAAAAAAAATGTTTGATTCTGGATGTAGTATAATTTTTATGAATTATCAAAAGTTAGACAAAAATTTAATTGATTATTTAAATACATTTGGTAGTCCACAAGAATACAATAGTTTATTTTTTTATCCTTCTGCGTTTTTATTAAAACCAGAAAATTTGAGAGAAAATGTAAAATTAATTAAATCAACTGAAAAACCAAGTGTTAATTATAATATTGATAATATTATTATTGAAATACAAGATAATAACAATAAATTATGCTATAGAAATATAGCAAGTAGACAAGACTTATATCTTTCTGCGTTTAATAATTTAATTGGGGAAAAGAAAGAAGTGAAAATAAAAGCATGTAATATTAATGGAAATTGTGACAATGTTGTAAATATGTTTGACGGTTCAAAATATGAAGCAAATGAACAAATTGGTAATTGTTTAAATAATACATATTTAGATGATAGAATAATAAATAACGAAGGTTTATTAGATGATTTATTAGTTGAACCAATAAAGGAATATAGAGATGAATATAATGAAGAATATGAAAATAATAATTTAGATTCAAGTGGGAATTTATCATTCTGGGGAAAATATATTTCAAATAAAAATTGGAAAAGATTTGAATTATAAATTATTTTTACAATATATATATATATAATACATAATGAAGGAATGTAAAAATTTAACATTTGAAGAATGTGAATTATTTATTTTAAGACAAGCTATTGATAATTTAGAAAAAAAAATAAAAAAAAATAAAATTAATTCTCCAGAAATTAAAAATATAATTGAAATTGTTGAATCTTTTTTAAAAAAAAAAAAAGTAATGTGTTATGGAGGAACGGCTATAAATAACTTATTGCCTAAAAAAGA
>Ga0206126_10004875_pt1 | contig 12635 bp, 10 predicted proteins | sample Helgoland_Spring_5_FD_148621 | JGI IMG/M metagenome (GOLD analysis project Ga0206126, IMG submission 148621) | Pelagic subsurface seawater microbial communities from Kabeltonne, Helgoland, North Sea - Helgoland_Spring_Bloom_20160412_1 | ecosystem: Environmental > Aquatic > Marine > Epipelagic ...
GTAATTGCAACCACAATTATCCTGTATGCACTGAAGAAAACCTTAGGTCTAAGAGTATCAGAAGAGCAAGAGTATGACGGACTTGATATAAGTCTACACGGAGAATCAGCTTATAATTAACAGGCTCATTAGTTACACAAACTTAATATTAGTGTACTTGTGAAATTATAGTTTTTAACAAACTTGCATAAATATTATCATCCGCTAACCTTATTAAATAATTGATACCAATTATTTAATAACTTTTAAAAAGGAATTTATCGTGAAACGATTACTAGCAACTATTCTTACAGTAACCTTAATGACACCGACATTGGCATTCGCTGACGGCCACCTTGACTCAGAAAAATCGGTTAAAGATGCTATACAGCAGTACTGGGATGCAAGAAATAACCGTGACCATGAGACGGTTGCAGCTATGGAAAGTGACTCTGGTATGTATGGTACAAATTCGGACGGAAGTTTTCACAAGCCAGTCGCAAAGGCAACTGCTGATGATTGGAAGCGCAATATGGTTGGTGATGCCTCCAACATGCGTATTGCATATACTGAAGCGGCTGAAGTTGCTGATGGAGTAGTCTACGCACGTTATTATGCTGAAGGTGTAGTGGGAACAGCCGATAATCAAACGCCATACCGTACACGAGTAACAAATGTGTGGGTTAAAGAGGCTGACGGAAAATGGCGTGCTAAAGCAATGCATTTTTCAAGAGCTAATTACGGCGGAACGCACCAAACAGTAAGTTCAGACTTTGATGACTGATTTATAGTAGAACTAAAAGTTAATATCAAAACCCTGTTTTTTACAGGGTTTTTTATGGAGTTTCTGAAGGTTAAAGAGCTAAAATAAAACTCAGGCACAGTAAAATTTATCTAATTGGCTTACCGTCAAGGAATTTTTGGGCATATACTTTTGATCTTTTATCATCAGGAATAACACTTAGGACTTGCATAGATTTTAATTTTACCTGCTTACTTAAATAATCTTTTTCATCTCTATTGCTAATGTTTAATAAAAGGCTTTCTGCCAGTGGTTTCCAGCGATTAGCGTCCACCGCTAAAAGTGACATAGCATAATTTACTTCGATTAATGTGTCATCCGAAGAGATTGCAATTGCCTTATTATAAAGATTAACTCCCTCATCTAGCGAAGCACCAAACCAATCCTGTCCGTTTTTTTCACCAACTTTTCTAATAACCCCTAAATGCCAAGCACCCTCAAGCGCCAATCCTAAAGCATCATCCGGATACATCTCTCTGAAGTTTTTAATTATATTCAGAGTTTTACTGGGTAGTTTTTTTTGCCATGCCTTTATTGCGCCACTCGTTCTTGTAACAAACCCGTCACTAATCGCATACTGTAACTGTGCATTATAAAGGCTTGGGTCCATTGTAATAGCTTTCTTGGCCAGTGATCTTGCAAATTTTGAATGAGTATTTAGTTTTCCAACTTCTCCAAGAAGGATCTGTGCCAATAAGCTTTCCGATGCAATTGCATAACCTTCTGCAGTATTCATTTTTATAGCTGCAGTTTGCGCTTCATCGAAACGCCCCATGATAAATAACTCTTTAACTTCGCTCAACGAGCTAGCCTGTGCAAAAGGCATTAAAGCAATAAAAAAAATGAAAAGCGTGATTTTTGTTTTTAAAATTTTATACACTATTCGCTTTTATTTCTTATGCCTAGAAAGTGACTCTATGATTAAATTGGATGTTTCACGAGTGCCGAAAATCGAAACAAATGAACCAAATCTCGGCCCCTGACTTTGCCCAAGACAAACTTCATAGATAGCCCTAAACCAATTTCTTAAGTTCTCAAAATCATATTTTTTTCCAATTGAAAAAATTAAGGTCTGTAAAATCTCTGAGTCTCTTGATTGGACTGCAGGAATCGAAGCCAGCTCTGAAGCTAAATCTTTAAGGGCTTTAAACTCTTGGTCAGTTGGCTCACGGTAAACTTTGTTTGGTTTTACAAAATCTTCATAATACCTGACAGCAAACCCGGCAAGATGGTCAAGTGTTGGGTTCTCAATAGGATTTGCATCGGGTGCATACCTTTTTATGAAACCCCACAAAATATTTTTATCAGATGCGTTAGCTGCGCTGACTAAATTGAGTAGTAAACTAAATGAAACTGGGGGTACAAAGCTTGGAGGCTTTCCATTATGAATGTGCCAAACAGGGTTTGATAAACGTGACTTAGTGTCTTGAGAACTCCAAGCGGCGAGATGCTGGAAATATTCATCGACATTTTTTGGAATGACGTCGAAATATAGTTTTTTAGCAGCTCGAGGCTTTTGGTAGTTAAAAAGAGATAAACTTTCTTGAGGGGCATAATTAAGCCAATCTTCCACTGATATCCCGTTACCTTTAGACTTTGAAATTTTTTCACCTTTTTCATCTAAGAATAACTCATAAACAAATTGCACTGGTGGGTTTCCACCTAATATTTTGCAGATCTTTGAATATAACGGGGCATTATCTTGATGGTCCTTTCCAAACATTTCAAAATCAACGCCAAGGGAAGCCCAACGCATTCCAAAATCTGGTTTCCATTGTAATTTAACGTTACCACCCGTTACGGAAGTTGTTATTTCACATCCGTCTTCGTCATCAAAAGTTATAGTCCCATCTACTGAGTTAATAGACTTCATTGGCACATATAAAACTCGGCCCGTTTTGGGTGATATTGGAAGAAATGGAGAATAAGTAGCTTTCCTTTCCTCCCCTAAGGTCGGTAACATTACCGCCATGATTTCATCATATTTCTCTAAAGTTAAAAGCAGCCATTTGTCATAACTTCCTTCTCGGTACAAATTAGTCGCGGATCTAAACTCATACTTAAATCCGAAGCTATCCAAAAAAGCACAAAGCCGAGCATTCATATTTGCTCCGTAACTTGTGGCAGTTCCAAACGGGTCAGGAACATCAGTTAAAGGTTTCTGCAGAAACTCTTCAAGTTTGGCAGGGTTAGGTACAGTAGGAGGAACTTTACGCATTCCATCCATATCATCAGAGATGCATATTAGTTTCGTTGGTATTTGATTTGCTGTTAAGGCCCGAAAAGCATTCATCACCATAGTTGTTCGCACTACTTCGCCAAAGGTTCCTATATGTGGAAGACCTGATGGGCCATATCCAGTTTCAAAAATAACAGGCTTATCGCCGCGTTCATAACCACGGCGCTTTTCAATATCCAGCCTTCTTAGTATTTGCTTTGCTTGCTCAAATGGCCATGCTTTTGAGCTCATTAAAATATCGGTAGACATTACTTTCCTGTCATGGTTTTTATAAGAAGCAATAGAACATATATTGAAGAAACGTCAATGAATACTAAATTAACTTGGCAATTTAGTTATCCACATCAGGTCTTGGCTTTTTCTCTATTTGAGCTATGATATTTATACTGATAGTATTCTGATTTACTCAGTTTATTAGCAACAAAATTTATTTAGGCTAATTTGATGAAGATTTCTATAGAACGCGCCGCTCTTTTAAAAGCACTTGGTCATGTGCAAAATGTTGTAGAACGCCGTAACACAATACCAATTCTTTCGAATGTACTCATAGACGCAAATGAAAACAATATAACTCTGGTCGCCACAGATTTAGATATAGAAGTTTCAGAAGCAGCTATCGCTACTGTAAGTGCGCCAGGGCAAGTTACAGCACCCGCTCACACACTTTATGATATAGCACGCAAACTACCTGATGGGTCTCAAGTTAATTTGCAAATTAATTCTGACGGGCGATTAGATATTGATGCAGGAAGGTCGCATTTCACACTTCCACTTTTACCATCTAGCGATTTTCCGAAAATGACAGCTGATGGATTTACTCATAGTTTTGTTTTAAAAGCGCCTGAGCTTACTAGGCTTATTGATAAAACAAAATTTGCAATATCTACAGAAGAAACTCGTTACTACCTCAATGGTATATACGTACATGGGCACAATGGAAAACTCAGGGCCGTAGCAACAGATGGACACCGCTTAGCATTAGCAGAAATGGACTTGCCTGAAGGAGCAGCGGGTTTGCCTGGCGTGATAATGCCGCGTAAAACTATTGCAGAGATACGACGTCTAATCGATGGTAGCGACGCAGATATCGCAATCTCAATATCAGAAGCAAAAGTCAGGTTTCACTTTAATTCAGCTATTATAACATCAAAATTAATAGATGGAACATTTCCAGATTACGAAAGAGTTATACCTAAAGGAAATGATAAGGAACTAACTATAGATAATAAAGTTTTTGCTAATGCAGTTGACCGCGTGGCTACAATATCAGCAGAAAAATCCAGATCAATTAAAGTTGCATTAAGTCAAGACTCTTTATCATTAACTGTGAACAACCCAGAGAGTGGGAATGCACACGAAGATATAGCAGTGGACTACAGTTCAGAGCCTTTAGAGATCGGTTTTAATGCAAAATACCTATTAGATGTCGCGGGACAAATTGAAGGAAGGGATGCAGTCTTTCTTCTAGATAACCCTGCCGCTCCGGCTTTGGTTAAAGATACTGAGGATGAAAATGCACTTTTCGTACTAATGCCATTGCGCGTTTAATCACAACTATATCGTGAGTTATATAGACTACCTCCGTCTAACAGACTTCAGGTCTTATGAGTCTCTAGATATAAAATTTGATAGACGCCCTGTTGTTCTTTTTGGGCCAAATGGAGCCGGGAAAACTAATCTGCTTGAAGCCATCTCTTTTCTATCCCCTGGGCGGGGGTTAAGAGGGGCAAAAATAGAAGAACTATCTAGATTATCATCTGAAAAAAAATATAAGGCCTGGGGTATTAATGCTGAATTAAATCAAACTAGGCTGTCTATCGGGCAAATACCAGAAAATCCTAGACGTAAGATTACCAAAGTTAATGGGAAAAACTCAACAGGCACAGAACTTGCAAAACTAATTACTTTGATGTGGTTAACTCCAATGCAAGACCGCCTTTTTACCGGACCTGCAGCAGACCGTAGAAAATTTTTAGATAGATTTACTCTCGTACACACTCCCTCACATGGGCTAACCACATTAAGGTATGAAAAAATGCGGTCTGAAAGAAATCGCTTACTGTCAGATGGAATTAATGACAAAGGTTGGTTTGAAGCTATTGAAAGTGATATGGCTAGCCAAGGAGCGTCTATAGCGAAAGCTCGAACAGAAACAGTGGATCGTCTTAATCAAGAAATAGATAACCGTTCTCAATCAAATGATATATTCCCAAGAGGAAAGGTAAGCCTTGAAGGAGACGCTGAAGAAAAGTTCAAAAAAGGCATGGCTTTTGAAGATATAGAAGATTATCTTCGTGAAAAGTTCAAATCAACACGTTCACTAGATATGAAGGCAGGCAGGACTCTACATGGTGTACATAAATCTGACCTGAATGTTGTTAACATAGAAAAAAATATAGATGCATCTCAATGCTCTACGGGAGAACAGAAGGCCTTGTTAATTGGTTTAACTCTTGCCCATGCACGCGCTCAGGCTGATAGATCGCCTATTTTATTGCTCGATGAGGTTGCAGCGCATTTAGATATGGATAGACGGGCAGCTCTAATAGAAGAGTTAATAAGCTTGGGTACTCAAATATTTATGACCGGTACAGATGCTTTGCTTTTTGAGGCCTTCGGAGATAGAGCGCAACAATTTGAAATTAAAAATGGCATACTAACTAAGCACCATTAAAATTGAGTTGCTATCCGTCAGTTGTAAAGATATTGCATGATGGAGGATATGATTATGAAAACAGAAATAGTAGCAATTCTACTTATTTATTTATTCTTTATTCTTTTAGAAGTTTTCTTTACAAGTTTTTTTAGAAAAAATAATCAAAAATTTAGTGACGGGTTAGTGGAGGTCATTAGTGCTGGAGGTCTTCTTCTTGTCACACAGCCCCTGGTCTTAACATCGGCCTATCTGATAAGCCAACTATACCTTCCATCATTCGAAAATAGTCTAAAAGGTATAAGCCCCCTGATTGCTTTTTCACTTTTCTTAATTTTTGACGACCTCACTCAATATTGGTGGCACCGACTTTCACACAGCGTGAAATGGCTCTATAAACTTCATAGGCCTCATCATAATGCTGAATATATGAGCATACGCTTAGTTTATAGAAACAATGTCTTTTACTATTTCCTGATGCCAAGTTTATGGCTATCGGGTCTGTTAATATATCTCGGTCTAGGCTGGGTCTACGCGGTATATATAGTTATGAAGATGACTATTATATTTGGTGCACATTCAGACCTTCCATGGGATAAACCCCTTTATAAAGTTAAAGGGCTGTCGGAAATTATGTGGGTAATAGAGCGAACCATCAGTACGCCAGCTACCCATCATGCTCACCATGGAAAATATAAAGATGACGGTATAACACATTACAAAGGGAATTTTGGTAATATGCTGTTTATTTGGGATGTTATATTTGGAACTGCAAAAATAGAAAGACGCTACCCTGCTGATTTTGGTGTTGAGGACTTACCAAAAACATCTACTCTAGAGCAACTCATTTGGCCAATCGTTTCCAATGGGCCGTTGCCGAAATAAAGCGGTTAGTTTAGTTTTCAATCATTAAAGTTGGAAGTTCTCCCGTAAGGCCGGAGGCTTCTTCAATAAAAAATGTTTTCAATAATTCCGAGTGGTTAACACCATTTAGTCCTAAGCGCCTTACAAAACGAAGTGAGCTATTTTTATTTGAAAACAAACGATTTAATATATCAGTGGTAATTCCAAGTTTATTATTATCAGAAATGCGCCATTTTTCATATTCTTGGATTACTTCACTTCCCAAATCTATATTTTCACGAATACTTAATTCTACATTATCAGCGAGTGCAGCTGCGTCACGGAGGCCCAAATTAAGGCCTTGGCCGGCAATAGGATGAATTGAATGAGCGGCATCTCCTACAAGTACTAATCTTTTTGCCGTATATCTATTAGCCATCTGTAAATTTAGCGGAAAAATCTGCCTAGGCCCAAGTAATTTTATCTTGCCTAATAAGCCGTTAATTCTATGCGATAGTTCATCAATAAAATCAGAATCGTTTAGACTCATGGCAGCATCAGAAGCTAGTGAACTGTCAGACCAAACAATTGAACTTCTGTTTTTTGTTAAAGGCAATAAAGCGAGTGGTCCACCCGGGAAAAAAAATTGATGTGCTGACCCATTGTGTACAAACTCATGACCTATTGTGGTCACAATCGCACTTTGCCTGTAGTGAGTAAATCGAACGCTTATATCTGCAGATTTTCTAAAATTAGAATTTTTTCCATCAGCTGCAACCAATAAAGAAGCGCCAATTATACTGTTATTATCTAAATTAATTTTTATTTTGCTGCTATTTGTAGAAGTTTTTAAAATTTTCACTGGAGCCTTTATAGTTATGCCATCAATTTTTTTGACTGTCTTTAAAAGTGCATTTTTTAAAATACTATTATCAACCATATAGCCTTTGTAATTAGCATGATTTAAATTTTGAAATTTTAAATTAAACTTATTTTTTCTACCCACTCGGCTATCAGATATAAGTATCTTATCTATTGCTTGTATATTGCTAACAAGAAAGTCTGTAACACCTAATTTTTTTAGCAAAACAAAGCTGCTAGCCGAAATGGCTGATGCCCTCTTATCTTCTTTGATGTTGGGTTTTTTTTGATCTAATATGCAAACTTTAGCGCCTTTTTTCGCACAAGCTAATGCAGCAGTGAGTCCAACTAACCCTGCTCCGACTACAACTATGTCAAATTTTTCTTGCATGCTAAGCCTTTAATACATTAATTTTTATATAAATATGTATTATAAAAAAATAAATTCTCTTAACGCGATGTTTACGACCGGTGTTTAACCAAAGAGTAGATGTATTTACAATAAAATTTAATGGAGTGTTATAATGGGGCGACAGCGCACCTCCAATAAAAAGAAATCTCAATATAATGAGAGGTCCCTCAGATATAACGAAGACACTCCCTCAAAGGGCTTTAAGGGTTTTGTGGGTTCCATTTTGTTACTTTTAGGGGGCGCTATTATTCTATCTGCCGTCACTTCATTTAGTGCTTTCGATTCATCAAGTGATACTGCTGGTATTGGCCCAATAAATAATTCCATGGGGTTAGTTGGCGCATATACTGCCAATTTTTTGTTACAAATATTTGGAAACAGTATTATTTTAGGGTCCATCCTAATAATATTTAGTGGAATGAAGTCTTTTTATTACCTTGCTATTAAAAAAGGGGCTTCAGAGGTAAATCATAAATTTTTTATGTGGCTTGGTATAATTGTTTTTTCCGCTTCCACCCTATCTGCGCTGCCTATACCTCATGATTGGCCATTAGCTACTGGTTTAGGAGGAATTTTAGGAGATAAAATATATTTAAATTCTATAGCAGGTCTTAATAAGTTAAATGTCCCCTTACCTAGCCTTATTGTTACTCTAATAACATTTACAGTCACTTTACTTTTATTGGTAAGGTTTTTAGAGATTGTAAAGAAAGATATGTTCGATATCTTACATTCAGCTTTTTTTCTCTGGTCTTATTTAAGAAGTGCTACATTGCATGTATCTAAGTTTATAAAGGGAGTTTTTGGAAAGCATAAGGTGTCAAATACTGAAAGTGAAATTGTTGAAAAAGTACAAAGGGTAACAAAAGTTAAGGAAAAAATAACTAAAATAGCTAAATCAGAATCTTCTTTAGCTAAGCCAAAAATTAAAAGAAAGAAAACTCCGTCAAATGAGTTTTATTTTCCAGAAGGATCAGAATTTGTTTTGCCAGGATTAGACCTACTGAAAAATCCTCCTCCTAGATCAACAGTTCAGGATGCGGGTGCTCTGAGCAAGGCCTCAGATAAACTTCACAAAGTTATGGCAGACTACGGAATAGAGGGGGATATGGGCGCTGTGAGGCCGGGGCCAGTTGTAACGCTATTTGAATTTGAACCTGCCCCTGGTGTTAAGTCACAAAGAGTCATCAATCTGTCTGATGACATAGCTCGAAACATGTCATCGCAATCAGCAAGAATCGCCGTTGTTCCGGGAAGAAATGCAATGGGCGTTGAAATGCCAAACAGAAGAAGAGAGACTGTATGGCTTAGAGATATGTTGAACTCTGAATTATTTAAAAATACAGATATGGCGCTACCATTAATTCTAGGTGAGGATATAGGTGGAGCACCTTTCATCACAGACCTTTCTAAAATGCCTCACCTCTTAATAGCAGGTACCACAGGCTCAGGTAAATCAGTTGGAGTCAATGCAATGATTCTTTCATTAATGTACACCCTAACGCCTGATCAGTGTAAATTTATAATGATCGATCCTAAAATGCTCGAATTATCAGTTTATGACGGTGCACCTCACCTGTTGGCCCCAGTTGTTACAGAGCCTAAAAAAGCTGTTGTTGCATTAAAATGGACAGTTAGAGAAATGGAAGATCGTTACCGAAAAATGTCTAAAATGGGCGTCAGAAATATGGCAGGCTATAACGAAAAGGTTGCAGAAGCTAAATCCAAAGGTGAGCCCATGAGCCGAAAGGTAATGACAGGGTATAATAAAGAAACAGGCGATCCAGAATTTGAAACAGAAGAATTAAATTTTAAACCGATGCCATTCATTGTTGTAATTATTGATGAAATGGCAGACCTAATGATGGTAGCAAAAAAAGATATTGAGGGAAGCGTACAACGGTTAGCACAAATGGCGCGAGCCGCTGGTATCCACATGATAATGGCGACTCAAAGGCCTTCGGTTGACGTAATTACTGGTACAATTAAAGCAAATTTTCCTACTCGTATTTCTTTCAGGGTTGGGTCAAAAATAGACAGCAGAACTATTTTAGGTGAGCAGGGCGCTGAACAGTTATTAGGAAACGGAGATATGTTATTTATGGGAACTGGCAGGCCAAGGCGTTTCCATGGCCCCTTCGTCTCCGATGGTGAAGTAGAAAAAATAGCAAATTTTGTTAAAGCACAAGGGTCTCCTAGCTACACTGAAGATATTACCACTGAGCGTGAAGATATGGCCTCTGACTCCGTAACAAATAATGGAGAAACTGGTGGAAACACACTTTTTGATCAAGCCGTTGCTATCGTTTCAAGAGATAGAAAAGCTTCAACAAGCTATATTCAACGTAAACTTAGTATAGGCTATAACCGTGCTGCTGATTTAATAGAGAGAATGGAGTCTGATGGTATGATCGGCCCAAGTGGTGCAGGAGGCAAAAGAGAAATATTCTTACCAGAATCAAATGACTCTTACTAAAACTTAATCAACTAACGTTTCCAAGTGAAAGAGATAGCTGCTGCATCTTCCTTAAAATTGAAGTCATCAGATGAGCCCTCTCGGTGAGAAACCGATAAAGACACATCGGCATCACCCATCCTGTAGCCCAATCCGGCCTGAGCATCACCTACTAGAATTTGATCTTGCATATGGTACTGCCCCGCAGTCAACCTTCCCAAACTATTAGGTGAATAACTCACAGCTTCAGCATCTGCACCTGCGAAAAAATACCACGTATTTTTGTCAAATTTTGACCCTTTTCCTGAGTCTTCACCTATTTCGACTACAGCCCCGAGAACGGCAGAAGAGCTATTATCATCAAACCTGAGGGCTGCTCTTGGCGTTAAGGTAAGATTAAGTCCCTTTTGATTTCTACTTTTAAATGCCCTCGCATATCCTATGTCCAGTCTCTCGCTACCTGAAACACACTTTTCCCCAGATAGGCATGAATTACCATAAACGTCAAAATTAAATAGTTTTGTACCTTTATTATCCTTAAGAAAGTCGATTGAGTTAGAAGCAAAGCTTTGAGAGCCTGAGGTAACATTTAATGATAAACCATTAGAAGGACTAGTTACTTTTGAAACAGGGTTGATTTCTTTTTTATCTTGGGCAAAAGCAGGATTGGCGAGCATTAGAACAGCAGTGGTACCTATCAGCAGTTCAGTTAAAGTCTTTTTTGCTTGGCTGAAGCTTCGAATATGTCTAGTTTCTAAAGACATTTAAAATACGTTTTCCTCATAAATCTATAGTTCTTATTAATGTATAATTTATAACTTAACACAGATCTTATGAGATAGTCCTCAAAAAAATTAGTTTATTTTATTAATTTTTGGTAAAGTTGCAAAAATGTTCGCTTAACTTTTAAAAAAACCTATTACAAAATAACAATTGCAATTATTTAACTTGTTTTATGTGCCCTGCAAAACATACTTTGCGATAAACCAGCAATGGCTAAGAGCTCCCATAATAACAAAACAATGCCAAATAGCGTGGTTGAACGGAATACGTTTATTTATATAAAAAACAACACCCACACTATAAGCTATGCCTCCCGCTAATATCAAATAAAGTCCTGCAGGGTCTAAAACTTTATTAATTTTATTTATTAGCAGAACACCTAACCACCCCATTAATAAATAAGTTGTAATAGAGATTTTTTTAAACCGCCCTATAAAAAATATTTTGAAAAATATACCGATAACGGCCATTAACCAGACTGCGGCCAAAATTATGATAGACATAGTCCCTGGTATAAAAATAGTTAACAAAGGAGTATAAGTTCCCGCTATAAGCAGGTATATTGAGCAATGATCTAACCGTTTTAAAAATTGCTTTGCTAAAGGGTTGTTTGCAGCGTGATATAGAGTTGATGATAAAAACATTAACATCAATGTTAGACTATAAATAATAATAGCTGTCTTTTGACCGTAACTGTACTCAAGCGGTATGATATCAATAAAATAAAAAAACATTAACAGAGACGCCAAAAAAGCTAGGCCATGTGTGATCACATTAGCTACTTCTTCAGCGAATGAGTAATTTAAAAGTTTATTCATATATAATATTTAAGCCTTCATTTATAATTCAAAAATATTCACCTAGCTTTAAACCGCTTAAGCCGCTATGCAACTCACAAGTATAATCCTAGAGGCCATTTGCACAGAAAGCAAAATGAAAGCCCCCGCAAATTTCAAACTAGCTCTGGAAAACATACGCATCTTTAAACTTTAAATTATTATTCGTCATGAAAAATTCAAAGCATAAGTATTTTAAATTTTAGGGACTTAATAATAACTTATTCATAAAGTCATTCATTAAGTTGGTCCTAAATATAGAAATAAGTTTTTTTAACTGTAATTTAGTCCAATATATCCCGTATGGAAATTGCAAAGTACGTCAATATTCGCAAATTAATGGCAAGTCTAAATTTTATCGCTGAACTCTTCCAGATCCGTCGCCGCCCATTAGTGCTTCAACTTCTTTGACATTAACGCGGTTAAAGTCACCAAGAATTGAATGTTTGAGTGCACTTCCTGCAACCGCAAATTCTAGGCTTTGCTGGGGATCTTCATAGAGGTTTATACCTGCTATAAATGCGCTTGCAAAACTATCTCCTCCACCAACTCGGTCGACAATATCCGATAGTATGTAATGTTTTGACAGAAGGAATCCATTCTCACGATCTCTCATACAGGCGGACCAGCCATTTTTGTTTGCATTAATAGACTCTCGAAGAGTAATTGCAATGGTTGACATCCCAGGATAATTATCAAGGACTTTTTGGGAAAGCGCCTCATATTTACTTGTGTCGAGATGGCCACTTTCTACATCTACATCTACAGATAT
>Ga0206126_10004890_pt1 | contig 12614 bp, 8 predicted proteins | sample Helgoland_Spring_5_FD_148621 | JGI IMG/M metagenome (GOLD analysis project Ga0206126, IMG submission 148621) | Pelagic subsurface seawater microbial communities from Kabeltonne, Helgoland, North Sea - Helgoland_Spring_Bloom_20160412_1 | ecosystem: Environmental > Aquatic > Marine > Epipelagic ...
CGCTCATAAATGCAGATGATAAGCGAGGCAAAATTATGGTTCAAAACACTAAAAGTCGTGTGTATAAATACGGCATGAAGGGTTATGGAGATTTTACTGCCAAATTAATCAACAATACCTTTCAAGGATTGGAACTTGACATTAGTGGTCAAAATATCTGGTTTCAACTGATTGGATCGTTCAATGCTTACAATTTATTGACGGCCTATGCTGTGGCAACAATATTAGGGGAAGCGGCACAAGAGGTCTTGATTCAATTATCTCAGAGCAGCAGTGCAAGAGGAAGGTTTGAATATGTAAGCAATGATCACGATATAATGGCGATTGTAGATTATGCACATACCCCGGACGCCTTAAGTAATGTGCTTTCAACCATCGATAACCTAAGAACAAAGAATGAGCAACTAATTACGGTCGTAGGATGTGGCGGAAATAGAGACCAAGAGAAAAGACCGAAAATGGCTCGTATAGCTGCAAGCTATAGTGATAAAGTCATTCTAACCAGTGACAATCCAAGATTTGAAAGTCCAGAGATTATTTTAGATGATATGATGAAAGGAATTTCCCCCATTTATTATAAGAAAGTCATGAGGATCACAGATCGACGAGAAGCCATTCGTGTGGCTTGTAATCTTGCCGGTAAAACAGATGTGATTTTAGTGGCTGGCAAAGGACATGAAGAGTATCAAGACATTCAAGGGGAAAAAGTATATTTTGATGATAAAGAAATATTAATGGAAATGCTTAAAAAATCATAATGCTGTATCATTTCTTTGACTATATCGATCAGGAATTTGACCTATTTGGGGTAGGGGTTTTCCAATATATCTCTTTTAGAGCAGGTTTGGCTGTGCTGATCTCTTTATTGATCACCATTACTTTTGGCCAAAGATTGATTAACCTATTGAAAGCTTTTCAGTTGGGTGAATCCATTAGGGACTTAGGCTTAGGTGGTCAAATGGAAAAACAAGGTACGCCGACGATGGGAGGTATTATCATTCTTCTGGGTATCATCATACCTACACTCCTTTTTGCTGATCTGACCAATATTTATATTCTTCTATTAATTATATCTGCTATCTGGATGGGTAGTATTGGGTTTATTGATGATTTTCTTAAAATTAAAAAGAAAAACAAAGAGGGTTTACGGGGTAAATTTAAAATTATAGGTCAGGTAGCTTTAGGTCTCCTTGTGGGAGGCACGATGGTATTTCATCCAGACATTGTCGTTAGAGAATTTAATAGCAACGATATAAGTCTGTATAACGATATCAAATCATCAGCAACGACCATTCCGTTCTTTAAAAATAATGAGTTTCAGTATTCATGGTTATTGCCTGATTTCCTTTATGAATATGCCTGGGTCGTTTATGTATCGATGGTGACATTTATTGTGACAGCGGTCTCCAATGGGGTAAACATAACGGATGGAATTGATGGTTTAGCAGCGGGAACAACAGCAATTATTGCTCTGTCGCTAGCCATTCTAGCCTATTTATCAGGAAATGTAATTTTTTCAAATTATCTCAATATCATGTATATCCCAAATTCAGGGGAGCTGGTTATTTTCTGTGCGGCCCTAGTAGGAGCCTGCATTGGTTTTTTGTGGTACAACGCGTTTCCGGCCCAAGTTTTCATGGGCGATACCGGTAGCTTGGCGTTGGGTGGTATCGTTGCCGTATTGGCCTTGGCCGTTAGAAAAGAGCTTTTGATTCCCTTATTATGTGGAATATTTTTTATTGAACTGCTTTCGGTCATTATACAAGTGGGTTATTTTAAATACACCAAAAGTAAGTTTGGTGAGGGTCAGCGTATCTTTTTGATGTCACCGATTCACCATCATTTTCAAAAGAAAGGGCTGCATGAATCCAAAATTGTAACCAGATTTTGGACGGTAGGTATTCTTTTAGCCGTCCTCACATTAGCTACCTTAAAACTGAGATAAAAGATAAATGAAGGAAAAAATAGTCATATTAGGATCTGGAGAAAGCGGGGTAGGCGCTGCGATCTTAGCCGTGCAGAAGCATTATGACGTTTTTATTTCAGACCTGGGCATCATTCCTTCAACTACGAAGCAAAAGCTTGATGAATTAGGGGTGGTATTTGAAGAAAAAAAGCACTCGTTTGATTTAATTAAAAAGGCAGATACCGTAGTTAAAAGTCCAGGCATACCCGATAATACTCCATTAATTATGGATTTGATAGCCCAAGGGGTAGTTGTCATTTCTGAAATTGAATTTGCCTTCAGGCACATAGCCCCGAATGCCAAAATAATAGGGATTACCGGTACCAACGGGAAGACGACTACGACTTTATTGACCTATCATTTATTAAAAGAAGCAGGCTTGGACGTAGCGTTAGCGGGGAATGTAGGCTACAGTCTGGCCAAAAGAGTTTCTGAAAAGGATTATGATATTTATGTGATTGAAATCAGCTCTTTTCAGCTAGATGGCATCATTCAATTTAAACCGGATATTTCTGTATTACTGAATATAACTTCAGATCATTTAGATAGATATCATCATGATTTCAATAAATATGTCGCCTCTAAATTTCGTATGGTTGAGAATGTCACCGCAGCATCTTACTTCATTTATTGTGCAGACAGTAGTGCCGTAAATGAGGAAGTCAATGAACGAAACATAGCTGCGAGTTTATTTGCCGTATCTGCGAAACCTCATTCAAAAAAAGGGGCATTTATAGATAAAGGTCATCTGATTTTCAATTGTGAAGATCATGAAAAGGATAGGATACCCTTGACGGACATTCCATTGATTGGCAGGCATAATATGATTAACGCCATGTCATCTGCCTTGTGTGCATTGATGTTAGAGATTCCCATCAAGAAAGTTTTGAAAGGTATGAAATCCTTTAAAAATGCACCACATAGATTGGAAATGGTGGCAGAGATTGACCAAGTCAAATTCATCAATGATTCTAAGGCGACCAATGTAGATGCGGTCTACTACGCTTTGGAAGGTATAAAAGAGCCTATTATTTGGATTGCTGGTGGTATAGATAAAGGAAATGACTATTCAATTTTAGATCAATGTGTGGTCCAAAAAGTCAAAGGGATTGTTTGTTTGGGTATAGATAATACCAAAATCAAAAATCATTTTAGCGGTAAAGTCCCCTTTATGAGTCAAGCCAGCTCAACAAGAGAAGCCATTCAAAGTGCTTGGGAGATCGCAAGTGCAGGAGATGTTGTGTTGTTGTCTCCTGCTTGCGCCAGTTTTGACTTGTTCACCAGTTATGAGGACCGTGGTGATCAATTTAAGGAGGCGGTAGGGTCATTAAATTTAAAATTGGCCAGCATATGAAGAAAGTCAAGGAATGGGCATATGAAAACTTGAAGGGTGACTCAATCATTTGGCTCATCGTTTTATTGCTATCTGTTTTTAGCGTCTTGGTGGTTTACAGTGCCACGGGGAGTTTAGCCTATAAATACGTTGGTGGAAATACGGAATATTATTTATTGAAACATGGTGCACTGGTTTTTTTGAGCCTTTTTGCGATGTGGGGAGTACATAAAATTGATTATCGCTATTATGCTAAAATCTCTAAACTCTCGCTTTGGGTATCGGTTTTTTTATTGGTCATCACGTGGTTATTTGGAGCCAATATCAATGAAGCTTCTCGTTGGTTGACTATACCGATTATCAACCAAGCTTTTCAGCCTTCTGATTTAGCCAAATTGGCTTTGATTGTGACCTTGGCAAGTATGCTTTCTAAGCGACAACAGAATATCCAAGATTTTCAAAGGGCCATTATTCCCATGCTGATTTGGATCGGACTTATTTGTGGTTTGATTGCCATGACTAATATCTCTAGTGCCGTATTGCTTTTTAGTACTTGCATGGTGGTGCTATTTATCGGACGCGTACCATTAAAATTCATTGCAATGTTACTTATCATTGGCGGATTGGCCGGGATGATTGCTTTTCAATTTGGACAACGAGGGGGTACAGCGGTAAGCAGAGTAGAGGTCTTTTTTGGAGATGAAATACCTTACCAAGCCCAACAGGGCTATGCGGCCATTGCCACTGGGGGATTGTTTGGGAAAGGACCGGGGCAAAGTGATCAAAGGAATTTTTTACCTTCTGCCTATTCGGATTTTATTTATGCGATTATAATAGAAGAATATGGTTTTGTTGGAGGGATAATTGTCATTTTCTTATACCTAGGCTTATTATATCGAGGGATGAAAGCGACTGCACATTCTGAGACAGCCTATGGAGGTTTATTGGTTTCGGGGCTCGTTTTCTCTATTATTTTTCAAGCGATGATCAATATTGGTGTAACCTTAGGTCTTGGTCCCATAACTGGTGTCACCTTGCCTTTGCTAAGTATGGGCGGAACGTCACAATTATTCTTTGGTATTGCCATTGGTATGATTTTGAGTGTCACCCAAGGTGAGTTGTCCTCCTTTCCAATAGGTGTTAAGGGCAATCAATTAAAGAATCTAGAAAGAGTGGCATGATGGGGAACGTACATAAAACATATCGTATTATGATCAGCGGCGGAGGAACCGGAGGCCATGTTTATCCCGCCATATCGATTGCACAAGCATTGAAAACCATGCATTCAGATGTCGAAATACTTTTTGTGGGTGCCCAAGGAAAAATGGAGATGAAAAAGGTACCTGAAGCAGGCTTTGAAATTGTAGGGCTTTGGATCAATGGATTACAAAGAAGTATAAGTCTGAAGAATTTGATGTTTCCGATCAAACTGCTCTTAAGTTTAATAAAATCTTTTCAGCTGATCAGGAGTTTTAGGCCAGATGTGGTGGTAGGCGTGGGCGGTTATGCCAGTGGTCCCTTATTATATATGGCGACATTAAATAAGATTCCCACGCTCATTCAAGAACAAAACTCATATGCAGGTCTCACAAATAAGTGGCTCTCAAAATCGGTCTCAACCATCTGCGTAGCTTATGAAGGAATGGATAAGTTCTTTCCAAAAGATAAAATAGTACTTACAGGGAATCCTGTGCGCAAGGATATTTTTCAAGACAGCACACAATCCAAAGAAGCTTATGCATTCTTTAAATTGAATCCCAACAAAAAAACCTTATTGGTCATAGGTGGAAGCTTGGGGGCCAAATCAGTCAATGAAAGTATTCTGTCGGGCCTCGAGCAACTTTGGGCTGCGGATACCCAATTGATATGGCAGACGGGAGGTTTTTATTATACCCAAATCATGAGTGAAATGAAAACGCCATGGGATGAGCGTTTGAGGATGTATGATTTCATCAAGGAAATGCAATATGCTTATACAATTGCAGATGTTGTGGTCAGCCGGGCGGGTGCTCTTTCAATTTCTGAGTTGATGTTGAGCGCAAAACCCAGTATCTTGATACCCTCACCTAACGTGGCAGAGGATCATCAAAAATTAAATGCCCAAAAGCTGATTTCAGGTAGGGCTGCCCTAATGGTGCCGGACGCATTGGCGGGTACAATGTTGGTCAAAACGGCATTATCCTTACTTTCAGATGAGGAACAACAAAAAGAATTAGGTAAAAATATATCTGCCATGGGCCGGCCCAATGCGGCTAGAGACATTGCAAAAAAGGTAATCGAATTAGCCGCATGAATCTGACTCAATTACATAGCGTATATTTTTTAGGGATTGGAGGCATAGGTATGTCGGCCCTTGCAAAATGGTTCAAACATCGAGGCTTGTCAGTGGGGGGATATGACAGATTATCAACGCCACTTACGCGTTCTTTGGAAGCGCTAGATATCGAGGTGCATTATGAAGACCAAATAAGTCAAGTCTCTGAAAAGTATAGAGAGGACCCACAGACCTTAGTGGTTTATACTCCAGCCATGTCAGCATCCTCACAGCTACTGAAGTTTTTTAAAGTAGGAAGATTCCAAATAAAAAAGAGATCTGAAGTTTTGGGAATGATTACCCGGGATCATTTCTCCATCGCAATTGCTGGAACCCATGGAAAGACAACCACTTCATCCATGGTGGCGCATGTGATGCAGAGCAGTACAAAAGATTGTTCTGCATTTGTAGGGGGAATAATGACTAATTATGACTCCAATTTACTGATCGGTGCCCAGGCGGGTGTTGTTGTGGTTGAAGCAGATGAATTTGATCGGTCTTTTTTGCAATTGAGTCCTGATTTTACCGTTGTTACCTCCTTGGATCCAGATCATTTGGATATCTATGGAGATGCTTCTGAGATGACCAAGAGTTATTTGGCGTTTATTCATAAGACCCACTTAGAAGGGGAGATTCTTTTACACAAAGATGTGTCGTCAAAGTTAGGTACTAATTTGTTGAGGAAACACCGCACTTATGGTCTTGAAGGCGCACAAATTACAGCCAAGAATATCAGGGTTGAGGCAAGTAAATTTGTATTTGATTATGTAGGAGCTGTTGAAATTAAGAACCTTCATTTAGCCTTGCCAGGGTTTCACAATGTTGAGAACGCACTGGCAGCAATTACTGCAGCATTAGATCGTGGTGTTAGACCCGATTTTATTAAAGAGGCTATTGAGAGCTATCGGGGTGTGAAAAGAAGATTTGAATTCATATTGGATCGCCCTGATTTAGTTTATATTGACGATTACGCCCACCATCCCAATGAAATTGATGCTTTACTCAAGTCAGCTAAGAAACTCTACCCTGAGAAGAAAATTACGGTAGTATTTCAGCCTCACTTATTTACAAGGACTCGAGATTTTCATCAAGAATTTGCTGAAAAACTATCTCTTGCCGATGAAATCATTCTGCTTGATATTTATCCTGCACGTGAGCAGCCCATACCCGGTGTGGATGCCTATTTAATCTTAGATCGCATCACACAGGTAAATAAAAAAATCGTCAGTTTAGATGATTTTCCAATGACATTAGAGGGCTTGCAAGTAGAAGTATTGTTAACTGTAGGAGCAGGGAGTATAGACACCTTGGTGCCCATTATAAAAGCTTTTTATACCTGATATGAATACTTATTTTAAAAACATATTGATTTATTCGTTGGGCAGCTTGATGTTGATTTCATTGATCAGCTTTCGGGCGTTGAGGCTTTCTGAACGCAAGGTGAGTAGAATTGAGATTGAAATCATGAACAATCAAGATTTTTATCTCATTGATCAATTTGAAATTCAAGCGTTATTAGACAAAGAGCAGTCGGTTGTATTAGGAACCAATTTCGACCAAGTTGATATTAAGTTGTTGGAAAGACAAGTGGAGGAAAATCCCTTCGTGGCTGAAATTGATATTTTCATGAGCGTTACTGGGGTTTTGGGAGCTAAAGTATCTCAGGCGCAACCTATAGGACGTTTGATGAGTTCTAGCGGTCCTGATCAATACATAGATGTGACGGGTAAGTTATTGCCCATGAATTCAGATTATACCGCTCGGGTTCCGCTCATTTCTTTTGCTGAATATCCACAATGGAAGTCAAATCTAGGAGAAAATGATTTGGGTAAGCAATTAATGGAGTTCCTAATTTTCATCAACAAAGACGAACTGTGGAAGGCTCAAATCGCACAGCTCGCCGTGAGTGAGGAAAATGAATTGACCCTTTTGCCACAAATGACCAAGCAATTAATCCTATTTGGGCCTATGGATGAGATTGAAGAAAAATTTAAAAAATTAAAGCTTTTTTATAAAGAGGTGCTACCCAAGAAAGGGTGGAACACCTATAGTTCGATAAACTTAAAATACAAGAATCAAATTGTGTGTAAGTAAATAAATTGATGAATAATGGATAACGACCAAATAATTGTAGGCCTTGATATTGGCACAACTAAAATCTGTGCGATTGTGGGCAGAAAAAACGAGTTCGGAAAATTGGAAATTCTGGGTATGGGTAAAGCCATTTCAGACGGTGTCATTCGGGGGATTGTCACCAATATCGATAAAACAGTAAAGGCGATTGAATCTGCGATAGAGGAGGCCAGTGCGCAATCAGAAATAGAGATCAACGTAGTCAACGTGGGCATTGCGGGTCAACATATCAAAAGTGCGGTACATCATGGATCTATCACTAGAGACACCAATGATGAAATTACCGTTGAAGATGTCAGCCGACTGGCCAATGATATGTATCGGATTGTAATTCCGCCGGGTAGTGAAATCATTCATGTCATGCCTCAAGATTATTTAGTAGATTATGAAGAAGGCATCAAGGATCCTGTCGGTATGTCTGGGGTTAAGTTGGAGGCTGATTTTCACATCATTACGGCACAAACCAATGCCATCAATAACATCAATAAATGCATCAAGCGAGCAGGATTGAAAATTGAAAACCTAATTCTTGAACCTTTGGCTTCTAGCCTCGCGGTACTGAGTGAAGAAGAAAAAGAGGCCGGCGTGTGTTTGGTGGATATAGGTGGAGGGACTACAGATATTGCTGTTTTTTATGACAATATTATCAGGCACACAGCAGTGATCCCTTTTGGAGGCAATATTGTTACTTCCGACATCAAGCAGGGGTGTATGGTGATGCACAATCAAGCCGAATTATTAAAAACAAAATTTGGCAGAGCGATTTCAGACGAGGCCAATCCCAATGAAATCGTCGCCATTCCCGGCTTTAGGAACAGACCTGCCAAAGAGATTTCTGTCAAAAACCTGGCTCATATTATTGAAGCGAGAATGGAAGAAATCATTGAAATGGTTCATACTGAAATTATCTCCTCAGGCTATCATAAAAAATTAGCGGCAGGGATCGTAGTGACTGGCGGCGGTTCACAATTAAATAATTTAAAACAATTATTTGAATATATGACTGGCCTTGATACTCGGGTAGGTTATCCCAATGAGCATTTGGGAAAAAGTAAGGTTGAAGACGCAAAAAGCCCCATGTATGCCACCTCAGTAGGCTTAGTATTGACGGGTTTCAAAGCATTGGACATCAGAGAATCAAATTATAAAGAGACGACTGGCCTTTCGGAGCGAAAGGTAAAAGATAAAAAGAATTCAAATTTTTTCGGGAACATGTTGGAACGGACTAAGGAATTGCTCTTAGACGACATCAACGATAAACAGGAATATTAGAAAAAAAAAGGGAACAATTAAACAGAACAATCATGGCAGAAAACACATATGCATTCGATATGCCCACCCATCACAAATCTATTATTAAGGTTATTGGTGTAGGGGGTGGCGGCAGTAACGCTGTTAATTACATGTTTAATCAAGGAATTAAAGATGTAGAATTTGTAGTTTGTAATACAGATAGTCAAGCACTTCAAATGAGCCCAGTACCTAATAAGCTCCAAATAGGGATTAACTTGACAAGTGGATTAGGGGCGGGTGCCAACCCTGAGAAGGGAAAAAATGCCGCCATAGAAAGTAAAGAGGAGATTAGAGAACTTCTTGGAGACGATACCAGAATGATTTTCATCACTGCAGGAATGGGAGGAGGAACCGGAACAGGTGCGGCGCCCGTGATTGCATCTGTAGCTCAAGAGATGGGTATCTTGACCGTGGGTATAGTGACTTCACCCTTTGGATTCGAAGGGAGAAAAAAAACGAAACAAGCCAATGAAGGAATTGATGCACTGAAGGAATACTGTGATACGGTCTTGGTTATTCTCAATGACAAGATCAAAGAGATATATGGTAATTTATCTATTCGAGAGGCTTTTGGACAAGCAGATAATGTCTTGACAACTGCCTCAAAAGGGATCGCTGAAATCATTACAGTTTCTGGATACGTGAATGTTGATTTTGAGGATGTTAAAACTGTCATGAAAGGAGCTGGAGCCGCTGTCATGGGTAGTTCTGAAACGACTGGAGAAAATAGGGCTAGAAGAGCGGCTGAAGCGGCCATTAATTCTCCTCTACTTAATAATCATACCATTGCAGGAGCGCAAAAAATATTATTAAGTATTGTGTCTGGAGAAGAAGCGGAATTACAAATGGATGAGCTCACTGAGATTACGGATTATATGCAGGATATGTCAGGAGAAGATGCTGAAGTTATTTTTGGTCACGGAGTAGATCCTACCTTAGGTGAAAAAATCCGTGTGACCATTATCGCTACTGGTTTTGTGGTTGCACCAAACGAAATAGTAGCCAAAGCAGCCTTGAATGATGATAATTCTCTTGATCCCAAAAATGAAGATGAAAGCCAGGCTGATTCAAATGAGAATCAAACAAATAAAGTATATGACTTAGAAGCTTCCGAAGGGATCAATCAAATCAGTCTTTTTGGTAATGATCTTGAAGAGGATACCGAAAATTCAGAAGATTATGATTTGAAATCAATCATACCTACCCCCGCATTTGATCATCCGATATCAGAGGAAATGCAGGATCCATTACAATATGATTTTGAGCAACCAGAGAGTAGGGATGAGGATCATGAGGCATTTACTTTTGAGCTTGAATCCGATTCAGATGAGGATTATAAAGATGATTACCCCCTTGAGGAGCTGACTGACAATAGTCATTTATCTTCTAAAAAAGCACAGATGATTGAAGCGAGACAAAAAAGAGAAGAGGCTATGATGAATGAAAAGCAACATCAACCCATTTCCAATGAAGGATTGAAGGAAAAATGGGAGGTACCTGCTTTTGAGCGTAAGCGTGTTAAGCTGCAAAAGGTACCCCACTCGATGGAGCGAAATATCTCCAAATTAAGTTTGAATGAAGACAACCAAATCATAGGTAATAATAAATTCTTACATGATAATGTAGATTAAGAATAGGGAAAATAATAAGTATGGATATTTTTGATAGAGGGTTTTTTTATTGAGTACAAATGAGAGATCAATTAAAATAAAATGTAAAGTGTTGGTAGGTTAGAATACCTAAAAAACTATACTTTGTTTGGATTAGTGATGATTTAATTACTCTCTATTTTTTATGAGATATTTTGAAGAGATTTTCGTTTCAAAAAGAATTGAAGTTAGGTAGTTAGACTTGCCTAATTATTTATATATTCTTTAAAAATAAATAGTTACATAAGTCAAAGAATTAAAGCATTTTAACCCATTTACCATAAAATTAGCTCTAAGGGGTTTTTTATATTCTTTTTTGATATTAAAGAGGAATTATGAGGTTACTTTTTATGCCGGGGAAGTATAAATATTGTCGAAAAAGAAGATTTTATGTTTAAAAAGTAAAAAAGAACCGTTTTTTATGCTGATTTAACTTTTAATCGAGGTTTTTTTGTCATTTTTTGGCGATTTTTGTATTTCTTTAACAACCAGTACCAAATTGATTAAAAAGTTACTTTTCTCATTTATAGCTTTGTTCCTTCTTCACGAGGGCTATACTCAATGTGAAACTCCAGGTAATACTAGTTTTTTAAAGGGGATAGAATTTGATGGTTCTCCATCGGATTACTCCCGAAATAAAACAAATGGTGATTTCCAAAGTATATTGAGAAGGGATGTTTCCTTGAATTCAGGTGGGAAAGCTCAACCTTGGGCGTTCGGAGTTATTTTCAAGTGGGATGGAACGGGTATTTCTTCGGAATCTACAATTTGGAGTAACTCCAGCACAGGTGCAAGTCTTACAGATATGCACATTAGGGCATACATAGAATCGGGAGGAGAGCTTGCCTTCAAATATGGTGATGGTAATAATTACATAATGCGAAAGACATCCTCCTCCTTTATAAGTTCAGGAGTATGGTATGGACTTTATATTGATTATGACGGTTATGTTGGGACCGGAAGTGATTTTGCGACACAATATTCTAGTATTCGAGTTAGACTCGTAGATTTATCAACTGGAGCCGTGTCATCTCCAAGCCTTGTAAATTCAAAGAGTGGTAACGGTTGGACAAGTGACGTTAATAATAGAATTCAAATTGGTGTTGTTTCTCCAGGGGTAAGTGAATTTGATGGTCAGATTGCATCTGTTGTGGTAACAACTTTAGCTATAGATCAAAATGTATCTGACGAAGAGATTAGTGCTATAATTTTAAATCCAAGTAGTTGGTTGTGTAATTACAAAGTTGGGGAATCTTATAGAAGACCTAATCAAACTAGTTTAACTGCTGATTTTGCTTTAGAAGAGAAATTTCCTTCATATTCTACACGTGTTTGGTTGATGGGTGATGGTTCAGGTGATGCCTCGGGGAATATTAAAAATCAGGTAAATATAGATGATAATAATAAATATGATGGAGACGATACACGATTAAATCTAACTTCAGTTTCACCTCAAAGCATTTCAGGTTTGACTATTCCGCCAAATGTTATTTCTTCTTCTACCAGTGATAGTGATTCCAATGGGGAAATAGATCAGATTTTAGTGACATTGTCTGAAACCATTGCTGATGGGAGTTCTACTTTAGATAATACGTCTTTTACTGTGGCTGGGTATACTGTAAGCGGTACCACCACAGGATCCTCAGCCAACGATAATCAAGTGCTTATTTCATTGACTGAGAGTGGTTCTGTTGATACTGAGAAGATACCCAATGTGGTATTGATATCAGGCAAAATTTCAGATGGTAGTAATGCTTTAGGATATAATCAGACTTTTACTGGAACAACTGATGGAGCCATACCTACGATCAGTGGTGTTAGTTTGAATGCTGCAAACTCAGAGCTTACTGTAACTTTTGCAGAGGATGTTTATAATACGAATGGAGGTTCAGGAGATTTAGAAGTAGCTGACTTTGCTTTATCGAT
>Ga0206126_10004899_pt1 | contig 12598 bp, 18 predicted proteins | sample Helgoland_Spring_5_FD_148621 | JGI IMG/M metagenome (GOLD analysis project Ga0206126, IMG submission 148621) | Pelagic subsurface seawater microbial communities from Kabeltonne, Helgoland, North Sea - Helgoland_Spring_Bloom_20160412_1 | ecosystem: Environmental > Aquatic > Marine > Epipelagic ...
TTTATCAAAATCTATTTTTTTGCCCCTAAATTCCAAACGCCGACGCTGCTGCGGATTCCAATCTATTTTTTCAGGTAACGCTTCATATTGAAATACTACATATTCATTGACTTTTTTCAAATCTTGGAAAGCTTTGGACCAAACAGCTTTCCAAGCTTGGAAACAGTCCCATGCATTGTTACACATATTTTTAACTTTTTTACCAGGTCCCCAATGCCAATGATAAGGATGTCTCATCACTAATGCATGGGCACTATTTGGTAACACAGTATCTAAATATAACATGTCGAAAGTAGGTGTCTTTTGAATAATAAGGGTTTTGGATGGGTCCTCGATATGTTGCATCCATTGAGATTCTAATTTTTTGGAAATTTCTTGACGTGTTTTATAATCTGATTGTAAATATTTTTCTAACATCATTGGACAAGTATATTGGCGTAACACATGGTCAAGTGTAGGACAAACATTTCGGTTTTTAAAACATGGATAAACATCTTGCATCCAATGTCCTTCATCTTGAGTAGGTAGTTGGACAGCTGTACGTAATGTCGTTGCATCTAAATCTCGTATTAACATATTGCGCAATACACCTGTTCCACTGTGATGAAACCCTGATACATGAATCCAATACGGTTTACTATTACGAAGTAATTTGATTCGTTTACTGATATGTTTAACCTGACTAAATATCATCATTATGATCAAAATTACAAAACACATAAACACACATGTCATTTGATATAATACTTATTTCTATGCTATTTATAAACATATCTGTTACATATTTTGTCATTACGTCGTTACGACATATAAGCCCATATAAAAAACCTTTTCCGGGTCAACGCGTTAAAGTCAAACAAAATATGTTCAAAATCATCATGATTTTTTTTTCTCTCTAGTAATAACAATTGTTTTCCATACTTTGCCGTCAAAAGTCCATAATACTTCGTATATGATATTCGTTAAAAATGAACTATATATATATATACTGCTAAAAATTATTATATGCCCCGGTGTGATAAATGTAAAGGTTGTGGTTTAGTACGTTTTACCTTTAAGTGTGGTCATTGCATTGGTAATGCGTGTTATTTGTGCGAAAATATAAATAGAGTGTTACAAGAATGTCCCAAATGTCATGGAACTGTTAAAAATAAAAAATAATTAACGAAATTTCATCTCTATTATCCCAATCTTTGACCCAATCATGGTCACACTTGTTCTCAAATTCCACCCGCTTTTCCTGGAGGATCTCCTCCATTTTATCAAGTTCCCAACGCAAAAGTAAATAGTATTGACTAAATGTAACTAATTCCTCCTTTGTTTTAGGAATTTTGTATTGTATGTACCGACATTGCTCTGACTCATCCATCTTATTTCTAAATACATATGCCTTTTTATATTCCACTTATGGGTAGTATTTAAGACAATGAATATATTTACGAATGGGAAATTATTTGGACACTACTTGGTACATATACAGACGGGCATTGTCGACAGACGAATGGGTCGGTACTCCATTACAAACGTGGCCAGGTTTAGAATTAGACATTGCGCTAAGTAGATTTAAACATGAAATATATTCATTCTCTTTGGGAAAGCATGTCGAATATACAGACACGAAATCTATATATTTGTACAACAATCGTACACGAGTTGCAAAAGCATTGAAAAACAACGACACAGGTCAATTGGACATATGGTCAATATCAATCAGAGAATGGATGGGGTCGAAAGAAGATTTATCTCCCAATAGATATCCATTACATGAGAAAGAGTTCTTCGCCAAATATGTAAATAAACACGCATGGAAAGATACACAAACAATCACCTATGTAAAAAAAGAATAGTATATAAGTTAATGTACATAATAGAATAAATGTTATTTCGTAAATTGTGGTTGTACGCTTGGGTCTCGCTTGTAGTACTTAGTACTCAGCATCATGGCGTTGTGGGACGTCTCAAAAACAACGTGTGGTGATAGAACACCCATATTATTATCACGAGCACTTACCACCGACCCTTGGAGAGGAATAGTACTCGTCTTTTGTCTCATTGCAGTCGTTGGTTCGTTCTCGTTAAATTCGCGCATAATGGTGGTGGGATTTGTAGGTTTTTTTAGCGCATTTCTCGTCTCGATGTTTCAAACAAATGCACACAACGCTTTGATTGCGATATCGTCGGTCGCTATCATGTACGAATGTTTTCCACAAAAAAATTTGAAATGGAAAATACATTGGTGGTCAACTATATGCTTTGGACTTTTTTTTCTAACTTGGCGCATATATTCTGACTTAAATTGCGACACACCGAAATGTGGAAAGTGCTCCTATTTCTATATATTAGAATACTTATTATTTTGGTCCATGTTTTTACTCGTTCTTTGGCGGATTCCAATCAAAAAAGAAATAACAGATACGATTGCAGTCGATGCACAAAATATAGAAGAATCAAGTATGTTTATTGAAAAAGAAATTAAGTTTTAAGTTTATATATTTCGAAATGATAAGAAATTTTCTTCTCAATCTGTTTGTTTGAACGATAGAGAAGTTTTTTTTTTAAAGGCAATATTAGCGATTTCCCGTGGTTAATATCTACATGGACACGAGTAATTATAAGGCCATTTACCAAACCAGAAAGCAATGCTGCGTGGAATATGTCACTACCGCCTATTATATACGTATGTTTGTACAAACACGCTGTCGTAAAAGCGTCTTTTAAGGAATTTGTCCAATATTCGTTAATACTACTCGGAGGCAACATGCCTCGCGTTAAAATTATGTTCATGCGATTTTCCAAAGGTTTTTTCGGTAAACTTTCCCATGTTTTACGCCCCATAATGACAGAACCATCAATTGTGTGCATTTTGAACCATCTGAGGTCATTGGGAATTTTCCAAGGAAGTTTATTATCGACACCGATTATTCCGTCGTCCGATATGGCAGCAATTAAGTAAATCATAATATGTACAACTATGTGCAATTTATACTAATAAACAATCAACGACATTTCACCCACCGACTCACTATTAATAACAACAGTGTGAAAATCTTCAAATAAATAATAAATAAATTTTAATCGGCATTTTTGACAGACTGAAATTGTTCTCTGTTTTTTTTTATGTTTCACAGTCATTAAACGCGATGTTATGATATCACAATCTTCGCATGTGTGAAACCAACCACATTTAGGGATTTGAGGCATTATAAAAAAATATATCAACAATTTATACTTCATAAATCATAAATTGTTTGACACCACAGTACTTAAACTCAACATTATAACGAAATGCTAACATGTTTTACACATACACAAATCACCATACCCAAACATCTGGCGCTCATACAAGATGGAATATGGAATGAAAAAAGCAATCAAGTGTTACAAGAAACAATTCAATGGTCAATTGACAAAGGAATTAGAGAACTATCTATTTTTGCATGGTCTTCCGAAAATTGGAATAGACCACAGTCGGAAATAAATCAGGCCATGCACCAACTTGAAGTTATTATAGACGAATGGTTATCGAAAGAACAAACCGATATTGCTTTCTATTTTGTATCGACAGACAAAAAAAGGTTAAATTCGGTACTGCGTGAAAAAATGTACACGTTAAAAACAATCACCGGAGATAACAAAAAACTGATTGTATACATTTACGTCTCATATGGTTTTGAAGAAGATATCCAACAATGTGCGGAACACTCGAGTTACAAGATAGCGTCCGTCGTACCATCATTTGCGACCTGTCCCGACCTACTTATTCGTACATCGGGAGAAAAATGTCTCTCCAATTTTTGCCTATGGCACTTACGATACACACAGCTAATGTTTATCAAACCACTCTTTACAGATTGCAATGCCTGTGTTTGGGATCAATGTATTAAAGAATACTCGTCCAGAAAACGCAGGCACTACTAAACATTGTAGGGGACTAAAGTTAATGGACCCCGCACTTTTAAATAGATACGTCTGAAAAATATAAAACAAGTAGTACTTATGATTATTTCTATATTTTAAATGCATTTAGAAACAAGATGTCGTTAGCAGAATGTTGGTCCAAAATAAAAATCCAGTCGCCGAAAACACCCGAAGAATTTATGCAATGTGTACGAACAATAAAACCCGACATTAACAACCACATCGTTGTTGCATGGCAGCGAACAAAAACTGTCACGGATTGGGAACTTCAAATTTTTGACTTTCTGTGGTTTTTTTTACAATATGAAAAAGGCGAAACAAAATGGCAACCACATCTAAAACAAATATGGCCAAATATACGAACAATAATTGAAACACATTCGTTAGAAGATCTATTTCATAAAATGGGAATTTAACATTAATCTTTTTGGTAAATATCTGCTTGCGATTCCTCTACTATTGGTTCCTCCTCAACTATTGGAACCTCCTCTTCCTCAATTATCGATTCAAGCGTACCTTGCTCTGCTATCGACACAGTTATTGGTTCTTGGATAATTTGTACCACCTGTTCAATGTCGGGGACATGTTCAACAAGTACTGCTTCAACGTGTTTTTCTGTAACGACACGACGAGCAAGCAATGCTGTCCAACACCCAGAAATTGCAATGCATGACATAAAGAACGAATACACAGCAATTTGTGTAATACTTGGCAAATTTTCACAATCTTCCACTCCAATTGTTATATTTAATTCAGATGAATATTCAAGTTCACACTCATCGTAATGCTGAAACTCTCCTATACATTGTTCACATGCATCTTCCAGTAATGTCAAATTAGTTGCAAAAGTAATTATATTGAAAATGGCCATACAACCAAAAAAAGTTTGAACTGTCGAAAACGTTTTTAAAAGTTTGTGTTTTGTTTTCTTCGCACCCTCGTAACCACACATTGGTATGTACATACCACAAAGAACAAACATAAACGCATTTGACATCCAATGATGTGGGACATTCAAATAAAAAACGCGATAAAGGAAAAAAGCCAACTGAAAGGCGAAAAGAAATTTGCTCCATTGCATTAGAGAATCAGAAGAAGATTTGGTAACAATACCATCGACAAATACAAGATCAGTATCCATTTTTTTACATCAATTGTATTTATATACTTGCTATTTATTACCTATTAATTGGGTTTATAATGGCATTGGGTTTCTTGACCCTTTAAAATATTGTTTCAAATGATCATAAATACTCTGAAGTTCATGGATGTTTGGAAAACACTCCTTCATAATATTGTACGCTACACGACATTCCTCCGCAGTTTTTTGGTTTAAAAGACCGTCCAATTGAGAGGAAACTTTCACGGAAAATGATATCATTGTTGCTTGAGAAATTGTTCTGTATATTTTTGTATTTTTCATAACAGAATTTTGTGTTTCACTTTGCAATTCGTCAATCAATGTAGACAACGGTTCATCATAAATCAATGATAGAAATTGCGTGTCGTAAGAGTCATCCAAAATACCGTGGCGCATTCAGTTATTTCATTGCTTATTAAATACTCAAATAATAAAAAGTTGCCAAAAAAGAGACATGTTTCAAGTACCCATTCAAGCCATGATGACTAAATCCGAATTGTGTGATGCCATGGCATTTTGAAATATTGAAAAGGACTATATCAATGCCACAATCAAATAAAAATGGGTAATATGATAACTTCGTCTATAGCATCTGCCATATTGCCAACATTGATGAGTGTAACAGGAACAGTGGTTAAAGGTGTAGGAACATTTCACGGCGGTATCACGCCATATATAAGTAAAGTGGCGGCGATTGGGTTATTCGCTCTATTAGGATAAAAAAAATACTTAAAAAAATTGCACTGTAATTTATTTGTATTGCACTGTAATTTATTTGTTTATTTAGTTTATTTGTTTTGGCACTTTTCGAATCTACACACTGTTTGTAATTTTTGAACCAACACAGCTACACGTGTAATCCTTATTCATACACACCGGACGCAGCGGTTAGAACGTTTAAAAATTGATTCAAAAGATAGGAGCTTCGGTATACATTTCATCCAATTTAAGCTAATGATATTTTTAATTAGATGCGGTTAGACTCGTCCATGTTCAAGAGTCCTACTAATCCAGGAAGTTCCCCTTTATTACCGAACGTATGCTTGTGATTATTATAAAAAGATTTGATAGCTTCCTCCTGTAGTTTTGCAGGAGTCAAATATGCTACATTCGCCTCTGCTTCAAGGATTTTTTCTTTTTTTCTTGCTGTAGCCAGTGTATTAATAACGTCCGCTTCTTTCTTTGCTTTGGCACGATCCATCTCGTGCTGAATGGCTTGACGTTCTTTCTCAGCATTGAGTTTGTTTTTTTGGCGAGTCAACTCTGTTTCTTGAGAATCAGTTATACGCAGCTGTTCCGCGATATTGCGAGCACGTGCTAGCTTCTCGGTCGCTTGCTGTTGGTCAGCAGCAAGGACTGCCTGTTTTGCATTCAGTTTTTGTTCCTCGCCTGCAGTTTTAGTGGCAGAGCGATGCTCGGCCTCCTTTTTGATGACATCTCCGATATTAGAGTTAGTTGGTTTGGGTTTAAAGACCTTGACCATGCTTGTAACTATTTCTAGACCCGATTTGGATTTTTTTTGAGCTTCAACCATTTGTTTACCCAGTAAATCATCAGTAATGTTGAAATTATCGACCAGAAATTCTCGTGCTGTCATTTGTGCACAAATAGTCTGCATTATAAATTCAGCCATATCGTAAATGTTTGCACGGTCTGGATTCTCGCCATGAATCAAATACGACTCCAATACGTTCTCTGGCGACAACCGGTTCGTTATAGATACTTTTCCCTCAAAAGTAATGCCGTCTTTAGTACCACAAGTGTAGGACACATCATCCTTATCGGGACCAGTAAACATGTTAACAGCTTTGACCCAAGGAAATTTCCAATAAAAGCCAGGCCCACTGGTTTCATTGTATTTTACACGCTGGAATTGCGTCCAAATGGCCTGGTGACGTGCAGGGACCACAACGTAGAAGGATGAGGCCATCATATAGGTTGACAAAAGAGCAGCGATGACACCACCGGCGGTGATGCACATTGTTGTTTCGTTCATGTTTTGTCTTGGCATGTTTTTGAATAGAAAATTTCTTTTCAATTTTTTGAATAGAAAATTTCTTTTCAATTTTTTGAATAGAAATTTCGTACCCTTTATTTTTGGGAGTATATAAAGTAGACCTTAATAATAAAAAATGCACCAATATATTGAAAAAAAGAATTTTTTGGAGACTCAATTAGAAAGAGAGAATGAGAAACAACTGAAAAAACAACAGAATAGCGAACAGGAGCAATTATATGAGAATAAATGGGTGTATTACTCGTTTAAAGAGGGATTTCAATATATGAAAAACAGGAGAGATGAAGTTATAGCTAGACGTAGTTCTGTTCCAATCGGTACTATCCTTGGACCTCCCACAGATTGGAAAAACACACCAATTGGAACAGAAGAAAGTTTTATTGAAAAATGTAAAAACGATGACTTTGAAAGAGGATATGCAGCCTTGGTTGATAGCAAAGATAATTATAACTCCGAAATTGCGAAGGTACTCCAACGTATGGATCGCGAATTGCCAGTCATGGGTTATAGTTATCCCATGTTTGCGACTAAGCCAAATGACTTTAAGAAAACTTACTCAGTGTTGTCAGTTGGTATAATAGGTTCCAAAAAATCGCTTCCAGCCAAAACGAGCAAGTTAAAGATATCAAATAATGAAGATAATGCAAGACATCGGCAACATGCAATTGAAACAATATTAGGAACGCCGGAAGTATTTATCGGTAAATGTAAAGCAGAACTAGGAAATGAAACCCGTCCATACCACAGATTTTGGTCAAATGTAGCATACCAAATTATACAGACGAATTTAGATCATGGTTGGCAACAAACACAAGAGATGCATGATTATGTAATATACGCTTTAAGGAAAGGATTATGGCCACCGGAGTGAAACAAAGAAGTATGTGAAAAACGACTGGGTATTAGTGACGGTTGTCATTACCCAGTTACAATCACACAGGTGAACTTGAGCCGGTGGTGACATGGAAAATATGAATGATTGGCGCAATGGTACTGGAAGGCTTTCACCTGTTTTAATTTCAAAAGAATTACGAGAACTGTGATGTAGACTTGGAAGCCCTATGTTCGCAATTTACAAAAAAAAAAACAAAATTGAATTAGCAAATCTGCTTTTTTAAAATTGCTCGAGTTTGCTCAAATGGAATTGAAAGTATAAATAGGTATTGTTTAATTTGAATGAAATATTTTGTAATCTTTTGGTTATTAGCCATAATCGCTATACCAATTTCATTTCTATTATTGGTCGAACAACAATGGATATGGTTTTTAATATTATTTTTGTTTGTATGTGCCGCTCGACTCGATGCAGTACGTATTAGCATTAGAACGGGAGCATGGGGAAACACACCACAGGCATGTGCATCAAAAAAGTTGTTGGCCAAATATACCACACAAAAACCAACGATTGTTGGTCGTGGGTGGGGATACTTTTTACAACGTAAATGGGCTGGTACATCGTCCGTATTATCTATGCGTAATTTTACGGGTAGAAGAGACGATGGTTGTTGGGCAGCAGGAAGTACCATAAAAACGGTCTCACAGTATTTCAAAAAATATAATTTCACATTTCCTTCTCATCCAAGTTACGACGATATCACCATAGGTTCTTGGATTGCAGCAGGTTGTCATGGTTCGGGTGGCGACGCAGGTGGTCCGTCTTCCAGTGTCTTACAATATGCAGAAGTTGTGTGTTTTGATACTCCCCATACTTCCCAAAGTGTTCGTAAAGTAAAAAGTTATAAAAAAATACGCGAAATATTTGATACAAAGGGGCACAACTGTGTGATAACTTGGATTAAATTCCACAAATTATGGCCAAACCACCTGGTTCAAAAAAGCGCATTTGACGTTAACACTCTAGACGGTGCTGAACAATGGTTGTCAAAAGGTGCAATTTTAAGAGTTCTCTTTGTTGGTGCTGCGCGGGATGGCATGGGTATACGGTGGCAAATGCCTTATTACAATACTGAACACATGGACCCACACTGCTGTTCAAAGTGTTGCACGTTCATTCAGGCCGATTGCTGTTCGGCATGCTGTGGTTTTCGTGAAAAATATACAAACTGGAACGGATTAACAACACTGAGAGAAGCTAACAGATGGTGTCCAACCATATTACCTATAGAGACATTCATTACTGTTGTCGGTGGATATAAAAATTTTGAGATCATATTTCGTGTGGTTGAAATGACACCAACTTTGTTATTAAATATGGTTACACAACTAAGAGAGATGCATCGTGAAATAGGTGGTCGAACAGAAATACGTTATGGCACAGGAGTCGTGTTTTGGGATCTTTCATTACAACAATCTTTTGAACGTCCATATATGCTGCTACAAAAGTTGGGAGTAGTTAGAATTGCATTACATTTAAGCAAATATAACCCAGAGATATATGATGTTATTCCTGTTGTTAAAGTAGGAACTGTCTATTTTAATACAGAAGAAAATATAACATTTTAAGTATAATTACAACATTGAAAGTAATTTTTGGGTTTTTTCATCGACAGAAGAACCCTCTACGCGTAGATAATTATTAGAACCAGGCGTGGGTTCTTCAATTTCCATATCATATACATCTACTGGAGCTTCAGACAGAACTGCAACGGAATCTTTGATTTTCTTTGCGTAGAAAAGATACATGTACTTTCCCACTGTAATTTCAATATTCCCCTTAAAGTCCTCGCATGTATATATTTTGATATTATTGGACTCATTTAATAGCTTGCCAAGGTTTTGTTGAACAACATTTTTTTGTGTGTCTGACATTTTTTTTTTTATAATATTTCCATTTATAGTTAAAATTACACATATGCGCATTTAATAATAATTTTTTCTATTTAAAAATAGAACATATTTGTTCTATTTAAAAATAAATAAATAAAACAAATATGTTCGGTACATTTGGTCATCAGGTTCCGTTTGTCAGACAAAGAAATGCATTTGGCCAGACACACACAACTCAAACTTGGTCAACAGGTTGTACACCTAATGTGGTAACTACACCCACAACTCAAACTTGGTCAACAGGTTGTACACCTAATGTGGTAACTACACCACATACTTTTGGTCTCTTTAATTCCTCTTTACAAACAATATCACAACCAAACAAAATTAGATTATCTACATTACAACAACGCCAGCAAAAACCACTACCATTCGACCAACAAAACCCTGCTGCACAACCTATACCATTCGGACAAACACAACCTGCTGCACAGACACTAACATTTGGCCAACAAAAAACAACACCATTTGGCCAAGCACAACCATTTGGCCAAACGCAACCTGCTGCACAGACACTAACATTTGACCAACAAAAAACAACACCATTTGGCCAAGCACAACCATTTGGCCAAACACAACCTGCTGCACTAACATTTGGCCAAGCAACACCATTTGGTCAACAAAAAACAACACCATTTGGCCAAGCAATACCATTCGGCCAAACGCAACCTGCTGCACAGACACTAATATTTGGTCAACAAAAACCACTACCATTTGGCCAACAAAAAACAATACCATTTGGTCAAGCACAACCATTTGGCCAAGCAATACCATTTGGCCAAACGCAACCTGCTGCACTAACATTTGGCCAACAAAAAACAATACCATTTGGCCAAACGCAACCTGCTGCACTAACATTTGGCCAACAAAAAACAATACCATTTGACCAAACACAACCTGCTGCACTAACATTTGGCCAACAAAAAACAATACCATTTGGCCAAGCACAACCATTTGGCCAAACGCAACCTGCTGCACTAACAACTCGCATTGTTTTAGTTAATCCATTACAACAAAATTATGACTATATGTCTGGTGAAGAATATTTATTGTTGAATGACCTCAGTTTATCTATAGATTATTGTCAAAAATTACAAAGGGAGTTACAAATTAAAATGAACTCGTAGATAAAGATGAACTCGTAGATAAATTTATTATATAAATAAACAATATTTTTTTTTTCAAATCAATTTGATTTTTTAGCACATATGATAACTTTCGATTACGTTATGTAATCAAACCAAAAAAATGCTAAAACGCACATCGGATGATCTCAGTAGCCCAAACGCAAAAAAACAACGATGTGGTGATAAATTGGATTCTATGAAAGCAACCCTCGAAAAAATGATGCAGCAAGCAACTGAAGAACATGAACAGGCACGCATTGCCGCTATTGACAATGCTGCAGAATTGGAAGAGAAGTGGCAGTCAGCCCGAGGTAAGCGTGATATTGATGCAAAAGAATTGGAATCGTTAACAAATGAACATGAAACAGCATGTCAATATTTTGAAAAATTTGAAACAAGTTCGGCCCTTAAAATGCTGAACAAAGCTTCTAATTGCGAACTTGATTCCATACAACCTCTGTCGAAACACCGTGAACAAATCGAGAAAACGCTGGACCAATTGAAGACTTTGCGTGATGATTTGGAAACACAAAAAAATGCTATGGTAAAACAGCTGGAATTTTCAGAAAAAGAGGATAAAGAAACATATGGAAAGTTTAAACAAGCAGAAACAAATGTAGAAGTAATTACAGATTTAAATTAATTCGTTTAACTCTACTGTAGGTACCGCAGCATGACTGTTTTGTTTAGAACATCTTTTTTTCAATACAATCGATAGTATTGTACCATTAGAAAAACAAATGATGCACGTTCCGATTATCCCACCAAAGATGGGAATAACGTAGGACAAAAACACACCTAATAAAGAGCAACACGCGAATAAGGCATATACTTTGTCAGACATTTAATCAAATGTGTTTGCACTTTAATAGATATTTCATTGTACACTTTCGGATTTATATTTTGCATTATAAGTATATCATTGTACACAACAAATGATAGGCACATGGTACTGGGATCTCGAAAAATCGTCGTGGCCCGTATTATGTGTTAACACGGACCACGACCATATGTTACTGTCCAAAGTTGAATTCGGTGGTGATTATTATTGGTGTGACCGCCCACTGGCTAAATGTGACAATATTTGTCAAGAAATATCTGCATTGGGACAATTTGGTGATTGGTTTTACCACCACCACAAGAATTTGTACCATGAAATGATTGTAAAAACGTTATACTATTTAAAACATAATATATAAAGTTTAATTGTGCTTGTGAATTATGGTTACACAACAAGATCAAAGCATTTTGTTTTTTGCGGCTTTGTTGGGAATGATCCATGGGACAATCACTTGGTTGAGTCTATTTGAGAACCACCCTATCGCACTGATAATTTTGGAAACACTGATATGTCAACTTGTTGTGAATGCTATTGTGTACATATCAAAATATCCAATAGAAGAGAAGTGGAAACCTTTGTGTGCGTTTTTAGCGGCTTTTTTTGTCAGTAATGTTCCTGTTGTAATTTTTGTACCAGTTCGTTTGTACAATTACAACATGCTTGTACCATGTTTGTCCAACATTTTGCTTATATTTGCAGTTTCGTGTTTTTATTTTTATGATGAACTACGAGAATATGTGCTTGGTGGCTGAGTCACATCACATCTC
>Ga0206126_10004901_pt1 | contig 12591 bp, 7 predicted proteins | sample Helgoland_Spring_5_FD_148621 | JGI IMG/M metagenome (GOLD analysis project Ga0206126, IMG submission 148621) | Pelagic subsurface seawater microbial communities from Kabeltonne, Helgoland, North Sea - Helgoland_Spring_Bloom_20160412_1 | ecosystem: Environmental > Aquatic > Marine > Epipelagic ...
GCGAAGCTGGACGCGCTCGGCTTCGCCTGCAAACCTGCGGCCGCGGCCAAGACGCGGCCGGCCACGCTCGTCGAGGTGGCGCAACCAGGCATGGCGCAAGACACATGCGCAGGTGACATAGGCACAGGCTTGTCGACGCAAGTTAGTGGGAGGAGGTCGAGCGTGCGTGGTGGGCCGCACATACTTTCGTCGACATCAGACGAGGGGAAGTCGCCAGGAAAAGAAGACACACTAGAAACACAACAACAAATTCACAGCGCGCACAGGCAGTCGTACGTTGGCGCGTTGTCGATAAGAACGATAAATAACCGGAAACAACGGTTTGACAACGCAAAGAAGATGCTTACAGAGAAAGTCATGACCCTAGATGGTCAAAACTCTATACAAACTCTCTACAAACCCCCAGATTGGGGGACCTTGGACGACAGTGGTGAATCCGTCTGCAAACAGTTCTACCGTGTATTTGAGGGCGTGGAGATGCCCGGAGATGCGGCAGATGCAGATGCACAGGCAGATGCACAGGCAGCTGCAGAGGAGCTATACAAGAAATCAACGAAAGATTACAACGTCTGCGAGCTGTTCTACGGTCAGTACGACCCCTTGACCGACGGCGAGGAAGACGGAGCCGAGGCGAAAAAGAAATACAAAAAAGTATATAAGGAACACGGTTCGTTGGAGCGTTGGGGCGTTGGCGAGCTGTCGAAAAGAAAACTGCTCTGCAAACGAAATGAACGGAAAGATTGGTTTGACAACGCAAAGAAGATGCTTACAGAGAAAGTCAGCATGGTGACCCTAGATGACAAACCCCCAGATTGGGGGACCTTGGACGACTGGGGTGAATCGCTTTGCAAACAATTCTACCTTGCATTTGAGGGTGTCAAGATGCCCGCAGATGCGGAAAATGCAGAGGACAGAAAGATATACAAGGACTCAACGAAAGAGTACCACATCTGCGAGCTGTTCTACGCAGATTACAACGAATCGAACGACGAATCAAACGACGGCCCCGAAGAGTTAGACAAGGCCAAACAGAAATACGAAAACGCAAAAACGAAATACGCTCAAGAGAAAGCGCTGATGGTGGGAAAGATGCGGAGCCAGAGAGACAAGAAAGCAGCTGATGACGTGCTGACGGATGACCAGGCGACCATCAAGGCGCTTGTCGGCATGCACCTGTCCGGCAGCGCGGCGCACGTGCACAACAGCCGGCAGCTGCGATACTTCACAGCACAGAGGGAACGAGGACTTGGTGGGATACACAAGAGTTATGGGAAGGAAGAGAAACCGCTGTCGCAAGGGGACACATTGGAGTTTGAATTGAAGGCTCTTAAAGAGAAGATAGTCTGCGAAATCGAGAAAGACATCGCTGAGATGGTCCACGTCGACGAAAATGATATCGAGAACCTGGCGAAGCGTTTCGGAAAGGCTTCTCGCATGAAGATCGAAGTGTGTGGGTTCTGTGGCACCCGCGACATTGCTCAGGGGCCCTACATTGAGAGCAAGAATCTGCGCAAAATGGATGACGTGGAGTGGGCGGTAGTGAGTGCAGATAGGCTCAAATTGTTGAAGCCGCTGCTCGACGAGAGCGTCACACTACTGGACAAAGACAAGAAGAAGGTGTCCATCACAAGGGGTGAGCTGCTGCATCTATACATAGACAAGTCAGACGTGTCACGTAAGGACGAAAGTGAGTACCGTGGCTACCATGTCGTGGACATTGCTTTGTCAAAAAAACGCAGTGGGATAGAGGTTCTCGAACATGTGACTCCGAAGGCGACGAGGCAAGTGTGGCAAGTCAACTTCAGCCATGGTGGGAAGATTAAGCGCGTAGGACATTACGCAACCAAGAAGGCCGCCGATGCTGCATTAGAAGCCACCAAGGCTGCATACAAGAACGACGAGGAACTGCTGACGTGCATGCAGTGCTCGGGCTGCGCCAAGGAAACGACCAGCGCCAAAAAAAAACACACCGCGCATTTCGTGGCGCCGACGCACTGGGATCTCCGGCCAGACTTCGACGAGATGCAAACGTTGTACAACGATATGGCCCCTAAGTTCTCGATAGCCGCCGGTTTCGACTTCGGCCGGGTCTCAGAGCTGTACAAGAAGATCAACAAACCAACGATGAAGGAGACCCTTGTGATCAGCACGGTCCGCTGCTTCTTCGTCACCGTGAAGGTCGTGGCCAATGGGAAGGTGACGGATCGTGATCGCCTGGTGGGGCACTTCGTCGCCTTTCCGCACAGGGCGGAATGGGTCGACCCATGCTTGGCAGGCGCACCTACGACGATAGAAGAACAGGTCAAGTTCAATGAGAAAGCGGTCACAGCTGCCGCCAAACAGCTGCCGATCCTATTCGTCGGCCCGAAGGGCTGTGGCGCGCGCCTCAAAGCGGCTGCGAAAGAGATACCAGATATAAAGTGTACGGTGCCTGGGTTGCACAACTTGTTCGCGTTGGCCGAGCTGCTGCGTGGCCGGGCTAACGTCCCGGACTATACAGAAGAACTAGCGGACGCAGAAGCCACCCGTAAAAAATGGGAAAAGATGCACGTCGACGACGCCGTGCACCAAGACGACGAGAAATCGGCGGTCGTGGAGGAAATGGCGATTGGGAGCGACATCGCGAACATCGGTGCAAGCGCACGGTCCGGCCAAGCGTCCTCGACGGCAAACGACGCGGTAGCAGATGACACCACCCGAGAGAACGCAGCCCTGCCACCACGGATGCACTCGGTAGGGGTGCACGAAGCGGTCCAGCTGGGCATGAGCGACCTCGTAGACGGCGTTGCCAGGGTCTGCCGCCGCGAGCCAGACCCAGAGGCAGCAGCAGCGGCAGCGGACGCAGCGGATGCAGCACCAGCCGCAGCGCCACCGTTGCGCGTCGTAGGGCAGGGCGACACTCCACTCGACGATTATGGTGGGCACACTGAAATTCTCTACGAGGCATTCTCGCATCTTTTCCCACTGCGCCGCGGGCTCGAGGGTGGCAAACCGTTGAACAAGCAGGCGACACGACGACTCATGACGTTCTACGATGGCCGGTGCGTCCGGAACAAGAGCTTGCTTGCTCATTGTCTGATCGGCTGCGATTGGTGATCGGCTGCCATTGCTGATTGCCTACCATTTGCCCCCAGGTTCGAGCAATGCGTTCCGCTTTTATACCAGCTGGCCGACACGCTGCTCCGGCACCAGGTCAACGCGGCTGTGTTCGGCCGCGTCAGTAGCCACCCAGAGTTGTTCGGCAAGTTCAAAGGCTGCGTCAACAAACCGGATTTCGAGGAGACTCTGAAGAAAGCGGAATCGGACCCGATGGGCGACGAGGCACGCGAGCTCATGAAGACGGTCCTGCCCTTCATCACCTTGTCCGGGGGCAAGGTTTCATGGGGCACGCAGGAAAGGCGAAAGGAATTCGGGAAGCTGATGGCGCTGCAGCAGGTCCAGGGGGCAGGGAATAATTGGCTCAGCATAGCGCCCAACACGGTACACGACATCAACGCCATCCGCTTGTCGCATGGCTGCACAGCTCCGCTAAACTGTGGGAGAACACCCGAGGATACGCGATTCCCTGCGGCAACACCACAAGACTTCCTTAAGTCGCTCCGCGACCGGACGGAGTACAAGGAGCGACCCGTCGTCCTGCCCCCCAATGAGCGACGCAAACTTCCAGAGAAGCCACTGTACCGCAGTGGTCGAGTCGATTGTCAGTGCAAGTCAGATGTGGAGTGCAAGTGTAAACCCAAGAAGGTTATGTGTGACGAGGCGTCCCTGCAGCAGCTGGCAGCGAGAAACCCCGTGGCAACCACGCTTTGTTTTGCTCGGGTCGTAGAGAACGTCATGACTGAGTTGCTAGGCCTTCCACAACAGGGCACTAAGAAGACCCACCCACTGGAACTGCCGAGCAAACGGAAACTGGATGTTGTGGACGGGGGTACAGCTGTGGGTGTCGATCAGGCTGTGGCATCGTCTTCTTCGGCATACACACCCTCGCCACGGCCTTATGTGGACAGGCGAGTTCGCCACAAAGGGATCTTTGGCCAGCTCATGTCCACGACGTACGTCATCGAGCAGAACAAGCGGTCAGACCCCCGCACGTTCACCTTCACGCGCTCCTGCTCTTGCTCCTCCAAAGAGATTGCATTTTGAGGTTGTGATTTGTGTGCCGCAGCGACTTCCAGCATATCCATGCACAGACTCGTGGTGGTGCCACACCAGCTCTCGTGGCCGACCTTGCGGGCCACGAAGAGCTGTCAAAGATGTTGATGGTGGCCCTGGACACCCAAGTGAAGGGTGATCTTCCTCTAGAGTTCCATGCGGTAGGCACCGCCCAGAACCTGCTGCATGTGGGTGGGCGCAGGGATGCTGCCTACACCGTGGGAGTGCGAGGAGACGTGCCTACGTGGGATAGAATGTATTCGCGGCTGTATGACTACAAACAGACGCACAAAAACTGCGAGGTGCCGAGGGTCTGGGAGACGGACCAGCAGTTGTCGAACTGGGTCAAGACGCAGCGGGTCCTCAAGAAGGAGTTCGACAGTGACGACCCGTGTGGGGAGATGACGGCAGAACGCGTGCAGTCGTTGACAGTTCTCGGCATGGCCTGGCATGACCCAGCCGTTGACGACCTGACTGCACCGTTGGAGACCATACAGCACGACCTGACTGCACCGTTGGAGACCATACAGCACAAGACGTATAGCACCATCGCAAACTGCCATTCCCACCGGCACATGGCGACCTGCCTATCTGGGAAGATGGGGTTGACGGGCTGTCGGATGTGCATGTCGGCTGCACATGGTTCCCATGGCCATCGCCATGAACCATGCACGACGTGCTGCTTCGAGGTGAAGCCGAAGCCACCGGGTTACTCTGGCGACGATGACATCGACTTGCGCTGCGAGTACTGCTACGCTGGTGGCAGCAAGGACGAGCTGCTTCGATTTAAAGCTGACGAAACGCGCAAAATCTCCGACATCATTGCTACCAAACCCTGCACTATAAAAGACCCCAACGTGGCCGACCACCGGATCCTCGCGGTCGAGCTCGGCCGGTCGTGCCCACCAGAGCCTCTCGTCAGCTATGGAGCTGGATTCAACCCAAAGGAGGAGAAGATGTGGGAGGCGCTGTACGAGCGGCTGGTGGCATACAAGGAGGCGCACGACGACTGCAACGTGCCGAGGGTCTGGGAGACGGACCAGAAGTTGTCGGACTGGTGCCTAGCGCAGAAGAAGAAGCTCGAGTTGGGCGAGGGGATGACGGCATACCGGATGGCGAAGCTGGTGTGGGTCGGCTTCGATGGCGCGACCGGACCAACGTCTGCGGAGACGTCTGGCAATGCACTGCTGGACTGGACGGAGAAGGGCACTGGGAGTGGCGATAGGACACCGAAAGAGCTCAGAGAAGAGCTGCGAAAGATTCTCAATTCGAGACAGCCTTTTGGAGCACTGCTGCGAACAGATGGGCTAAAAGATCTGCGAGAGAAGCTACACGAACTGGCCAAGGAACCAGCTGCTGAAGATAGTGTCCCCGTGGATCAATCGAAGAAGAAGGCGAGCGAAGCTGCCGAGGAACGTCTTTTGAAAATTCTGTTAGACGCTTGGTCGAAGCCCGAGCTGATGTGCAAGAACGCTCTCATAGCCGAGTGGTCGCCAGCCCTCGCTTCATGCTTGGGTAGTAATGCAAACGCAATTCAGATGGGTGCTGGTGCAGCAGGCAAGTCGGCGAGCATATACCAAGCGAAATATTCATCCAAGGAGGGTACAGATATCTCGACGGCGGTGAATGTGCTCCGCGATTGTGAGCGCCGCATTCGCGCATACCCAAGTGGCGCCATCGACAGTGGCGATCCGGACAGGATTGCTAAGCATTACTGCCAGCACGTTCTGAACAAGAGTGCAATGGAATTGCCGGCGGTCGTCGCTGCATCCGTAGTCTTAGGCCTGCGGTCCTCGTACTACACGGACGAGCCACAGATGCATCAAGCATGGGATTTCGTTCGCTTGGCTCTCTCGATCGACCAGACTTTGCCCTCTGCGGACTCGAATCTCGACTCGAATCCTGTGCTCGCTGCCGACTTGGACATCGCCGCCGCCGAGGACGAGGACGACGACGACGGCGACGAGGCCGACGACACCGACGAAAAGGCCGGTGACGATGGTGCCGACTTGGAAATCGTCGCCGATGCCGAGGGTGGGGCCGCCGACGAGGCCGTCGACTCGATGCAGCCCGACGTGGACCTGATGGCTCAGGTCGACGAGCTCGGTGGCTCGAGGCTGGGCACCTCCATGGTGTACACGGATGATGAAGGCAACCGAGTGGCAATTTCGTCGGCACAGTTCTATGCGGCGCGAGACAAAAAGCTGCAGCACTTTACCGGCGTCGAGTTCGACATGCTATTTCTCGTCGTAAAGGCCGAAGGGGCCTCCAAGAAGTGGCTCAAAGCGGCGTTGGAGAAGCCACCCGGAGGAGAAGCCGATGCCACAGCGGGAGCAGAAGCAAAAAAGGGTAGGAAGCAAAATCCACGCTTCCTTTTCATTGAGGAATTTGCGCTGAGCAAAACACACTATCTCCATCTGAAATCGAAGTGGGGCTACGCGTATATGGCTGGTGCACCACCACCGAGAAGACACAGGAATATCACCTCACGGAAGAAGTTTACGAAGGCTGAACGCGACATTGCGCGCTACTACGGGTCGAATCTTATCCCTTGGGACAGAGCAAACAAGCCACTGCTTTCGCCAGCCGCGTGGAAGGAGTGGCAGCGACGGTTGGCGTTGGAGGCGGGGTGCCTCGTGCCCGAGGTCCCCGAAAAAGAAACAGAACTGCGGAATGCAGTGAAAGAACGATTCGACCTTGGTCTAAGTAACTTTACCCCCGCGGAGCGCGAGCGCGTGGCCAGTGGGAGGCTTTTCATCCTCGAAAACATGCTGCATGGGCTGGAAGTCGACCGCGAGAACGCCAAGAAGGCGGCGCAGGTTCGCAGCCGGTGCAGGCATCTCTGGGCTGATGCAGGTGGAAGCGAGCCAAGGCCGGCCGCTGGTGGGAGGTGGGGGACGGAGGGGACTGCCGGGTACAAGGACGCCGCGGAGGAGCTCGAAAGGTTGAACGCGGATGCCGAGGAGCGCCGGAACGGTACGAACATAATGGCAAAGCGTATGGAAAGCAGCCATGCACTTTCTGCGTTCGCCGACGGGCTGTGCGCTCGTCTGCCTATGTACGACGAGAGTGACATGCCTGCGGTGGAGGCAAACGCTTTGTACCCAGCGGACTCTGTTGGGTACGCGCGAACTTGGCAGGGGTACCGCAAAGAGGACGCCAAGGCGGCTGCACTAGCAATGGAGGTTACGCTTGGCGAGGACGATATCACAGACGACACTTCTACTGATGCTGATGCTGCCACCGCTGGCGACGACGACGACGACGATGGCGACGGCGAACTGGGTGAGATCACCGTGGAGGAGTGGGAAGTGGAGTACGAGAAGTGGAAGGCTGAAGGTAAGGAGGGGCGTCCACCAATGAATCCGGAGCAGCGCAACGCAGTGCGTGGGCCAGTGGTATGGATGCGACACATGGCAGCCCAGGCGCGGCTCGGGCTTTCCGTGCAGCAAGCTTTCGACGCTGGAATGTCGAAGCAGCTCCGCCAAGTGACGGGCGTGCACGGGCCGGGTGGCACGGGGAAGTCCGAGGTGATACATGTACTCGATCGTTTTCTAAAGGAGCGTAAATTCGGGCGGATGGCCATAACGGCACAGACTGGCGTCGCGGCAGCCCAGTTTCTTGCGCCGACGCTGCAGAAGCTGGTGAGCATAGGCGCCTTCGATGGAAACCCCAAGGAGTCGCTGTCCGGCGAGCAGGTTTGTTTTACATGTCTTGTTCTTGTCATTTTCGATTTCGTTACCGATTGCCATGTCTTTCTCTTTGGCGCTATTTTACAGGCAGTGCTGGGTTCCACCAGGTGAACAAGGCGAAGCAACAATTTCTGGATGAGTGTGGGTTCCCAATCGAGAAGCTCGTCTTGTTTGTTTGCGATGAGATCTCATTCGTATCCACCAAGTTTATCGGCCTGGTCGACAAGAGACTGCGTCAGCTGACCGGGCATGAGGTGCCATTCGGTGGCGTTGCTGTGGTGCTTGCCGGTGACATGCACCAACTACCACCAGTCTCTGGTCAGCTGTGGTGCGCGGACCTCGTGCACTCGTTGTACGCCCCCACTTGTGCAGGCGATGGTGATGCGGTCGTTGGCTCAGTGGATCGCGGCCTTGCAGCCCTTCGGACCATGCAGCTGGTCCAGCTCACTCGGCTTATGCGGGCCATGGACGACCCCAGCTTTGTGGATGCGCAAATAAAGATGCGGCGCACGAACGTTGTTCGGCCCGTCGACGACGCGTTGCTGAATCGACTTGCGAATCCCACGCTACAGTATTCCGCCGCAGACATCAACACAGATGAAGCGTGGCGCTTTGCCCCACACGGTGTTTTGAGTCAAATCGAAAGGAATACGATAAACTTGTTGCAGCTAAGGCGCTTCGCCCGATACTATGGGCGCCCACTCGTCAAGTGGAAGCTTCCACATTACAAAGATATCGGGCCATTCGGCGACGATGAAGTCCGTAACGCGGCACTCTACGAGCACGAGGACGAGATGTGGGGATATTGGTGTTTTGGAGCACCAGTACAGTTGACCGACACCGTACGGTCCACGCGGGGTATGGCCAACGGAAGTCTCGGGCTTCTTGATTCATTGGTTTTCGAGGCCGACGTCCCTCAGCAGCTGGCTACGGCACTACAGATGCTGGGGGATGGACATCGCTATGCTGGCCCGGAAATTGAGGTCTCCGTGCCATATGGTGTGGTCATTCGAATAAGTGGCACCAAGTGCAGTACGTGTAAGGAGAAGCAGTCGGTCTTTGCGCGGTCGGTAGAGGAGCCAGCATGCTGGTGTGCTGACTGCGCAAAGAGTCAGGATGGAGTGGTGCGAGTAGGTGCACCTCGATGGCATTGCAACGAGTTACCGGACGTACTCGCTCGGATCAAAAATCCAATAGTCGAGGGCGAGGGTTTGGTTGTGGTAACAATCGATGGGCCGACCGTTACGCCGTCGAAGCCAATCGAGGTGAAGCTGCAAAGGTGATGAGCGCTCGCAACTCCTGCTCTTCCTATCTCCCACTCGCCAGCCGGAACTATGCTCGTCTCTCACACCCACATCGCCACTGCTCTAGCATCTTTGCAGCGCAGCAAGGAGCGCCACTCCAAGCCAAGTTTAAGAAACATGGGTACCTATATAGTTTTGCGATGACGGTGAGATTCTGCCACTTTGCTACTACTCAATGGTTTGCGACATGGTTTGCGATTGCGAGTTGCAAGTGCGATTGCCGTGGCCTCTTTCACCAGCTTTTTGGTGGCAGGATTACAAGCTCCAAGGGCTAACGTTAGCCAAGCTCATCATCGGCAGCTTAGTCAAGGCACCACCACGGCAGCGCTGTGCGAGAACCCACAACTATTCTCTATTATCATGCCTCTCGCTCTTGCTGGCTGTGATGTCCTTGTTGCTGTGGCAGGGCTCGGCAAGGGTCGAATGATATCGCCACTCTACGTACTTCTATCGCGCGTAAGGAGCTGGGCTGGTGGCTTGCGCCTGCAGACGAACGACCGCGAACTCCTCAACGCGCTGGCGGGACTGCGACACCCCGATGAATTGATCGATTGGGTGGCCGGGTACAATAAGGAAGGTATCTGGGACGGGTCCACCTGTAGAACAGCCAGGGAGCGGCGATTGCAGCGAGATGCAAAACGTCTGGGAAAGCAACTGGCGGCGTCGCAAAAACTGGCAAACGAAAAGCAGGAGAAAGCTGATGCTTCCATCTCCAAGAAGCGGGGGACAGCAAAATGTTCACAAGCCAACAAGAAGCAAAAGACGGACGTCGGTAGTGCTGGTGGTGCGAGGGTGGCTTTAGGCGTCGTGACTAATGCCACCTTGAATGGAAATTCAGGCAAGCGAGGTGGGTCGAGTTGGTCGAGCTGTGAGTGATAGTAAGCGGGCCCGTAGTTAACAATGAAAAGGTCTCTCGAAAGCGTGGCACGAGGCGTGGCTAGGGCTATATTTACGGCGACACCCCTATTTCGTCTTCTTCTTTACTCCGCTCGTCTCTTCGCATCTTCGTCTCTTCTTGTTTACTTTGTTCGCGTGGCGCTCCATAAAAAGCTCGTGCCCGTCTACCCCTGGAGGCCAGAACACCCATATCTTGCGGCCGTGTTTTAGAAAGTTCCCGACGCCCTGGTGGTGGGCGTGCTTGAAGGTCATGTGCCCCACTCGTAACGCTGATATGCCGGCGCGTGTGTTGAGCGGGCCCGTTTTCTGACAGCCCTTTGCTCGTGCTGCCTCATCGGCAGCATCAATCACCGGGTTCATCACTTTTTCGGTCCACTCCAGCTGCTCCGCGGATTGCTCCTCCCCGAGCATGCACTCGAACAAGTGGTCTGCTCTGGCTGTCCATTTGTCTTGTTCTGCAGCATGGGCCCTTTTTGCATCTGCATCATCCCCGCGCGAGCTATACGGCGCTTCCCCTGGAATATCCAAAGTGCCGTCGGCATCGTCCCAGGCAGCCGGGTTCACGCTCCGTAGAATCGCCTCGTGGGAGATGTTGGCGGGGTCCAATACTTCGAATTGCACGACTGGAAGGTTCTTCAACAGCACCTGAAAACCGACACCCACGAGGTTTGGCCCAGGCTGTAACAGCTTCAGCGGCTCGTCCAGCGGAGCTTTTTGCTGGCTGTTGTAGGAGGAAATCTTCTCGTTCAACGATTTAGCATCAACATTGTCTGGATTGACCGCGTCTTTCTGGGCCTCACGATGCTCGTCCTTCGCGGTCGTCAGTGATAATAACGACAGTTGCCGTGACGGCACGGTTGTGTACCACTGCACAAAGCTCAAGGCAGCGGAGATTCCGTCGACTTCAGGGCACCCGTCGATTGTCAGAACCCAGTGTCCCCACCCAGGGTCCAAATACAGAACATCGCCTTCCTCTTGGAGCAGCACGGTGGCGCCGCACTCGACGAGGTGTTCTAGGGCCTCATCCGTCAGGCCATATTTCTTGGCATTCTCTCGAAGCGCCTTCCAGCCGGCTTTCACGCGCTCGTCCGTCTTTACGTCGGGAAATTCTGTGTCATGCCGGCAGGCAAAGTTGACGGTAGATGGTCCATTCGAGCCGACGTACAATTTCGTGGCACTGTCGCGCTTTATCTTCTCCCTTTTTTCGGTCACCTCCTGTTTTGCCGTCTCCCAGTTATCCATGCGCTTCTTGTTCTCCTCGGTGTTTTTGATCTGCCGAGGCCTGCTGGGCATTATGATGTTAGTTAGTTCCTTAGTTATGCCACTCTTAGTAGGTACGGGGCGTTTCTTCCGGGCGAGATTCTTCTTGCGGCACCATTGCATCAATCCAGCGGATTTGATCTCCCGACATGTGGTACACGATTTTGATTCGTTTTCTACTTTGTTTGCTGTCAATGCTGTGCGTTCATCTGGTTCAGTGATTTTGATAAGAACGCCCTTCACTGTATCCACACGCTTCACCTTGAAGCATTTGCAGGACTGACAGGACACTAAGTCTTTGACTTTGGTCATACTTATTGGGCAGCACCTGCAGCTACATGACACTGTCGGACGTCGTCATCAGATTTAGGGCCAGGGTCGATCGACTGTGCGCCGTCACGTGTGAACGTCGACGCCAGCTGTCGACGCGGGCCGAATATATCAGCCTTTGCATTGATTGAAAAAATAATTTCACGTGTCACGTGCTGCCAAAAATCTACTAGTATCGTAGGCATCAAAATACCTAAATATCGAGTAGTATGTGCTGTATTTGAAATAATAAATATTTGAACTCGGTACTATACTAAATTTAGTAGATAGATCTACAACTCAGGTCAGCTGTGTGTACTGTCTGTTCGCTTAAGCACCCCTGGTCGTCACCCAAAAACTTTTGGTTTCGACGTTGCCGAAGGTCGAATCTAGACCAGAATTCGCCCAGGATCACGAATCCGGTCTCAGATCTTACCGGGGACCAGTAGTTCTATGTGATTTTTCGAAGTTACGACTCCGGAAATCACCATACGATTTTTTAAATTTGTATGGGAGATTCTGCCCATACAACCCACCATACAACCCCGGGCATGACACACTGCCACCAAATTTACAACTCTATCGATTTACGTTGAGAAAACCGGGCCTGGAAATTTCCTTCCGTATGTAAATTTGGTGGCAATGGGTCAACAAAAACGACCCCCCATTTAGGAGCGAACGGACAGTACTACTAGTACACTCGAGAACGGCTGTACTCGAGTACGCAAGATACCATCTACTTATCCCGATTGTAATACCCGCTGGATATACTACGGCTTTACAGGGTTTATAGGAGGTCTCACTTTTTTCGACGAATGGGAGTTCTTTTCGCGATGGGAGTTCTTTCCCCGCCCGTTTTGCATGTCTATAATATTCCTTTCGCGGAGCAAGAAAATTACAATCGGCCCGGGGAAAGAAGCTTCTAGCCCACATATTATACTAGTATGGATCCTAATTTTTTTTGTAAGAACACGGTT
>Ga0206126_10004906_pt1 | contig 12586 bp, 12 predicted proteins | sample Helgoland_Spring_5_FD_148621 | JGI IMG/M metagenome (GOLD analysis project Ga0206126, IMG submission 148621) | Pelagic subsurface seawater microbial communities from Kabeltonne, Helgoland, North Sea - Helgoland_Spring_Bloom_20160412_1 | ecosystem: Environmental > Aquatic > Marine > Epipelagic ...
CTTATTTTGCCTTCCGCTTCCTTCAGCTAGACCCTCACGGATCTAACCTTGCGTCAGCTAATGAACCGCTTCAATTCAGCTCATAAGGGACTTTAACCCTCTACTTCTACACCATGCTCGGCGCACAAATCATTAAAATATTCTTTGGTATATCGACTCTTATATTCATACCACTCTAAACGTTGATTTGTGGTTGGATGATCATCGCAGTTTTCGCATATTCCGCGCTTAGCTTTTATTACCAAATAGCACTCTTGTTCGTTCATTGGTAAATGACGTATTTCTCTTTTTTCTGCGTAGCCTTTTGATTTTGTTTGACCTCCACATTTTCTGCATTCCACCTCATCAAATGTACTTTGCACGGTCAGATATACTTTGTTATTTTCTATTTTGTAATCAATTATTTCTGTTTTTGGAAGATTTAGTAATTTATTTCAAAATGACTTCATGTAACTTAGTCGCTAGTAGGTTTATATCCCTTGACTTTACTACTATACAACTACTTTTACAAGTCCACATTTATTGCGGGAGAGCCCAAATATTTAGACATAACATCAATTAAGATCTTTTTTGCTATAGGTGTTGCTGATCTACCTCCGCCTCCACCGTGATCATAATATACTGATACTGCAAATCTCGGATCACTAAATGGTGCAAAACCTGAAAAAATTGCGTGATTACGATACTCCCGATTAATATCTTTTCTATTTAAATTATCATGGGCATTTTTTTTAGCACGTACCTGCGCTGTACCAGTTTTTCCTGCCATGTGCATTGATTTGTAATCGATACGATTTAAATATCCAGTTCCTCCGGGGCTGTTTATTGTGTGATAAAGCGCTGTTTTAATGACGTCAAGATGTTCTTGCTTAATATCTATTTGAGTATATTGTGGTTCATTTTTTGCTATCTGAGGCGTGAATAATTTGCCATTACTTGCAATTGCAGCAATTAATCGTACTAACTGCATAGGAGTTGCAAGCATGAATCCTTGGCCGAGCGCAAGGTTTAAAGTATCACCTACGCTCCATCTCTCGCCATGTTTCTTTTTTTTCCAGTCAGGGTCTGGCACAAAGCCACAAAGCTCTATAGGTAAATCAACATTTGTTTTTGCGCCAAATCCAAATTTTCTAGCTACTTCTATAATTTTATCTGCGCCAGTTTGCATAGCGATATCGTATATGTAGCTATTACAAGAATGTTTTATTGCATCAATCATACTTAAGCTGCCATGACCGCTGATTTTTGAACATCTAAAGCGATTACCTCCAAGTACTGGTTTTCCAGTACATTCGACTTTATGATCTGGGCTTATGCCGTGCTCTAATGCGGCAAGTATAGTAATGATTTTGAAGATTGAACCAGGGGGGTATGAACTTTGAATAGTCTTATCTATCAAAGGCTTATAAGGATCGTTAATTAAGCTATTCCAGTATTTAGTAGATAAATGATTGAATTTATTAGGATCATACGAAGGAGTAGAGTGAGAGATCAGGATAGCACCAGTTTGACAGTTCATTACTATAGCACTACATCCTTTGGGATCTAGATATGGTAATGTTTTTTGCTGTAGCTCTGAATCTATATTTAGATGTAAATCTTCACCAGAAGAGCTAGGATTTTGTCCTAATTCCCTCACATATTTTCCATGAGCATTGACCTCAATACGATTATAGCCAAATTCACCGCATAACTTGTTTTCGTAGTGATGTTCTATTCCACTTTTTCCAAGTTTAAAATTTTTGCTAGCAAAATTATGTGTGAGTTTATCTTTTTCTTGAAAACTACCTAAATATCCTACCAAATGTCCAGTTGCATGGCTGGATGAATAATATCTATCAAATCCAGTATCTATAAAAATTGATTGCAACTCCCCTTTGAGCTCTTCAATTGTTGCTATTTGTTTCCAGTCTAAATAGTCTATGATGGTGATAGGGACTCGCCTTTCTCCTTTTCTGACTTTCTTATTAATCAATTTAATTCGTTCTTCATCAAGATCAAGAATTTTTACAATAAACTCCACTTCAGATAGAAAGTTATTACTTATGCTTTTATCCAAGGCTAAGCGAAAGCAAACATTGTTCTCTGCGATTAGTTTTTGATTTATGTCAAAAATTTTTCCTCTGGTGGGGTTAAGTACTAGTATTTTAATACGATTTTTATCAGATAATGTTTTATATTCATCTTTTTTGAGGAACTGCATGAAAAACATACGACCTATAAGCAGAAATAATAGACCAATCTTTCCTATGCAAATTACAAATATTCTTCTAGTTATTAATTGTTTATATTTCATAGATATGACCTACACGTAGCTGTGGTTCTTTACAGAAGAAATCATTTTTATAGGCTTTTCGATTAGAAAGCAAATGACAGGATAAGCGAATATTGTTGTAAGAAGATAAAAATATATGGAATTATTTTCCATATATTGTGTGCTACCAATAGTGATTAGTAAATATCTGAAACCAGTCACAAATACACTATATAGGCAGAACATAGTTACGTTAGTTACGTAATCTTTCAATGTAAGCCATTTACTAATTATAAGAAGTATGAAGTGAGAAATTATCAAAGTTATAGAACTTAATCCTATGGGAAAACAATAAAGCTGATCTATCATCAACCCTATTACAAATAAATAGAAATAAGTCATTTTTTTGTGAGTACTTAGGTAATAAACGATAATCAGATCAAGTGCTGGGAATATTTCTTTATAAACTCCAATCTGATACCACTGAAATGGTAATAAAAGCAAAATAAATAAATAAAATATTGTTGCAGATGAAATCATTAGTGATGAAGTAAATTTATACATAGTTAAATATTTGTACGCTGATTAATTGCTGCATTCATTATAAGACCAAACCCGATTAGCATTGATACCATCATTGTTCTTCCATAAGAAATAAGAGGTAGCGGTATACCAACTACAGGAAGTAAACCCATAACCATTGCTATATTTATAAAAATATGGATAAAAAATAGTGTAATAATTCCTGTAACTATAAATTTTGCGAAGTTTGACTTACAATGTGTAGCAAGAGATAAAGAGCTAATGATTAATACAGTATATAGAATGATTAAGATAACTCCCCCTACAAAGCCTAGTTCTTCTGCTAAGAACGAAAAAATAAAATCTGTTTGATATTCTGGTAAGAATTTTAACTGGCTTTGTGTTCCATTGAATAATCCACGCCCCAATAAGCCTCCAGATCCAATAGCAATTTTTGATTGGATGATGTTATATCCAGCTCCTAGCGGATCTCTCTCTGGATCTAAAAATGTGAGAACCCTATTTCGTTGATAATCACGCATTGCAAACCATGCAAGAGGTAACGTAGCCATTCCTATAAAGGATAAAATGCCAAAATATATTAATCTTATGCCTGCAACGAAAAATATTGTGATTGCAACTGCGCTCATCACTATTGCCGTTCCCAAATCTGGTTGCTTCATCACAAGAATTATTGGTAATAGTGATGCAATTATTGGTATAATGACGCTAGTTTTGTGAAATTGATATTTATGGTTGTCGTGAAAATATTTTGCTAGCATCAATATTAGTGATAACTTCATCAGTTCAGATGGTTGTATAGAAACAATTCCCATATCTATCCACCTAGTTGCTCCCATCGCTGATTTGCCCATGAACTCTACTATTATGAGGGATATCAGGGTAAACAAATACGGGAAATAAGCAAAATGATATATCAACCGTAAATCTAATATTGCAATCAATATTGATATTGGCATAAAGATACAAAACGCAATGATTTGTTTTAGTGCCCAAGGTGCTAAGTAACCACCAGAGGCAGAATATAACAAAATAAAGCTATATATGCAGAGAATAGATACTGTAAGAGGAATGATAAAAGGTATTCTGCTTATTTTGCTCAATAAGTTTGTTTTATCGTAATCCATGTTTAGTTTATTAATTTTGTTTTGCATCGTAAATCAATTTGTACTTTGGAAAAATGATTTTAACAGTCGTACCGACATTTTTCTTGCTTTCGATATGTAGGTTAGCGTCATGAGCATCTAATAGCATTTTGACTATAGGTAGCCCTAGACCATATGAATTACTGGAGTCAAAGTGTCTATTATGTATTGTTCCATATGTGCTAAGAGCAATTGGAATTTCATCTTGATTCATACCTATCCCCTGGTCAATTACTTTAATCTCCATACCCTCATTGATGACCTTCGCAGCAATCTGAATTGTAGAATTATCGCTTGAATATTTGATACTGTTACTAACTAAATTTCCTATTATCTGCAATATTCTTCTTCTATCACATACCAAAAGAGGGAGTTTTTTTTCTATGTCCGAAGAGATGTTAATTTTTTTATTGCTATATCTTGCTACATTTACTCTTATTGCTTCATTTATGATTTCTGGTACGTTTGCTAGTGTGTTTACTATTTTGAACTTCCCTTCCATAATTTGATTCTCATCAAGTATGTCTGTAATAAAATCTAGAATAATTTTGGCGTTATTATAGATACCAGTTGAATATTCCTTGTATTTCTCTGGTAACTTTCCTATGAGCTCTTTTGTCATTAATTCAGAGCCAGTTAATATAAAACCCAAAGGAGACCTAATCTCATGAGCTGTAAAAGCTAAAAAATTCGTTTTAGCTTTGGTTGCATTATTTGCAACCACCATTGCTTTTTCTGCTTTTGATCGTAAAAATGTTTCCCTTTTATATATGGCAATTACAACAAATAAGCAAAAAAATGCAAAAATACAAACCTCAACAAATTTTTTAGTAATACTATTAATTATGTCTGCTTTTATTATGTCATTATCTATATTCACTATGATAGTGAATGGTACGCCTTGTAGTGAGCCAACAAAATAATTTACCCCATTCATCATATCTAAATAAGATGATGTTCTTGTACTTTCTGCGCTAGAGATTCTTTTTTCTAATACATTATTTAGGTGATAATCAATTTCTCCCTTATAATTGATAACATTATTAATTGTAGATTTTGATTGTGCTACCATCTCTAGTTTTTGATTCAAGATTACAAAATTAGTACTAGAATTTTTTTTCCTTCTATTTAGACTCTGTATCATAGTGTCAATATCATAACTTAGAACTACTGCTCCTAGGTACTTATCGTTTTTGTCAAAGATGGTATCAATAATTTTTAAACTATTACCTTTTATTATGTTCTGGCTTGTATGAAAAGTTATATTTACCTTATTTGCTGTTTTTGAGTTATTAACAATTTTTTTTACAAAATCAGCTGGTTTAGGATGGGGCACTATCCCTTGAGTATTGGTAACTACTTCTAAAAATTTGTCATTTATCCAGCTATATTTTCTCCAGCCAAAAAGCATATTGAAATCTTGAGAAGTGTAATGATCTTTTAAAATATTATGAATGTATGAGAGATTTTTAGGATTTCTTTGGATATTCTTATCAATGATATTAATGAAATATTCCGAATAACTCAGATGATCTATCAGCACGGTTTCCAATAGAGAAAATTCTGTTTTCATATCTTTCAGAACCCTAGTCTTTTTATTGGAATATATCCTTATAAAAGATACAAGAGTGAGTATTACAACTATAATTATAACGCAAAAAGTGATCATTTGCATGATCACTTTTTGCTCTACTTGGTTTATTTTTTGTTCATCTGATAATTCATTCATGGTTTAATTATTAAAAATTTTTGTATAAAATTCATGCCGACGCATGTAGTATATCATCGCAATAATAAATTACTATTATGGATCTAGTATTATTTAACTCTTTAACGAAAAGAAAAGAGATTTTTGTACCAATAGATACGAATTTGATCAAAATGTATGTTTGTGGGCCAACGGTATATGATCATCCTCACATAGGTAATGCTAGGTCTGTAGTGGTATACGATATACTATATCGTGTTCTGATAGAACTTTATGGTCGGGAGAGCATTAGGTATGTTAGGAATATAACAGATATCGATGATAAAATCATCGATAGAGCATCTCGGGATAAAATAACAATCTCTGAGCTTACAGAAAAAACTACGCAATATTTTCATTCCAATATGAATGCTCTGCATTGTTTAAGTCCTACTTTTGAACCGAGAGCTACTGATCACGTTCAAGAAATGATTGATATAATTACTAGATTATTAAAGCAAGAATTGGCTTATCAGGCAAATAATCATGTGTATTTTGATGTCACAAAATATGAGAATTATACAAAATTATCGGGGCGTTCTTTCTCTGAAATGATGCAGAATGTAAGGGTGGAAAATGATGCTGATAAAAAGCATCCTGAAGATTTCGTGCTTTGGAAGCCTGCTCAAGAAAATGATGATCCTTCTGCATGCTTCGAAAGTCCTTTTGGTTCTGGTAGACCTGGTTGGCATATAGAATGCTCTGCTATGAGTTATAAGTATCTTGGCAAAACATTTGATATTCATGGTGGCGGAGCTGATTTGATATTTCCCCATCATACCAATGAAATTGCTCAAAGTTGTTCGGCATTTCCAAATTCTGAATTTGCAAAGATGTGGGTACATAATGGCTTCCTAACAGTAAATCATGAAAAGATGAGTAAATCTTTGGGTAACTTTATTACAGTGCAGAATTTGCTGAATAAAGGTGTTAATGGAGAGGTTATAAAGCTATTTTTGCTCAGTGGCCATTACCGCAAGCCTATAGATTATAACGACAAAGCAATATATGACATGAATAAGATGCTGTCATATTGGTATAGAGCCGTAGAGGTTTTGAAAGTGATAGAAATTTCTCCCACGCAAAAATTGCCAGAAGATTTTTTTCGTTGTTTGCTCGATGATTTAAATACCCATAATGCTATAACTGTAATCAATAATTTTGCAAAACAGGCGCATTATGCTCAATCTGATTTTGAAAAAATTGAAGCTGCAAGTAACTTGTTATTGTGCGCTCGTTTTTTAGGATTAATGAATTCTTTACTGGATAGTCACGATGTTTCAAGCGATCTAATAGATCAATTGATTAAAGAAAGGCTTGCGGCAAAACGAAATAAGGATTGGACATTAGCTGATAAAATACGAAAACAGCTTTTGGATATGGGGATTATTGTTGAGGATAAAAAAGATGGAAGTACTGCTTGGAGAAGATTGTAATTTGTTAATAATTGCTTGCAAAAGTACTGAAAAATCCCTATAACAGTTCTACTAAAATAGTAAAATTAACAAAGATTTATTTATGACTCAGGAATATACGTTCTCTATTATCAAGCCAGATGCTACAAAAAGAAATTTAATTGGTAAGATTAATTCATATCTTGAAGGTGCTAATTTAAAAATAGTAGCTCAAAAAATGCTAATACTTACTCAGTCTCAAGCAGAGGAGTTTTATGCTGAGCATAAAGATAGACCTTTTTTTGCAAGCCTAGTAAGCTATATGACATCTGCTCCGGTGGTGCTACAAGTTTTGGAAGGAGATGGCGCTATTGTTAAAAACAGGAAAATAATGGGAGCTACAAATCCATCTGAAGCTGAGCCAGGTACTATCAGAAAGGATTTTGCCAAAAACATCGAAGAAAACAGCGTGCATGGTTCAGATTCTTCTGAGAGTGCAAAAAGAGAAATAGAGTTTTTCTTCAAAAAAGAAGAGATTTTTGGATAAGTGTTTCACGTGGATAGTTTTTACGATGTGATAGTAATTGGTGGTGGTCATGCTGGCTGTGAAGCTGCCGCTGCTTCAGCTAGATCTGGTATCAATACTCTACTTATTACTTTGAGCGCTGAGAATTTAGGCGAAATGTCATGCAATCCAGCAATTGGAGGGGTTGGCAAGGGTATTTTGGTTAAGGAGATTGATGCATTAGATGGTCTCATGGCTAGGATTATAGACAAATCTGGCATACATTATAAAATGCTTAATGAGAGTAAAGGAGAGGCTGTATGGGGGCCACGTGTTCAGGCGGATCGTGAATTATACAAGCAAGCAATGCATAAGGAAATTTCAAATTATCCTAATCTTGATATTCTATATGATTCCGTAGAAGATATTAGATTGTCACGTAATAAAATTGAATCTGTGATAACAAAGAATGGATTGGAGATAAATTGTAAAAAAGTTATTCTTACTACGGGCACATTTTTATCTGGAGTGATTCATATTGGCAAAGAGAAGGTTTTAGCTGGAAGAATGGGTGAAGATCCATCTTATGGGCTTGCTAAGACCTTAAAGGATATTGGATTTACGGTAGGTAGGTTGAAAACTGGAACGCCGCCTAGAATAGATGCATTAACGATTGATTATTCGAGATTAAAGATTCAATCGGGGGATGAGATACCTAGGCCATTTTCTGAAATGAATAAACGTATTACGGTGCCACAGATAGATTGCTATATTACTGCTACCAATCAAGACACACATCTATTGATAAAAGATAATTTAGATAAATCTGCTATGTATTCTGGTCAAATAAAAAGTGTTGGGCCTAGATATTGTCCTTCGATTGAAGATAAGATAGTGAGATTTAGTGATAAAGCTAGTCATCAAATATTTTTAGAGCCAGAAGGGCTAAATAGTTCAGTGATTTATCCCAATGGAATATCAACTTCATTGCCAGAAGATGTGCAGAAGAAGATAGTCAACACAATTGCTGGGCTAGAGAATGCAAAGATTGTAAAGCCAGGGTATGCAATAGAGTATGACTACATAGATCCACGTCAATTAAAATCTACTTTGGAAACGAAGATTGTTGAGGGGTTATATTTTGCTGGTCAAATAAATGGAACTACTGGTTATGAAGAAGCTGCAGCGCAGGGAGTTATAGCGGGTGTTAATGCTGCGTTGTCGTGTAATGATAAGCCAGCATTTGTTTTAAATAGATCGGAGGCTTATATAGGGGTCATGATAGATGACCTAATTACTCACGGGGTTTCTGAGCCATATAGGATGTTTACTTCTAGGTCTGAGTATAGGCTGTCTCTTAGAGCTGATAATGCTGATTTAAGGCTTGCCAACAAAGCAATAAAAGCTGAAATTGTTTCTTGTGAAAGAAGGGCTTTTTTTAAGAAAAAATTGAAAACGATAGATGATACAAAAAAAGCGTTACTGTCCATGCAGATTACTACAAGTGCATTGCAAAAATTTAGTGTATCTGTTGCGCAAGATGGTTCAAAAAAGACAGCATATCAATTACTGGGATTGCCAAATTTTAGTATAGAAAAAACGTCTCAAATATTTCCTGGTATGCTAAAATTAGACAGAAAAGCTATTGATTTGATACGGATAGAGTCTAAATATTCCGCATATTTAAAAAGACAAGATCTGGACATAAAGCTTTTTAATGAAGAAGAGTCTATTATAATTCCTGAAAATGTAAATTATTCAAATATTCATAGCTTATCTTTGGAGATCGTTGAAAAGCTTTCATACCACAAGCCATTAACAATAGGTGCAGCAAGAAGAATATCTGGTATTACTCCAGCTGCTTTAACTGCTGTAATTATTTACCTCAAGTGCAATGGATAGTATTGAGAAATTTGTTTCACGTGAAGAGCATAAGAGATTGCTAGAATATAACAACTTACTGTTAAAATGGAACAAAGCAATGAATCTTATTTCTTTTAAAACAGTTAATGATATCTTATATAGGCATATATTAGATTCTCTACAACTGCTCAAGTTTATTAGTGATAAAAACATCTCTCTTGTGGATGTTGGCTCTGGTGCTGGATTTCCTGCTATTGTTTTGTCAATATGCGGTATAAGTGAAGTGACTTTAATTGAAAGTGATTCTAGAAAAGCAGCATTTTTATTACAAGCATCAGATTTATCTTCTGGAGTGATAAGGATAGAAAATAATAGGGTAGAAAATCTTAGCTTAGAGTGTGATATATTAACTGCACGTGCATTTTCCAGCTTGGATTCTATATTTGATTATACTAAGAAGATAAAAGTGAGGGATAAGTATTTGCTGCATAAGGGTAAGACATATAAATCTGAGCTACAAGATGCAAGAAAGCGTTGGTTGTTTGACGTAAAGATTCATGATAGCATCACTTCAAGAGGTGGAAAGATTTTGGAAATTACTGTATGAATACAAAAATTTTGTCTATAGTAAATCAAAAAGGAGGGGTGGGTAAAACCACAACTGCCGTTAATTTGTCTACAATATTGGCAATTATGGATAAAAAAACCTTGTTGATTGATCTTGATTCTCAGGGAAATAGCAGCAGTGGTCTTGCAATAAAGCAAAACGACAGAAAAATTACATCGTATCATTTATTGTCTGGTATGTCTTCTTTGGAAGGAGCTATTTATAAAACAGATATACCAAATTTATCAATTATTACTTCTAATACTAATTTGGCTGCAATTGAATTAGAGTTGATCAATAAAGATAGCCATGAATTTATATTAAAAAATTTGTTATCATCTATAGATGATACTTATGAGTATGTTATTATTGATTGCCCACCTTCATTAAATCTTTTGACATTAAATGCTCTTGTTGCAAGTAGAGAAGTGATTATACCTATGATATGTGATTTTTATTCCTTAGAGGGATTAAGTCATTTACTTAAAACGGTTGAGATCGTAGAAAGAGAATTAAACCCTGAGATTAAAGTAGGTGGAATTTTATTTACTATGTATGATAAGAGAAATAAGCTGACTCAGCAGGTGGAAAAAGATGTACGTTCTTGCTTGGGGGAGTTGGTATATAAGAGTGTTATTCCAAGAAATGTTAAGGTTTCTGAGGCTCCATCTCATGGTAAGCCCGTAATTATATACGATTATAAATGTTCAGGATCTCAAGCATATATTGGTTTAGCAAAAGAAATAGTTAAAAAGAGTAGTTATGAAGAATAGATCCCCCCTTGGAAAAGGTTTGTCAGCTTTACTTAGAGAAGAAATAGTACCAATTGAGATATCTCAGGCCAGTCATACGTTAAATATTGAATTAATCGAAGCGAATTTAGATCAGCCAAGAAAACACTTTAGCGAAGAAAAGATAAAAGAGTTGGCAGATTCGATAGTGAGTCATGGTTTAGTGCAGCCAATTATTGTCAATAAGGATATTTCAGGTAAATATAAAATTATTGCCGGTGAAAGAAGATATAGGGCATGTAAAATTGCTGAATTAAAGGAGATTCCTGTAATTATAAGAAGTTCAAGTGATAAAGAAGTGTTAGAGATTGCTCTGATAGAAAATATACAGCGCCAAGAGTTAACAGCAATTGAAGAAGCAGAGGGGTTACAGAAACTAGTAAAGGAATATGGATACACTCACAATGATTTGGCGCTTTCTATTGGAAAGAGCCGAAGCCATGTTGCCAATTTACTGAGACTTAATCAACTTCCTAGCTCTATAAAGGATATGATCAATATAGGTCAATTAAGTATGGGGCATGCAAGATGTTTGATAGGTATAGAGAATGCAGAGGATTTAGCTCAGAAGATTATTGCTAATGGCCTAAACGTTCGCCAGGCTGAAGAGCTAGCTGGAAATAGACGCAAAGGGGAAGATGTTACATCTAATGCTCGTAATAAGAAAGAAAAAGCTATAGATGAAGATTTGGTGATGTTGGGTCAGTCTCTGAGCGAAAAATTTGGTGTTAAGGTTGTTGTTGAAAATTCTTGGAACGGTGGTAAGATATCGTTTCATTACGGTAATTTAGAGGAGCTAGACTCAATTTTAGCAAATTTCAATTAATTATGAGATTATTTTTAGATAGCATCAATAGTGATGAAATAAGAAAGTATAATGCTCTTGGAGCAGTTGATGGCATTACAACTAATCCTTCATTAATGTCAAAATCAGAAGATGATTTTTATACCACTGCTGCTAAGCTCTGTGGGCTTATTAGTGGTGATGTAAGTATAGAAGTAGCATCTAATGAATTTAAGGAGATGATTAAGGAAGGAGAGAAAATTTTAAACGTCGCTCCTAATGTGGTTATAAAATTACCAATTACTTGGGATGGTATAAGAGCTTGCAGATATTTTGCACATAATAATCACAAGGTAAACATGACACTATGCTTTTCTCCCAGTCAAGCATTAATAGCAGCAAAAGCTGGGGCTACATACGTTTCACCATTTATTGGAAGGTTAGATGATATTGGCGAAGATGGTATGAAGTTAATTGAAGATATTCGTACCATTTATGATAATTACCAATATAAGACACAGATACTTGCAGCTTCCATAAGGAATGTGGATCATGTAAATTGTGCTGCTTTAAGCGGAGCTGATGTTGCTACTATTCCTGTAAAGATTATGTCAGAACTTGTAAAACATCCACTCACCGATAAGGGGTTAGGGCAATTTAATCAGGACTGGCTAGATTCTGGTATGAAAATTTAGTAAAGAGCAATAGCACGTGAATTTCTGTTACTGCAGTTAATTGTCTAGCATTAACTTAATGGATTTTCTTTTTTTATATTATACAGGTATTAATATTTCTTGTTGATAAAGCAAATGAATTGATTGACATCGGCTCTCCCGCAATAAATGTGGGCAGTTTAAACCATCGCAACCCTAGTTCTATTAAGGAATCTTGCATAACCTTCGGTATCTAAGAATATGCGTCGAAATAGACTGTTTTCATCGAATATTCCGTAG
>Ga0206126_10004910_pt1 | contig 12580 bp, 12 predicted proteins | sample Helgoland_Spring_5_FD_148621 | JGI IMG/M metagenome (GOLD analysis project Ga0206126, IMG submission 148621) | Pelagic subsurface seawater microbial communities from Kabeltonne, Helgoland, North Sea - Helgoland_Spring_Bloom_20160412_1 | ecosystem: Environmental > Aquatic > Marine > Epipelagic ...
TCGCACGATTGAAATTTTCGTTGTATTTCGAGCATTTCACCAATTTGCTTAAAAATTAGGCGGCCAATTAAGCTATTGATTTAAGGTGTTTTTTCTATTTCTCTTAAGCAAGTGTCTGAAATTAATGACATATTTGTAACGGTTTCGCAACTGAGCCCGTCCATGAGCAAAACTCTTGCCCCGCTACCTACTCGACACCGACAACGTCGGGTGTTTCCCACGCGAGGTGTTGACCCCCGTCAACACACAACACCTGACCCGTGGTCGCAGGCGCGTCTAGAAAATACGCCAACGCAGCAGTGATATCAGCCGGGTTCGCGCCGCGTTCCAAAAGCGTAGCCGCACGCTGTTTGGCATAATGTTCAGCACTTTGGCGGCTGCCCTGCAATGTGGGGCCAGGACCAATGGCGTTAACCCTTATTGCCGGAGCCAACGCCTGCGCGCTTGTTCGGGTCAGTGCCCACAATCCCATCTTGGCCAACGTGTAGGTCATAAACTCAGGCGTCAACTTGCGCACGCGCTGATCAATCATGTTCACGATCAAACCCGCCGCAACCGGCTCATTGTGCACATCTTGGTCGGGCTCAAGGCCCTGCGCGGCCATTGCTTGACTAAGGATAAATGGCCCCCTCAGATTGCTGTTCATATGCCTGTCCCAGCTTTCACGGGTCGCGGAATGTATCGTGTCATACTCAAAGATAGACGCATTGTTGATCAGACAAGTGATAGGGCCACCCAGCTCAGCCGTCGCTGCTTGGAACAATGCGTGCGTGGCGACCTCGTCGAGCATATCAGCTTGCAGGGCCACAGCCCGCCGGCCAAGCGCCTCAATCTGAGCGACTGTCTCGTTTGCGCCAGTCTCTGAACTGGCATAGTGCACGGCAACATCATAGCCACGTTTTGCCAGATAGACGGCCATTGCTTGGCCCAGACGATGTCCGGCTCCTGTCACAAGCGCACGTGCCATGGCGCATTCCTTTGATGGTTGGTTCACTTCAGTACAGCAAGCAGATAGGCCATATAAAGCGTCGTCAAGATCACACCCCAGATCCGCGTTATGTCGCGGCGCATATACACAAACGGCACCAGCAGGATCGACGCACCCAACATGACCCAAAGGTCAAATCGCAAGAATGCAGAATCTACAGGGATGGGTCCGACCAGACTGGCGATTCCAATAATAGCCAGCAGATTGAACATGTTCGACCCTATCACATTTCCAAGCGCAACATCAGCCTGACGGCGCAACGCGGCCATGACGGTTGTTGCGAGTTCTGGCAATGATGTTCCAATAGCGACAAGTGTCAGGCCGATAACTGTATCACTCACCCCATATGTTCTGGCGATAATCGTCGCATTATTCACCAGCAGGTCAGCGCCCAGAGGCATGCCGACCAAGCCCAGAACCAAAAGGACAGCTATCCGCCATCCCGGCAAGCTGGGATCAACCCCGTCGATCTCGTCTTGGTCCGCATTGCCCGCAGCGCAGGTGGCTCTGTGCCCTGATGCTTCGCGCGCCGCATGATATAGCACAAAGCCCAAGCCAAGCAAAAGTACAGCTGCTGCGATCCAATCAAAAACGCCCCTGAAAGCCAGCGCAATAAACAGTACAGAAGCCAAGATCATGAAACCATAAGTCTTGCGGGTTTCACATTCCGACGTATGCATTGTTGCCAAGAGCGCCGGAATACCAAGCACCATCAGAATGTTAGCAGTGTTTGATCCAACCACGTTGCCCAGCGCCAGACCCGGCGCATCATCAAGTACAGCCTGAACCGCAATCAGCAATTCTGGGGCCGAGGTCCCAAAGGCAACGATTGTAAGGCTTACAATCAGCGCAGGCACACCAAGGCGCAGCGACAGATTCACAGCACCCCTGACCAAACTGTCACCCGCCAGCAGCAAAATGATAAGACCCAGCAAGCTTAACGCCCAAGGCAAAACCATCGCCATCAGGGTTTATCCTTGCCACAGGCACACGGGCCTTTTCCAATCCGATACCGCCCACAACTACATTTCGCTGGTGACAACCGTTTGCCCCCGATCCAGTGCAATTTGCCAAATATAGCCAGCACCGCAATGAACGCTAGAAACAGTAGTACAATTTTGCTTAGCATTTCTTATAGCCCGAATTGTGCATAAGCAGCCCGTTCCTCGATGGACCCGATTGCATCGTGGACGACACTTGCACCAAACCGCGCCAGAAACGGGCGGCGCGCCCCGTACTGCCGCACCTTTACCTTGTCGCCAAAGCGTTCTTTCAACATCGGCTTGATGTGCCCGATGCCATCAATCAGGCCAAGCTGCTGGGCTTTTTGGGCCAACCAAACTTCGCCAGTGAACAGGTCGGCTTGTGCGTCAAGCTTACCTGCCCTGCGTCTTTGCACGTGATCAACGAAGTTTGCGTGGATGTCTTCCAATAGTCCTTTGAGCCGCAAGACATCTTCAGGGTTTTCCGGACGGAATGGGTCAAGCATGGATTTTGATTTTCCCGCTGTATAAACTCTTCGCTCGACCCCTTGGCGAGCCAGCACTTCATGCGCTCCAAAGCTGGCTGAGATCACACCAATAGATCCAACAACCGATGATGGATCGGCATAGATTTCATCAGCCGAAGCAGCCAGCCAATACCCCCCCGACGCGGCCACGTCTTCGACAAAGGCAATCACGGGGATTTCTTTTTCATCAGCAAGGCGGCGAATACGCGAACCAATCAAAGAGGATTGCACAGGGCTGCCCCCAGGCGAATTCACCTCAAGCGCCACAGCAACCGGTTTGCCTCGCGAAAATGCTTTTTCGATAATCGGGCCGAGGGCCTGATCGTTTAACGCGCCACGCGCACCGCCCGCTATCACCCCCTGCAACCGGATCACGGCAACAGTTGGGTCGGACTTAACAAAAGGGATCCATCTTTTCATCTGTGTCCATGTAGATTGGAGCATGGCGACAAACAAGGCTGACGCGCAAACGAGTTGTCACACGTGGCGTCATTGCCGAATGCGCCATCCACTTTTAAAGATCCACCAAACAGTGCCCAAACACAACGCCGTAAAGCCACCAATCGCCAACAAAGAAAGGGTAACAGGAACATCACTCAACCCAAAAAAGGCCCACCGAAACCCCGAAATCAAGTAAACAACGGGGTTGAACATAGAAATCGTCTGCCAGACGGGTGGCAACATCGAGATTGAGTAAAAAGAACCCCCCAGGAAAACCAGCGGCGTCACAATCAGCAAAGGAACAAGTTGTAACTGCTCGAAATTACCCGCCCAAATGCCAATGATGAACCCAAAAAGCGAAAAGCTGACACAGGTGAGAACCAGAAAAACGACCATCGCCAACGGATGCGCTATCTGGATGTCCACAAAAAAGAAAGAAGTGGTTAGAATCACAATTCCGATAAACATGGCTTTGGTTGCAGCGGCCCCCACATAGCCCATGACGATCTCAAGGAAGTTGACCGGCGCTGACAACAGCTCATAGATGGTGCCGATGAATTTAGGAAAGTAGATCCCGAAGGACGCATTCGAGATGGACTGTGTCATGACCGTAAGCATAATCAGTCCGGGAACAATGAATGCGCCATAGCTGACTCCGTCCACCTCGTCGATGCGGCTGCCGATTGCAGCGCCAAAAACCACAAAATAAAGTGAAGTCGACAAAACCGGTGATATCAGCGACTGCGCGAACGTACGAAAGAACCGAACCATTTCGTGCAGATATATGGCTTGAATAGCAGTCCAGTTCATTGCGTCACCTCAGCTTGCTTGTGCACAAGAGACACAAAGATGTCCTCAAGGCTTGATTGCCGTGTCACCACGTCCCTCAACTGCAAGCCCGTGGCGGCGACATCGGTTAGCAACTTGGTGATGCCGGTACGCTCGCCTTTGGTGTTATAGCTATAGACGAATGACCAACCATCCTTAGCTAAGGTGAGGTTGTAAGCAGACAAAGCCTCGGGAATATTACTCAAGGGGGCGGTCAGTTGCACTTCAAGCTCTTTGCGACCCATGCGAAGCATCAGCTTGTCCTTGTCCTCGACCAACAGAATTTCGCCGTTTGCGATCACGCCAACACGATCCGCAATGGCTTCGGCCTCTTCGATATAATGCGTGGTCAGGATTGTTGTTACGCCATCAAGACGCAGCTGTTTAACAATGTCCCACATGTCCTTGCGAAGTTCCACGTCGACACCAGCCGTGGGTTCATCAAGAAACAGGATGCGCGGCTCATGCGCCAGGGCCTTGGCGATCAGAACGCGCCGCTTCATCCCACCAGACAGTTCCCGGATCTGATTGCTGCGCTTGTCCCAAAGCGACAAGCGTTTCAGGATATCCTCGACAACTGCGTCTTTGCGCCCCTTGCCAAACAGCCCACGCGAAAATCGGACCGCATTGATGACAGTTTCAAATGGTTCTAACGCAATCTCCTGTGGCACTAAACCAATCAGACTGCGCGCCTTGCGATACTCTGTCAGGATGTCAAAACCTGCTACGGTGACAGTGCCGGACGTCGGCATAGTGATGCCGCAAACGGTCGAAATAAGTGTTGTCTTGCCTGCCCCATTCGGACCAAGCAGCGCAATAATTTCACCCTCTTCGATATCAATCGAGACGCCTTTCAGCGCTTGGAAACCGCCTGCATAGGATTTCCACAGGTCTTTTATCTTTAGGATTGTGGGCATTCATTCTCCAAACGGCTCGCAGCCGCGCATCTTAGATCAGACGTTCCACTAGAACCAAAGCGGATGCCCGTGCGGTGGCCTGTGCTATTGCTTGCCCGTCAAGCGACCAAGCCAGCCCTTCTTTGCTTTTTCGTCCGAACCCTCGGCATCGGCAGCTTCTTCGGTGCCCTCCGTAGGGCCTTCTAGGGTGGCCTGCAAATTAACAAAGAACTGATCAGCCATCTTCTTGGCAAAACCATCAATCAGGCGACTGCCCAACTGGGCGATCTTGCCACCCACTTTGGCCTCTACGTCATAACTTAGTTCAGTGCCGCCATTACTGGCCGACATGCGCACTTCTGCACCGCCCTTGGCAAAGCCTGCGGCGCCGCCCTTACCTTCACCAGTGATCGTCAGGCTTTCGTTCTCGACCATGTCCGAAAGGGTGACCTGACCTTTGAATGTCGCTTTGACGGGGCCAACTTTCTGCGTGACCGAGGCTTCAAACCCATTTTCAGGATCACCAGACACAGCGGTCGCGCCGGGAACACAGGCCTTCAGAACCTCTGGGTTCAAAAGCGCTGCGTAGACTTCAGAAGGCGCGGCGGCGATCTGGCGGGTGTCGGACATTTTCATCTTTGCACTCCGTATTTTGGCTCGGCGCAGTGATAGCGCAGGATTAAACCAGACGCTATGTGTGATTGCCAGTGACAGAACCCAAATTCATGATAGCACTTGGCCATGAGCCAGCCTGCACAGAACATACCCAACCTCGCTATCCTTTTCGTATTGATTGGAATGGCCTGTATTTCGGTCAATGATTTGCTGGTCAAGCAACTGTCCGACGGCTACCCGCTGCATCAGATTATCTTTGTCCGATCGAGTATAGGGATCGTTTTCAGCCTTGTTATGGTGCAAGTAGAGGGTGGATGGGGCATCTTGCGCACTGATCGGCCATGGTTGCATGCAACGCGAGGGCTTATGATCGTGATCGCAAATATGACATTTTTTCTGGCCTTGGCAGTTTTACCGCTTGCTGACGCGACAGCCCTATTTTTTGCCGCCCCTCTTTTCATAACCCTTCTGTCCATCCCGATTCTAGGTGAAAAGGTTGGACCCCTGCGATTGTCAGCAGTGGCAATCGGCTTTTTGGGTGTTGTAGTCATGCAACGTCCGTGGGCCGACAGCAGTGCGCTGGAGGTCAACCGCATGGTTTTGCTGCTGCCCGTATTGGCGGCCCTGACATATGCATTGAACCAGTTGCTGACGCGCAAATTGGGTGTGACAAGCAAGGCAAGCGCCTTAGCGGTCTACATCCAAGCCACATTCATACTTGTGTCAGCCGCGTTTTATCTGGTTGCCGGTGATGGCAGGTTTGCCGAAGGTTCAATCAACGCTTCGGTCACCTTTTTGCTGCGCGCCTGGGTGTGGCCTGACGACAGCGACATTTGGATCTTTGTCGGTTTGGGCATGAATTCTGCGATCATTGGCTATTGCTTGAGCCAGGCCTACCGGCTGGCAGATGCGGCGACTGTCGCGCCTTTTGAATATATTGGCCTGCCTTTGGCCGTAATCTGGGGTTTTGTCGTCTTTGGCGATGTCCCCGTTCTCGAGGTCTGGATCGGTATCCTTCTGATTCTGTCCGCGGGCCTGTTCGTCTTTTTTCGGGAACGGCAAAAAGCGCGCGTCATTGCCCGAGGTCAGATCAAGGCGCGCCATTAGATACGCCAGAAAATAGCACATTTTCCAGGCGGGTTTCCGGATCGGGAAACGTCATGCGTCGACCTGGATCACGACTTTGCCAGTCGCTTGGCGACTGCGTAGCAACTCCAGACCCGCGTTGGCTTGGGATAATGGCAAGACATGACTGACATGCGGCCTTAACTTGCCCTTCTCATACCAGTCAAACAGCACCTTAAAACTGTCAGTCAGCACCTGTGGGTTTACCCTTGTATATCCCCCCCAATAATAGCCGATCACAGTCAGGTTTTTTACCAGCAAAATATTTGATGGGATTTGCGGCACCTTACCACTGGCGAAACCCAAGGGCAGCAACCGCGCCTCAGGGTTACAAGCGCGTAGCGCGGCATCAAACAGTTCGCCGCCCACGGGGTCATAAACCACGTCTGCTCCACCAAGTGCTTTGACCTCGGCGCGTAGATCAACCGTTTCACTGTCAAGCAAATGATCTGCCCCTGCATCCCGTGCGACGGCAAGTTTCTTTGCGCCGCGCGCACAAGCAATCACCTCTGCCCCCATCAACTTGCCCAACTCCACCGCAGTCAGCCCAACGCCACCTGACGCACCCAGAACCAAAAGTCGTTCTCCAGATCTCAAATGCGCCTTATAGTCCAGCGCAACATGGCTTGTGCCATATGCCACGAGAAATGCCGCGGCCTCGACCGCCGTCATCGCATCCGGGATTGGAACACAGATGGAAGCCGGCAGTGCTGCGTATTCTCCCAACCCGCCAAAGCCCGCATAGGCCGCCACGCGCTGCCCCGGTTTCAAATGGGTAACGCCTGCTCCTACCGCCTCGACGATGCCACACATCTCCATACCAATGGTGGCCGGCAATTGTGGCTTCTCCTGATAGGTGCCCTTTACGATCAAAGTGTCACCAAAATTGAGACCGCAAGTCTGAATACGAACAAGAACCTCGCCCGCAGCGGCGACCGGTCTATCCACCTCACGCATTTCGAGGGGTTGCCCCAACTGGGTGACTTGCATCGCTCGCATATGACGTCTCCAATCTTTCCGGCCGTCGTCACGGCCCATTTGCCAAACCGCATAGTCGATTAATGCGCCCTCGAATAGAAGCCCCTTGGAACAACGACGAGATAAAGGCCGAAAGGAACGCGTCGTCATTTGCCTGGCAACGGTCTAAGTGCGTGCGATTTTCGCCATTTGACTCGAACTGAAGCCGTTTTCAAACACACCAGCGAGACATTTGCGAATGCCTACGGCTGGGCGGTCGCCCAGATATCGAGCAACGCATTCGACGGCCCATCAGTTTTGTTTGCATATAACGTGACCTTTAGGGGTTCTTTACCCAAGACGTTTGCAAGCGAAATCAAGCTGCCATTTTCAATTTCGCGATGCGCCATGCTAAATGGTATCCAACCAACCCCAATGCCATCCAAAACCAGTTCTTTAACGCCGCTCGAAAACGCAGACTCGCAAACCGGGTTCTTACTGAACGCAGAGGTACCAAAGGGTCGCGCAGCAGATTGCAAGAACTCGCCAAAGTAACTGCTGACAGGGTAGACGATCGAAGGGCTGTTGGCCGGTATATCTCCGTCCACTTTCACGGTGTATCGCAATTTTCCACCGATCACAGGAACCAAGTAATCCAAGCCCCACAATTCGCGACGGATCGTATCACCAAAAGGCAAAGGACCCGCATTTTCAGATTCGTAGCACAGCAGCATGCTCACCTCTCCTCGCATAAACATGGATACGCAATCGCGCAGATTGCCAGCCCTCAGGCGGAACTTCATGGCTGGAAAATGGTGTTGCGCGTGAACCATCATGCTGGGAAAGGTTGAAATGATGGGCGCGTGCTGAGCGGCGATAGAGATTGTTGGACCGGTTGGCGAAAATTGCGCAATCTTGCCTCGCAAATCTTCGATCCGGCCAACAAGGGCCCGCATCTCGATTTCATTTTCTGACAGAGCCTGGCTGATCTCGACCGAATTGACGCCCCTGTCTAGAACTTCGACGCCCAACCAGGTTTCAAATGCACGAATCCGGCGGGAAAAAGCGGGTTGCGTGATATTCCTGCGCGCTGCCGCGCGGGTCATGTTGCCTTCTTCCAGTAAGATCAGAACGTCTTCTAAAAATCTGAGATCCATGCAGTGCTCCGTGCGGTTGCCATACAAATTATATGGGCAGACCAAGAAAAAAGCATTATTTTTTCCCTTTGGCATAGGGCAGGCTTTGGGCGATGCATCTCAAAGGACCCCATTGAATGACCCAGTCTCCGCAGATCTCCGACCGTGACATCGACCCGGCTCCGGCTCTGACAGTCAGTCTGTGCAAAGAGCTGTCGATCGCTTTGGCCAAATTTCCCCGCGTACGTCTTGGGCACCTGCCAACGCCACTCGAGCCGATGGACCGTCTAAGCGAGGAACTTGGTGGCCCACGCCTGTGGGTAAAGCGGGACGATTGTACGGGGCTATCGTCTGGTGGCAACAAAACACGCAAGCTTGAATATTTGATGGCCGACGCGCAACAAAAAGGCGCGGATACGATCATCACTCAAGGTGCCATTCAGTCCAATCACGCACGACAAACAACGGCAGCCGCCGCCAAGTTGGGCATGCAGTGCCACATACTGCTCGAAGATCGCACCAATTCGAACAACGAAAATTACATTATGAACGGCAACGTACTGCTGGATCGTTTGCACGGGGCAACAGTGTCCAAGCGCAGCGGCGGCACCGACATGAATACAGAGATGGCCACCTTTGCCGAGACCGTTATTCAGAACGGGCGCAAACCATACATTATACCCGGCGGAGGCTCCAACCCGATTGGAGCCTTGGGCTATGCCAATTGCGCACGCGAGCTTGCCGAACAGGCCGCTGATATTGGCCTAAAGATTGATGCGCTGGTGCATGCAACAGGCAGCTCTGGCACGCAAGCTGGCCTTGTTGCTGGTCTGGCAGCCATCCAAAGCGACATCCACCTTCTGGGTATCGGTGTCCGTGCACCGCAAGACAAGCAAGAGCAGATGGTATTCGATCTGGCGCAACGGACAGCGGACCACATGGGCACCGGCCTGACCATCAACCGTGCAGACGTACGGGCCAATTGCGACTACGTTGGTCCGGGTTATGGGATGCCGACACAGGGGATGATAGACGCCGTCAAACTGCTAGCCCAGACCGAGGGGCTTTTGTTCGATCCAGTCTATTCAGGCAAAGGGCTGGATGGCCTAATCGACCAGATTCGCAAAGGATACTTCGAAGGCATGGACAATGTTGTGTTCCTGCACACCGGCGGCAGCGCCGCCCTATTCGGATACACGGATACGTTCGACCTTCCCGGGTATACCGCTTGAAAGTAAATAAATAAACCAATCCACAAGGAGACTACAAAATGTCACTGAAAAAGACCTTTAAGTCGGCCACGATCGCGTCGGCGATCAGCCTGCTTGCAGCACCCGCTTTTGCGGCCGAAGAAGTCAAGATTGGCGTGCCATCCTGGACTGGCGCGCAGGCCATTGCGCATCTGTTGGGCGCAGTCGTTGAAATGCGGATCGGCGGCACCGCCGAAATGGTTCCCGGAAATAATGCTACGATCTTTCAAGCGATGGATCAGGGCAAGGGCGACATCGATGTACACCCCGATGTATGGTTGCCAAATCAGGAAAGCTTTACCAACAAATATGTAGACGGAGCAGGCACTGTCACGCTGTCGTCCAACCCCTATGAGGGCAATCAAGGCTTCTGCGTATCGCAAGATTTTTCCGACGCCAATTCCATCACCGATATTGCCGATCTGGGCCGCCCAGACGTCGCGGCTTTGATGGACAGTGATGGCAATGGCCAAGGCGAGATGTGGATCGGGGCCCCCGGTTGGGCATCGGCAAACGTCAACGAAGTTAAGGTGCGCGACTATGGCTTGCTAGACTTCATTGATCCGATCCGCGCCGAAGAAAGCGTGAAAACCGCGCGCATCAAGGATTCGATTGCCAAGGGCGAAGGCTATGCGTTCTATTGCTACAAGCCGCACGCAGTTTGGTTTATGTTTGATGTAAAAATGCTAACCGAGCCCAAATATGATCCAGCAAAATACACCATGATCCAGCCGTCAGACGATGCAGACTGGTATGCTAAGTCAAACGTCGAAACCAAAGATGCTCTGAAGCAGGTACAAATTGCCTGGTCAAACTCCCTCGCAGATCGTTCGCCTGCGATTGCCGAGTTCTTTGAGCGGTTCTCGTTGAACGCGGATGATGTGTCGAACTTTGCTTATGAAATTAGTGGCAATGGCCGGGATCCTGCCGAGGTTGCGCGCGAATGGGTTGAAGCCAACCCTGATCGTGTGGATGCTTGGCTGGGCCTCTAATCCCATTATTCTATAAAACAAAAAGGGGCGCCGATATCGGTCGGCGCCCCTCGGTAATTCTCCGACGTAAGAGCAGCACAAAATGAGCGATGATACCGTTATAGAAATCTCCAATGTCTGGAAGATTTTCGGCAATCGCCCAGAAGTCGCCTTGCGCGCCATTCGCGAAGAAGGTCTGACCAAGGCCGAAGTGCTGGCAAAATATAACGCCGTAGTAGGTGTGGCCGATGTCAGCCTATCTGTAAACCGGGGCGAGATTTTCTGTATTATGGGCCTTTCAGGCAGCGGAAAATCTACGCTCGTACGCCACTTTAACCGCCTGCTTGAACCAACTTCTGGTCAGATTCTAATCGAAGGCACAGATGTCATGGGCCTTGGAACCAAGGACTTGCAACAGTTCCGCAATCAAAAGATCGGCATGGTTTTTCAGAATTTCGCGCTGATGCCGCACCGGTCGGTGCTGGACAATGTCGCAATGCCGCTCGAGATCCGGCAAGTCAGTAAAAACGACAGAATGCGACAGGCTGCGGCTATTTTGGACATCGTCGAGTTGGGCGCGTGGGGCTCTAAATTTGCCCACGAGCTTTCAGGTGGCATGCAGCAGCGCGTCGGCCTTGCGCGTGCATTGGCTGCGAATCCGGATGTGTTGTTGATGGATGAACCATTCAGCGCCCTTGATCCACTCATCAGACGGCAATTGCAGGACGAATTCATTCGCCTATCACAGATCCTCCAGAAAACTACAATATTCATCACGCATGACCTCGACGAGGCCGTACGGATTGGGGACCGTATTGCCATTATGCGCGATGGTCGCGTTGTTCAAATCGGCACGGCCGAAGATATCGTGATGAACCCTGCGGACGACTATGTCGCTGATTTCGTAGCAGGCATTTCAAGGCTCAAGGTGGTCCATGCCCATGCTGTAATGCAGCCCATCGCGGCTCACATTGACACATTCGGACCACTGAGCGCAGATGCGCCGCGGGTCGACAGCAACGAAACACTAAGCGCCTTGATAAATCTCGCAATCGAGAATGACGGTGCCATTTTGGTCGAAGATCAGGGTGTCGACGCAGGCGTTATCACCCGCGCAGATATCTTGCGTACCGTGATCGAAGGAACAGAGATGTCATGAATGACACCGTCGAAAACCCCCTTGATGCCAGAGACACCGAAGCGGCTCTTGCCTATGCGGCCGAGCGACGCGAGAATATCCAAACCTTTGTGCGCACTAACCCTACCTATTACATCGCTCAGTTTGATAAAATCGGGGAAAGCGCGAAATTCACCGCGACATTCAACCTTTTTGCAGGCCTATTTGGCCCCATCTGGTTCAGCGCTCGCGGCTTGTGGTCATGGGCTCTGTCCTTTCTGATCATCGAAGCACTGGCTTTTGTCCAAATCGCACGCGGTTTGTTTGGTGATCTCGCCGCTGACGCCCGCGACCGCATTGCATCTATCGAAGGCACGCTTGAACTGCGCCGCAAACAACTGGCCGCTGCAACCGAGAACGGTTCAGAAAAGGTAGATGTCTATCGCCGTACGGTCGATTCTCTCGAAGCAAGCATTGACGGAATCCGCGCCGAAGCGGATGTTCTGGCCAGCCAAGGCCCTTCTATCGCACTGACCGGTCTTGTGATCTTGCTGTTGGTCAAGGCCGCGCAATCCACAGTTGCCAACTGGGCGCTTGAGGCGCGTTTTTCCGACTGGCTGTCGGACCGCACCATTCGATCGGGCATGCCGCTTTCGCATATCTTGTTCAGTACGGTGTTTATGATCCTGCTGGTGGCTGCGGCGATGTTGCACTACAGCTTTCCAGGGAAATATGCCCTTCTCAAC
>Ga0206126_10004911_pt1 | contig 12578 bp, 12 predicted proteins | sample Helgoland_Spring_5_FD_148621 | JGI IMG/M metagenome (GOLD analysis project Ga0206126, IMG submission 148621) | Pelagic subsurface seawater microbial communities from Kabeltonne, Helgoland, North Sea - Helgoland_Spring_Bloom_20160412_1 | ecosystem: Environmental > Aquatic > Marine > Epipelagic ...
TCCTGGTACGCAGCCAAAACCGACGCCAGTACGGGAGGCAAGGTTCCGTCAAACTTTTCCCCTTCGTTCGGTAACAGATTAAGCGCACTATATTTAGTTTTCATCTTCTCCACAAAACCATCAAACCATTCAATATTATATCTATGTACATTAATTGCATCGATAAACAGTTCGAAAGCATACGCTTTATCGGATGGTTTCTTTCCGACGTTATTGAGCGCATACGTCAGACCCTCGGCGGCTTGATCTGGGCCCTCCGGCGAATCGAGGCTATCCACCCATTTCTTTAGTTCACTTAAACGAAAGGTCGGCAGTATCTTTTGTTCATTCCCCTGATGTAAAGTCACTCCAAAGAAATATGGATGAGCATTGCTGAGCTTGCCGGACTTTTTGTTAGCAATTGTATAATCTGAAATATAGATTTTTTGAACCTCAGGACTGCCCGATAACTCTTGTAGCGCTGCTGGTGCAGGGACGATAGGTTCTACTGTTTGTGCTACAGGTAATCCCGGTTCTGTTAAAGGGGGACTCTCTCCTGATACAGAGAATCCCTGATCTGTTTGTGGATGTATTTCCCCCAAATCAGATGATGTGTCATGATTTACTGCAGGATCTAATATATCAATCAATCTAGTCGCTTCTCTATCAATATTCATTTTATATACTACCTTTTGACAAAGTTCTTCAATATTTGTTCCTTTCAAGACGATACCCATTTTTTTTGCCTTACCTTTGAGTTGTTTTATATATTCATCCTTTTTATTCTTTATTTTAGGGATATCATAGGGTTTGCGTCCGTTCGTGTTCTTTTCAGTAAGTGTAACACGAGTATAATTTGGATTTGTGTCGGGATCGTATCCTAATATCCATTGATTTAATATAATTTTTGTCTCCTGAATGATTGCAACTTTGAAATTGTCACATAAGTGATCGACTTCTATTCCTGGATCATTTAGAGCGGCGTCGAACGCCTGAATGATTATATCTATTTTTTCATTATATTTTTGATGAAGTGTTTTCCTGAGTTCTGCTTCTTTCCCACTCTGGCCATAATCCTTGGCAGTTTCAATGTCGAGTTCGCCTTTCAAAATATCATAATCCACTGGAGAGTACTTCGATTCAATGGTTTTTAGTGGAAATCCATTCTCATCTTGTTCCGTTTCATCTGGTTCCGTTTCATCTGTAATCGTTCCTTCATCTACGTGAGGGGACTGTCTTGATTCTTCTGACTGTATTACGTCTCCTCTTTCAATGGTCTGTCCTGCACCTTGGTCATGGGACTGTCTTTCAGCTTCTTGGAAAAGATCATCTCCGTCATCATCATCAAGAAGTTCACCTGTTTCTGGTAGCGACGCTGCTGGTGGAGAGCCTGTTCCCGTGGCGCTCGGTCCTCCTCCCCTTGTCTCGGGATTTTCCTTTTCGGTAGAATCATACGCAGCATTCATATGATTTATTAATAGATCAATACATTCTGAATTTTTATCAGTAATTAAATAGAAAGAATTATTCTTATCCTTATCTTTTTTATAATCTAACTTGAATATAAGATCTTTATCTCGTCCCACTACCGCCGGGAGCCGCTCAAAACTATAATCTTGGCCGAAAGATTCTATCCCCCGCTTGGCCATATATCCCAATGCCCCCACACCTGCTGTGGCCCCCGCGCCTACTCCTAAAATCCCAAGAGAAGGAGCTGCTACAACAGCGCCGATCCCCGCCGCCGTCGCGGCCGTGGCTCTTAACGCAGTTTTTGTCAAAGAACCTTCGTCCTTTTTCCGACGATAGTATTGTTTCATTAGCTTTCCCCTACCCGAATTTGATCTCCTTCTCTTCTTTTTATTTGTCAGTTTATTACTACCTTTACTTAGTGTTCTACGTTGTTTCTCTCTTTCTGCGCGGCGTTGATTCGCTTGCTCACCTCTCTCCGCTATTGAAGCCCTGATGCCTATGCCTTCGGGTCTTCCACCTTTCATGAGAGTCCTACGTTTTTTATGACTTCTATATTTATTTTTTCTTAAACTTCTTTTATATAATCTTTTTGATGTTCGCTTTTTGTTAGTCATTCTAGTTCTATTTGTCCGCTTTCTAGTAATTCCACTCCTAGTTTTACGCTTTCTACTATTTGATCCCATATTTTATATATATACATATATTTTATTTTTTCACGCTCTTTTTCTTTTTACCACATAATCCTTTTATCTTTCCACAATTCAAATATTCTTTTTCTCCTGGAACTAATTTATGAATCTTTTCACACGCACCTTTCAATTCACCACATCTTAAACTTAATTCTTTTTTCACATGTTCAGTTATATCTTCACGCTCACAATAACAGCACGCCGTATAATTACATAAGCACTCTGTAACAAGTAACACTTGATGATATTCCCTTAAAGCTTCACACTCTTCACCAGTATAATCACACATCTTCAATGTAACACGATTTCTTGTATTGTGACAAAACTCTGCTAACTTCGTACAATCACTCTTTTTCATTATACTATGTCTTAGAAAATGTTTAAAGATTTATTTGATAACTTAAATAAATGTTATATTCTTTTTTATTTTTAATCAACAAATATTTCAATTTTAATCTTTTTGAAAAACTATTAAACCTTTATGAAGACAGATATATAGAAAAATACATCTCAAAAAAGAAGATTGGAGCACAAGAAATACCTACAATTAACTCATCTGAACTCACACAAGAAATCTTTGAACAACTATCAGAAAATTATCGAAGACCCGTTTTAATCAAAGGATATTTAAAAGATAGTAATGCTGTAAAATCTTGGACAGAAAACTATCTTAAAGAAATCATAGATGCTGATTTTGAATTAACAGTATTAGAAAAGAGAGATGAACTTTTACTGAAAGATTTGACTTTTGAAGATTTTTGTGAAAATATGGAAAGTTCTAATATCTATATCAATAATGATAATACTATCTTTTCAAATTATCCCCAACTTTTCGATGATATTAAAGATAAGTTTTATGAACTTATTAATACTCTTAAAAATAGTAGTTTAAGAAATATACATATAGCCAATCTTTTCATTGGATATAATACATCGGACAAAATAAAGGGGAGTAATACTCATTGCGGAGGGAGCGGAAACTTTTTCTGTATGATAAAAGGAATAAAAAAATGGACTCTTATAGACCCTAAATATAGTATATTCTTAAAAGGAAGAGTTTCACAATCAGGGATACACGCACAAACCCTATTTGATATGCCTGATACTGATATTTCTGTAGAACCTGAAATATTACGCCATCTACCAAGATATGAGATAGTTCTTGAACCTGGAGATATACTATGGAATGCTCCTTGGTGGTGGCATAGAATCAAAAATATGAATGATGGACTTAATATAGGATTAGCCATAAGGAATAACAAAGTTACAAAACTTAATTTATTGAACAATTTTACATATACAATTTCGGGTTATACATATTTATTTTATAATACTTATCTCATTGGATTATATGAACATATAATGATGAATAAAGAAGAACATTTTGGTAAATCTGATAATAAAAATAATGTTCTTGAACAAATAAATAAATTAAATCAACAATATCCTAAAACATACGAATTAAGTTTAACTAAAGATAAAGATCAATAGGATATATGATTCCATTATACATGAATAAATGACCCACAAAGATTAATAAGTATTGAATATACCATCTTTGATTAGAAGCAAAAGTGTAAGCTTTATCTCCTCTTGAGATATTTATACTCACAAATGTGGCAGATAATAAACTAAAAAAGAAGTATGAACTTTTAAGACTTATATCGTAATTGATGCTTACATATTTAGACATAAGAGATAATGTTCCTATTCCTATGGGTGCTAATACAGTATATCTGTAATAATCAAACTTTGCTTCTTTAGTCTTAAACAGATATATTACTACAAGTAAGATTATAATATATGATATTATTGATGAACCTATCACAAAAGATTTTAATAGTTCTTTATTCTTATTCATTTATAATAATAGATAATAGATAATATAATGTGTTCTTGTAACAAAAAATGTGATTGGTGTAAAAAAAGAAAACCTGATGTTATACAAATAAAATTATGGTGTAAGTATTACAATATGTGTATCTGTGAAGATTGTTATGATAAAAAAAGAAATGATAACTCTTATTTAAGGAGATAAAAGATACAATTATAAAAGATACAATATATACTTATGAGTCTTGTTCAGTGCGATAAAGTCTATGTAAAAGATATAGGGGACGAAAGAGGAATGGGAGTTTTCTCTGCTGTAGATATACCTTCGGGTGATATTGTTGAAACTGGTTTAGCAAGAAGAGTTGACACTGATGGAAATAGTAACAATTTTTTATTTACGTGGAGTGAAGATAGAACTATCTGGGCTTTTTGCTCGGGTTGTGCTACATTTTATAATACCTCTTTAGAACCTAATACACGGATGGAAAGAGATTTTGTAAATGATACATTCATTATTTATGCGAAAAAAGACATTAAAAAGGGTGATGAGTTAACACACAAATATCGTAGTCTTTCTTGGAGAATGTGTTTCAAAGATTTGAATAATAGTTTAGAGAAATCTTAGAATATCTAACATTTGCAATTGCTTATCTTAATTATTAACTCTGTATATTTCTTATAAATCTCATCTTGTGAGTTCATTATTCCATCTAATTTATATTTGAGATCATTATTTTCTTTCATTAGTTTTTCATTATTTTTCTCTAATTCATTAACCCTTTTCAAGAGATCTATATTTTTTGAACGGATTTCATTACAATCAATATCAGATATGACATATTTCATGAAATAACTCATTTCGTTCTCTATTAATTACATATATATATTGTCTTAAATAGTTTAAAGATAAATTTGATTCTTATATGTATACTATATATAAACCATAAACTATAAAAGAAAGACTATAAACAGAAGTCTAAACTCTTTGAAACTATGAGCTCTGTAGAAGAATACCATTCACTATCGGAAGCCACTCACACACAGATGGAAGTGAGTGAGTCTTCAAGTATGATTACTGGAGATTCTGTACAAACTGTAGAGAATAATGCTGGTGGGCAGTCATTCAAAGTCTCAAGAGAAAAAATGTTCTTGAGATTTCTCATTCTAGGTTCTGATAAACCCCAATACTATGCCACACAAAAAGAATGTAATCTTGAACATCTCACCAATATCCTCATGATGATTGAAGAGGGTATGGGTTTGGAAATGGTAAAAACTATGATCAATGTAAGTGTGAATGCTAGAGCACCTAAACAAACTTACACACTCATCGCACTCGCCCTATGTTCACTGAACAACAATCTTTCTCTAAAAACTGCTGCGAATGATTCTGTTCAAAAAATCTGTCGTATTCCCACACATCTCTTTGAATATATTGATCTTAGAGAAAAGATTTCCCTGAAAATGAACAAGACTACTGGATGGGGTAAGGCTCATAAACGAACTGTTGGACGATGGTATAATGAACATAAGGGTTCCAACGAACTCGAACTCATCAAGAGTTGTACAAAGTATAGTAATAGGCACGGATACACACACAAAGATGCACTGAGATTGTGTCACTCTAAACCTAACTCTGAAGCTAGGAAGATCATCTATTCATATCTTGTAAAGGGTTTTGAAGAATCTCAAAAAGTTTCTAAGGAGATTACTTCGGAAAAGAGTTTGTCAAACAGTTCTCTCTTGAAGATTGCTGAAGTCCTAGATCACATTATCGCAGTTGAAGAAGCAAAGAGTTTGAAACCAACTGAACATTCAAAGATGTGTGAACTCATTATGAAACATCGTTTAGTGAGAGAGCATGTTCCATCCGATCTATTGAACTCTAAAGAGGTATGGATCCAACTTCTAAAGAATATGCCGTTGACTGCTCTAGTTCGCTCACTTTCAAAGATTGCAACACTTAACATATCTGATGATGAAGAGCAATGTAAGAAAATTGTTGAGAAGATTACTGATAAAGAGATCATTGAGCGTTCTAAGATTCACCCCATTCAACTTCTCACATCTCATATTATTTACTCAAGGGGATATGGAGATAAAGGGTCTCTATCTTGGAGTCCAAATGATAAGATTATAAAGGCTTTGGATATAGCTTTTGAACTCTCTTTCAAGAATGTTGTCCCTTCAAATAAGCGTATCTTGAATGCAATAGATGTTTCGGGATCTATGACTGTTCAGTGTAATGGTGGTTCAGGAATGCCGATATCGTGTCACCAAGGTGCGGCAGTAATGGCTCTAATGATGGCACGTGTTGAACCATTCTGTCACAGTGTATGTTTCACTGTCAACCAACGGATGAATGAATACGGATATTATAGTTATGGTGGAACACCCGATCTAACTGAACTACCCTTGAGAAAAGAAACCACCCTTGAAGAAGCATTTGAAATTACTCAGAAGAGTAATTTTGGTATGACAGATTGTGCTATGCCCATGATATATGCCCTTGAAAAGAGAATAGAGATTGATACTTTCATCGTTTACACAGACTCAGAAACTTACTTTGGAAAGATACATCCATTTGAGGCTCTTAAGAAATACAGAAAAGAAATGAATCTCCCCGAATCAAAACTCGTGGTTGTAGGTATGCAAAGTAATGGATTCACAATCGCGGATCCAAATGATCCAGGGATGTTGGATGTTGTTGGTTTTGATAGTGCAACACCTGAAATTATTACAAACTTTTCAGCTGGCAAGATATAAATATCCTTTTAGTATTTACTTAAAATCTTAGAATTTGATTTATTATACAACTTTTTTTATCAAATAATTTATATAAAGAAATGTTTGGTAATCATCAGGCCAAGATTCTTCAAGAGGAAATTAAAATTGTCCACGAAACCTATAAAAACAAGGTTATGGAGATAGATCTGAGAAGGATTGATGGTCTTAGAAAACTTGAACAATACGATGAACTATTTCAAAGCATTGAAAATGATAGAAAAAGACTTGGTGAAGCAAATCTTCGTTTAGGACTTCTTAGCGAGCAAATCGAAAAAGATGCTGAGGGATGGAAATCTGCCGCTCTAAAATATCAATATCTTTTCGAACAGATGGATAGAGTCGGATTACAACAATCTGAAGACATCTTTGAATGTTATAAAGATATTGAAGTTCCACGAATATCTGTTAGAGAAAAGAATAAATATGTCACCACTCATCTTACAGGGAGTGAAATAGTTGATGAAGTTGAAGAAAATGTTATTTATGATGATGATGAAGATGATATTGATACAGAAATAGAAATCCTTGAAATAATGGAGAGAATAACAGATGCATTCAATGTTAATGATGATATTAATGATGATATTAATGATGATATTAATGATGATATTAATGATGATATTAATGATGACCCCACTGTTGATATTGCTTTAAATGCTCTTGATATTGTTAATGATGACTTTAACGATAGTAATGACTATAATGACTATAATGACTATAATGACTTTAATGAATATGATGACTTTAATGACTATAATGACTATAATGAATATGATGGAATAAATGAACTATTTAGAGAAGATAATCAGGGTGAAACAATTGAGATTCAATTTGAAATGCAGCAAAATACACAAGAGTTATATGAGGATTATATCAATAGATTAACTCATCATATTAATCGTCAAATGTTGTTAGCTTGCTGGAATTAATTATCTATTAAAACCTTGAAATCCTATCATTACTACAATGTATACAAAAGATAAAATAGTTGACGAAGTGTTATACATTAAATAGTATGTTAGATAAGGATGAATATCATTGCATATTTTTTTACTACTTATCTCATAAAGGACATAAAAATAAATACAACTGATTATGAAAGATATCATAAAAATAATGTTTCTGCTTTTAGCTATAAAGGGTATCATTTTATGAGTTATCATTTTAGGTAATTCAAAAATATTACCTATCATAAAACTTAGAGAAAAAATAGTTATAGCCATACCCAATTCCAATAGATAATAATCATAAACTATCGTTAGCATCGGTGTTTTATTACACTCATCTACCTTCTTCATATCATAAAGATATTTCACATTTATAATATTAGATATTATGAGATAAATTGTTATAAATCTTAAAGTATTACCTAAAGTTTTATCCATTATATATAATATTAGATAATAATGATAGATGTTGATATTGTTCAAAGATTTAAAGTTGGGGGGTTATTCATTTTACAGATGTATAAAGTTATGACAGGGACATTATTAGCTCTTTTTGTCCCCCAAAAATGTGGTGATCATATTTGTACAATTCAAGAAAATATTGATGATAGTGATAGATTTCATGAGATGGTTTTAAGTTGGAATATTCTTACTTCAGTATTATTCATAGGTTATTTTCTTCTAGAACTTAGAAGAGAAGAATGGTCTATAAAATATTTGGATATTGATAATGATAAACCTGATAATTCTTTGAAAGAGGTTATTATTAAATATAAAGATTTAGATGAGAAAATGGATCGTATTAATAAATACTATTATAATATTGTAAGAGTTACTATCTTTTTTTATAGTGTGAATAATCTTCTTTCCATAAGATTATTGAAAGATAAATATTATAGTTCTACAACTTTATCGTGTTTTTTTAGTTTCTCATTACTCGTAGGAATGAAATTGTATAATTCATATACTGTTGCAAAAAACTCAGTTCTTTATGATAAAATGACTAGTGCTTATATGACAGAGTTTGTTTCTTATAATGTTATTGATAGCGATTACCTACAGAAAATAGATGATAAAGTTTCAAAAGATAAAGTTTCTAGAATGTAAAAAATATCTAATATAGAATATAATTAGTAATGAGTAATACAACATATTCAGCGTTGGTTCCTGAAGGAAGTATTTTAGATAGTTCAGTTATAAATCGTGGCCCCGGAAGTACTAGAAACGCAAACATGATGGGCTCTATATCTTCCGATGTAGTATCTAGAGATCCTAATCTAGTATCAGGATACATTGCTAATCCAGATGATATTTTCAAACAGTTTGATTTAGATGATGTTGTAACATCTGTAAATAATGGACGAGTTAAAGACGCGATGAAAGTTGCTGAAAATGCTGTTTCACAAGACATCTTTAATGATGTTGTTATAGAAAGAGATAATCAAGAAAACTCTGTAAAAGGTATTGTTGAAGAGACCGCTTTAAGTAATTACTTCTTTTCAAAAATGAACACTAATATAATTCACGATACTATAAGATATAGGGTTTACAATAATACTGGTAATGTTGTTTCAAGACAATCAGAAAATGAACTCTTTATTATCATGCGTTCTATTCTTCTTCAATATGGAAACTTTCGAAGTGGATATGATGAACTCAAAAATGAAATAATTGATCTAAATAAAAAAGTTGTGGATTACTGTACTGAATATGTTTCTTCACAGGCTAGTCAACATATGCAGTATGTTAATGAGTTAGAGAGATTACCCACTCCTATTAATTTCCCCGAAAGTTCAAGAGAGTTTAATTACACATATGACATTTCTAATCTATTGTAAAACTTATCATTTAAACATATTTTTAGAATCTTATTCATGAATACTTCAAAAAAGTTAAATGAAAAAGCAATAGTAAAAGGATGGTCTAAACTTATTCCTTTAATAATTTATGGAAATGAAGGTTCGGGTAAAACTACTCTTGCTTTAGAAATACTTAAAGGATATAATCTTGTAAAAGTTGTCCCTGAAAATATAGATAATGTAAATATTGAAGAATATATTCTCTCTTCCATCGGTCGTAAAGATGTCTTACAAATGTTTGATAAATCTAAAGGTAAGGCTCTGTATATAGAAGATTTTCATCTTTTTAAGAATAATATACAAACTAAGTTAATTAATATTGTAAAAAAGTGTAAAATACCTATAGTAATTGTTCTGAGTAAGCTTTCGAGGAGTATTGATCTTATAAAAAAGAACTCATTATTCTTTGAACTAAAATACACTAATGGCGAGCTAATAAAGATAATAAAGAAAAATGTTCAAACAAGCCTATCTAATAAAGAATTAATTAAGTTTATAAGAGATTGTCACTATAATCTTAACACAATACTTCTTCATTTGAATGTTTTAAAGAACAATACAGATCATAAAGAAAAAAGTGAGATTGTAACTCAAGACCTAATGAATAACAAGAAATATAATGATTATTTCTCTATACATGAATACAATACAGTTGGTCTTAATTTTTTAACCGAGTTAGAGAAATATATTAAAAGAGACAAGATAAATACACTTCCTAAAATTTATGAAAATATTTTAAAGGGGGGAACTATTGAGTCCACCATGATGAATGATTCTATCTATTATGATTTATTAATACTTTATAATATTACATGTCCCCATAGAACTCTTAGTAAGATAAGAAATAATAAGAAATATTTATATAAATACAACAATTATCTTAGTAAATCCATGATATGTATTCATCAAAATAATATTCATCATGATTTAAAAGAAGTTTGTAATGATAATATTCTAATTCAGTTTTTAAAAGAAGATAATGTAATCCTTAATCTAACTAGGTATCCATTAATGAAATCTTATATTTTTAAAAGACTGAATTATTTGGGTTCTGTGTTAAATATGAAAATTAATAAGAAATTATTAGAAAAAAGAATGATATTTTAGTGATTTATACTAATTACATTTAACAATACATATTTTTCTTGTCTTTTTCAAAGTTCTTTGGATCATTCTTTTCAATGATATCATTGAGCTTTGAAATCTCTGATACTATACTCTCACTCTTACGATTGTAGAAAAAGAACTCTTGAAGCATCGCTGTACTAATCTGTTTCCCACATATCATATTGTAAAACTTTGGAAACTTGTCCATCTGTTGAGGAAAGAATGATTCATACATATTCTTTATTTGATATTCATCTATGTAATCAAGATGTAATTTGTAATCTACCCTACATGAGCGGATCAATGCTGAATCAAATACCTGAGGATTATTTGCTGTCATAAAGATTAATGAACCCTCCGGACAAGTATGTCCATCTAGTGCGTTTAATAGTCCGTTAAGTGTCAACATATTACTATCATCCCCTTCTTTTCTTGTGTCAAAGATTGTATCAATGTCTTCTAAGACAATGATACTTTTCTTTTCATCATCTCTATCTCTTACACCTGATAATGCGTCTACAAGTGTATAATCGGTGAGTTCTTTAAACATAGGGATAATGTAAATATCGGAATCTATAGCTGATGCAATACTACTAATTGTTGATGTCTTACCTGTTCCTGGAGGACCATAAATTAAAACCACACATTTATAGGGAATACCGTGTTTCATATAAACTTCTCTTGTATCTTCATTACAAAACTCTTCAACAAAAGAAATAATTTCCTCTTTCACATTTTCTTTTAAAAAAAGTGTATCAAGAGGTCTCTTAGGGATCTTAGAAATCTGTGACCAATATTCTTTCTTGTAATAATTAATTGTGACATTACTATTAGTAGAAGATTCAATAAGTTTCACCTTATTTTTTGCATAATCTTTTGCTTTCTCCATTAGCTTCATGAGTAGTTCTCTATTTTCACAAGTTATCGTGAGTTTTTTAAGGATAGTATCCTCTCCACCACAACCGTCGGGATTTGTGTAAATAGTTTGAATCTTACCGTCCTTAACAATTGTTTCTAATTGGATCCATACTTCATATGATTCATTTTCAAACTCTTCTGAAATCTTAAACTTACTATCCTGTGGAACAATATTTTTAAGAGATCTTTTGGATTCATCTCTTCTCCATCTATAATCATATCGTGGGAAAACTGTTTCACCCTTTACAGTGAAATTATGAATATTATCTGAGTATGTATGATAAATATAATCCAATGCACCATTGAATGGTCTGTCATTAGAATAATAAATAAGATTGAAGACCATAGTTGTAATAATAATAGTATTATAATGTTTCTATTTTTTAAGTGGTGGAATGAAGATAAGGAATGGAGGGGATTATTTGGATGAATGAGAAAATTTGATACAAATATAATACAAATATAAAGAATAAAGAAGTTAAGCATATCAAGATGGATTCTCAAAAAGAGATAAGTGTTCGAGAAGCACGAGAATGGGTTCGTTCAGTATTATTGGATATACTTAATACAAGAGACCTTATAGGTTTAGACAAAATGTTAAATAGCCCAGAAAATGAAAAATATAAAATCTTAGATAGCTTCAGACCTAAAAGTAATCCAGAATATTGTGCTATCATACAGAAATATGAGGAAAAGATTAAATATTTAGAGGAACAGGTTAAAGAACTAAAACAAATCCCAAAACACGGTGATAAGTTATGGTTAAGAGATATTGTTTTCCAAGATACTGGTAAGAAACTTTTGAGGGCTACTCCAGAACAAATTAATGAAGCTAAAATGAATGCTATTTTAGCACGAGATCATCAGATTGATGTGAAAGAAAATATTTTCAAGGATAATGATGGTAATCCAAGAAAGAGATATAATGAATGTGGTAATGATATGGAGATTGTTTTGAAAGTATCTTCAAATGGAAAACTCAGTGGACT
>Ga0206126_10004922_pt1 | contig 12549 bp, 16 predicted proteins | sample Helgoland_Spring_5_FD_148621 | JGI IMG/M metagenome (GOLD analysis project Ga0206126, IMG submission 148621) | Pelagic subsurface seawater microbial communities from Kabeltonne, Helgoland, North Sea - Helgoland_Spring_Bloom_20160412_1 | ecosystem: Environmental > Aquatic > Marine > Epipelagic ...
TATTGGCAACAAAGAGTGTGGTGACAACATCTTCATCTTTGGTCGACATCCCCTGCAGCCCTTTGCCGCCACGCTTTTGTGCCCGGAAATCAGCTAAGGCGGTGCGCTTGATATAGCCGCCTGCGGTGACTGTGACGACCATCTCCTCTCGTTCAATCAAATCCTCGTCCATCATATCACCGGACCATTCGATGATCTCAGTGCGGCGCGGAACGGCAAAATTTTCTTTCACCTCGCGCAGCTCATCGGAAATAATCCCCATGATCCGTTCGCGAGAAGATAGAATTTCAAGATACTCTTTAATCTTTGACGCCAGAACCGCCAGCTCGTCGGTGACCTCTTTGACGCCGATTTGTGTCAATCTTTGCAAACGCAGTTCCAAGATAGCCCGCGCTTGCGTCTCTGACAGATTATAGGTGCCGTCGTCGTTCATCGTATGGGTCGGATCGTCAATCAGGCGGATGTAATCGGCGATGTCCGCCGCCGGCCAGCGTCGTTCCATCAATTTGAAACGTGCCTCTGGTGCATCGCTTGAGGCTCGAATCGTGGCTACAATTTCATCCACATTGCTCACCGCTACGGCAAGCCCGCAAAGCACATGGCTCCGCTCACGCGCCTTGCGCAGCTCGAAGGCCGTCCTGCGCGCCACCACCTCTTCGCGAAAATCGATAAAGCAGGTCAAAAAACGCCGCAGGGTCAGCTGTTCGGGGCGTCCGCCGTTCAGTGCCAGCATGTTACAGCCAAAGGAGGTCTGCATCGGCGTGTAGCGGAACAGTTGGTTCAAAACCACCTCCGCCGTGGCATCGCGTTTCAGCTCAACCACCACGCGCACGCCATTGCGATCTGACTCGTCTTGCACATGGGCTACGCCTTCAATGCGCTTGTCACGCACCTCAGCGGCAATTTTTTCAATCATTGCGGCTTTGTTGACCTGGTAGGGGATCTCTTCAATGATGATGGCCCAACGATCTTTGCGCAGCTCTTCAATGCGCGTTTTGGCCCGGTTGACCACGCTGCCGCGGCCTTCGAGATAGGCCTTACGAGCGCCTGAGCGGCCTAGCATCACGCCGCCGGTGGGGAAATCAGGCCCTGGAATGTAATCGATCAGCTGTTCCGAGGTAAGATCAGGATCTTCGATCAAGGCCAAAGTCGCATCAACCACCTCTCCAAGGTTGTGAGGTGGGATATTGGTGGCCATGCCCACAGCAATGCCGCCAGCGCCGTTGACCAGCATGTTGGGATATCGGGCCGGGAGAACCGTAGGCTCTGTATCCTTGCCGTCATAATTGAGCTGAAAATCAACCGTATCCTTGTCTATATCTGCCAAAAGCGCTTGCGCCGATTTTTCCATCCGTACTTCAGTGTAGCGGTACGCTGCAGCTTTATCGCCATCCATGGAGCCAAAATTGCCTTGACCGTCGAGCAGCACCAAAGACATGGAGAAGTCCTGTGCCATGCGCACCAAAGCATCATAGATCGCCCCGTCCCCATGCGGGTGGTATTTCCCCATAGCTTCGGCCACCGGGCGAGAGGATTTTCGGTAGGGCTTGTCATGGGTGTTATTGGTTTCGTGCATGGCGTAGAGAATCCGACGGTGCACTGGCTTAAGACCATCGCGCAAATCCGGGATCGCACGGCTGACAATGACGCTCATAGCATAGTCGAGATAGGAGGTTTTCATCTCCTGCGTAATGCTGATCGCCGGTCCGTCATAGGTGGAGGGCGTTGGAGCCGGTGTCTCGGTACTCTCTGGGGGGAGTGTTTCATCTGTCATTTTGGCCGCCTGTCTGGGATATTCCCATATTTAGTTGTCTGACACATTACTGTCCAAACATATGTGATGCAAACGCTTAGAACTCTTGCGGCGGAATGAATAAGATATTGCGATGAAAATTTTGGGACTGCATAGGATATGCCCCTAATTTAGGGTAAAATCGCTGAAAATTAGGGCCGCGCTAAGCTGCTTGGGGAATCGGCTGGCGTTTGACTCTCCGTGTTATCCGCGCCGCAACGCGATGATCCAGATGGCGCAAAGCAAGGCCGAAAAAACCGCATTCCAGCCGGGCATAGACAGGCCTGCAAAGGCCCAGGAAATTTCGTCGCACATGACAAGCTTTTCGAGGGTATTTGTCGCTAGAAGATCCTGCCCGGACAGGCCGCTTAACCCGGCGCCATCACCGGTGCACGAAATGGGGCCGTCCCACCATTTTTGCTCGACCCCGGCGTGGAAGGCGCCGATACCGGCGGTCGTCAATGCGGATAGCGCGCCAAGCGCGGCCAGAAAGCGGCTTGGCCAGAGCCACAGGACTGCGCCGATCGCGATGGCCAGCGCATGGGGGTATCTTTGCCAAAAACACATTTGGCAGGGTGCATATCCGAGGGCCTGAAAAAGGTAAGCACCGGCCAGCAGGATGCCCGAACCTGCGGCGGCAACAAGCGCCAATTGGCGGGATGATTGTGAAAACATATCGCCCTCATTCATAGGTATTTGATCGCAAAAAAACCTGCGCCCAATATGACTATAAACCCAGTAAAGACCAGGCCCAGATGCTTCTCAATAAAGCGGCGTATGGGTGGGCCGAAGTAATACAACAGCAGGGCGACCGCAAAGAACCGCAAGCCGCGCGCGACCAAGGCGCTTAGTACAAAGGGCATCAAGGCCATTCCTGTCCAGCCGGACATGATAGTAATCACTTTGAAAGGGAAGGGCGTGACCCCAGCGATCAGCACGGCCCATGTCCCATAGGCGTTGAATTTGTCATTAAAGGCCGCCATGCTGCCCTCCTTGCCCAATGAGGCTAAGATGGGTTGGCCGATGCTCTCAAATGCGAAAGCCCCAATGGCATAGCCAAAAAGACCGCCTGCGACAGAGGCCACAACCGCCACAAAAGCAATGCGGAACGCCTGGCTTCGCGCCGCCAAAATCATTGGAATGAGCATGATATCCGGTGGGATTGGAAAAAAAGAGCTTTCAATGAAGGCGACAAGTGCCAAAGCCCAAAGCGCCCGAGGATGCTCAGCAAGCGATAAGGTCCAAGTGTAAAGGTGGTGTATCATGTGACCCCAATGACCGTTTCAGGGTTCTTGCCACGGATGTGCTGGGATGGGTAGGGGCTTTTGCAGGCCCTGGCTTTTAAAGCAGCGTTTTGTCGCCAACCCCTTTGCAGGTTGGTAATTTGGGCGCAACAGGGATCGGGTAACATGGGTGGTACGGCTTGCGCTGATCTGCGCCGACAACAAGATCGCCGATCAAAATTGGTCATCGGGGCGCTTGATGGGCAAAGTTTTCTCAATTTATTGCGACATCCGTTCATGCACCGCAGCCATACCTCTTTTGGACATATCGCTGACTTCGGCAGCATGGGTTTGTAAGAGCTTTACAACCTCCGGGTTGCTCGAGGTTTGAATAACATCAATGCCCGTATCGGTGATTTCGATCTCTTCGTGGACGTCAAAAAGCGCATCTAGCGTCGGGGATTGGATGATCACCTCCGGGTTTCTGCCCTCCGTCAATCGGATGACTATCATCGATACATGCGAGACGATCGTCGCTCGGACCGCGGGGTTTTGGGAGGCGGTAAAGGTGAAGATGCCATTGGGAAGATTGGTGACGCGGCATTTGATCTCTATGTGCTGCTGGAAAATTGTTCTGAGATCCGCGACTTCGGTTTCGGTGGTGTCTGTGCCATTCAGGCCGGGCATGGGCATCTCATCATGCATCTAGCCCTGCATCGTAGCTTTAGAATCCGCGCCAGATGTTCCGTGATGCATTGCGTGATTGGTGGCGTAGGTATTTGATTTGGCATTATGGTTGAGATTTAAAAAAACTGCACCGCCGTCCAAAACAAATCCCAGCGTTGCAATGATGAAAGTTTTCCGCATGCGAAACTCTCCTGAAAAATTTTCTCTTGATTGCCATAACATAGGAAGCTGTGCAAACCAAAGTTATCCTCGATATTCTGTGCGATGTATTCGAGTAGCTGCCCATGTTGCGTTGCCAGCGGCGTTGGGCAAGGTTTGTGGCAATTATTGCCTCTGCGATGAAATATCTGGCTTTACCTTTAGCAGAAACTTCAATACCTAAACCCACAGGATTCGAGCCGTATACGAAGTATCGCTTACCAGTTCCTTCGGGATCGAGTCTGGCTAAGGTTCGTTGTGTTAAATGTTCTGGCACAAATGATTCCCTGCGAAAGTTGGCAGACGTTTAGGAGACGTAAAACCAACCTAACAGTAAGGATTATGAAAGCAAGAACGCGAAAAATACAACGAAATCAATTGGCCCAAGTGGCGGAATGGTAGACGCAGGGGATTCAAAATCCCCCGCCGCGAGGCGTGCCGGTTCGAGTCCGGCCTTGGGTACCAAATCTACTTCATATGCATGATTTATCGCACTGATATGTAAACAATGTTTTGTTTCAGATGATGTGGAGGTATACACTGTGGTATCCAAAAGCAGTGAGTATTTGTGGAAGAAGAATGAAGTTTTCTATTTTCGTCGGCATGTGCCAGTGGACGTACAGAAGCATTATGAACGATCAAGCATCGTCATTTGCTTGAAGACCAAGAGTAAGCCGTCAGCACTAAGAGCCAGTAAATCAATCGCCAGAAAGCTGGATGATTTTTGGTTTGAAATGCGTCTAGCCGAATTGGATGTCACTGCATCTCACTTGTTGATCAAGGGCAAACCTAAAGAGGCATTGACTTCGTATGCTCCTAAATTGGGCGAAGCGTTATCGAAGTATTTTTCTTTAAAGGGGCAGGGCCGTGGAGCACTCTTCTTCAAAGCAGAATGATCCTTGTAGCGTTGTGCGATCAAAGTATCCCTCTTTGGTAACCTCTATGTAGCCCATAGAGCGCAGGCCATCGAAAGCTGCTATTGTCTGGTTATATGTCAGAGGGATCACGGTATCGTGGGTTTTCAGAGTAGTACCCACTACGTTTATTGATCGCACATTCTCTGATTAGTATGCAGTACGTGGCTTTCCATAGATCAATGAGAGTGGTTTCTACAGCATGATTGAAGCTTATCTGGGCCTTCGCACTACGACTGCGACTGCGGCTCTCCAAACGCTCAATCTTTGAGATCGTTTCTTTGACCAATTCTTGGAATATTTCAGTCATCAAATTTTACAATCAGTTTGTTTCATCGTTAGACTACAAGACGGAGAACTGTCGTTAAAAAGGTGATCTATGGAACCTAGTAAAGTTTCGGAAGTTGGCTCGCAGTATTCAAAGAATGATTGCGCAACATTACTTGATCAGCCTTAGATAATTTCTAAGGCTGGAGTGCTCAATTCTTATTTCTTTTCCCATGGCCAGGTAATTGTAGTAAACTGCTCTAACATAGACTTTCTTTTGTCGGGAACTGCTTCAACTTCTGAGGAACTTACATCGACTTGAGACGGCTCAAAATTTTGATCGTCCAATTCATCGTCCTTTTTGTTTTTTGGCCATAGGTTCGAAAACACACCTGCCAATCCAGACTTTCTAGTGTTTTCACCGGTTGCTACCCGATCACTGCCATCGGGGAGATCAACTTGGTCAGCCTCTTTTTTTTGAAAATCAGAAAATGATCCTTCGAACAAAACGTATTTACCATCGGCGTTTTTCTTAAAGGTTATGCCCTTAGGGGATGGATTATCGCTTTTTTCCTCTATCGAACCAGCATCAGCATCATTATTGAGTTTTGTTGTGTCCATACAGCCAAAGAGTATGAAAATAGAGGCGATAAGAATTATATTTTTTTGATACATGGAATAGTCCTAATATTCTGATAGAACCAGCGCAATCAGAAAACTGCTTGTTTTTCAAATCACATATAATTTTATAACTGGATCAGAGTCCAGCTTTCCACAATCACATTAAGAACGCAAAACATGCCTTCCGCTAAAACAATCGAATTTGCAGCTTGAGTGACCCATGTCTTGCGTGGGCGGGTAGTTTCTTATGCTTTTAGATCGATAATTCGAATAGCCCCTCTCACAAACACTGATCTGTGTAACAGCCCATATAAGTATACCCGTGTACACCCCATGGCCCTTGCATACCCCTATGCAATAGGTAACCGTCCTACATTGAACACCCAAGGGTAGGGTCACTTTAGGTGTACATCACGTACAGTGTATCACCATCACATCCCCTATTCTGGTAACGATAAGGATCACACCGTCTGTCTGTACGTACAGTGACTGCAGATAGCTGTGGTATCCAAATGGGTATCATAAATGTGATGCTTGATTATGAACTGCATATACGTAAGATGCTGTTATTGTTGTATCAGTTCGTGCGTGGTGCATATGAAGGGAAACAATACCGGCCTTGGGTACCAACTTTCAAAAACATCCATGATGGGCGTGTAAAACGGCAGGCGAGATCTAGCCGCTGTGTTAGACCTTGAACGCCGTGCTCATGGATTGCTTTACAACTGCTTCAACATTCGAACTAGATCATTTCCGATTATCCTCGCAAGCTTACCCTGTAAAACGACTGTAGTGGCATCGTTCGCCGGATTCTGATGCTCTTCAAGTTAGCCTTTAATTTTGAGGCTAACTTTCGGCTAAAGATAAATTTTCAAAAATTTAGGCGGTGCAGTTAACCGTGAAACTGAGATTGAAAGGTTAAAAAATGGCAAAGTATTTGGTTCGTGCGGGCTACAATGATAGCGGCTTTAAAGGCATGGTTTCTAATCCATCGGATCGCGGAGAAGCAATTAAAGGCATTACAGCGGCACTTGGGATCACACCTGAATGCATCTACTTCTCACCCTCCACTGCAGAAGCCATCATGATTGTTGACTCGGATGCGGAAAAGAACGCGCGACTAATGATGGTCGTTATGTCGTCGGGAACCTTCACGAGCGGATCCATGATCGAGCTGATTGATACTGATAGCATGCTCTCTGCCATGCAAGATTCTGGAAAATTGCTGGGCACTTACAAATCCACAACCGGCTGATACTCCGAGCCTTCGCGGTTTTGTAAAAGGCGCGATAGGCGATGAATTGAATATTATTTGACGGGTAAGAGCGTCTTGATACATATCAGGTAAGACCCGTCATTAGGTTTTGCACATGACAAAAAAGGAGATGATGACATGATTGATGCAAGTGGTGGACTGGCGAACTTCATAGCGATCTTAATACCTGCTCTGATGGGGGGATATTATGGTTGTCGCTGCCTATTTTTAAGCGATGCGTTTATCGCGCAATATGGGCTGGGTGCGGGTTCTGAATTTATGGTCAAGCTGAGCGGCACTTACACGTTCACGCAATCGCTCATTTATATCATATTGTTGTTGACCTCTCCGGCAGGCGCGTGGTCAGTCTTTGCCTTTGGGACCATCCAAGCAGCCTTATTCCTTGTGTTTGGTTATCTGACGGTAAAGGGCAAGTGGGCGCAAGTGGAAGGCGTGAAAGCGACAGCTGAGGGCTATATCGTCCCAGCCATATTACTGGCTTTTCACCTTTATATTATGTTCATGATGGGTGACATTATTTACGCATGATATCTATAATCTAAGAAAGATATGGATCACTGGTGGCGCGGCGCTATATCGCTCGCGCCCCGGTGATCTTTACATCCAGACCAAGCGGCATGTGACTTGTCACTCTGCCTCGCAGGCCGCTCAGCGACACTTTCAAACAAATGGTAGGCCCGGCAGGACTTGAACCTGCGACCAATCCGTTATGAGCGGACTGCTCTAACCAGCTGAGCTACAGGCCCCCGTAATCCCTCACTAGCAGAGAATTCTCAGGGGTCAAGCTGGCTTGATGGACATGTGTTGCCGAGCCTGTTATCCGAGCGGCGAATTTGCAATAAATGGTGCTCAAATGACCCAAGGATTAACATATGCCCAGGCCGGCGTTGATATTGATGCAGGCAATGAATTGGTGGAACGGATTAAACCGGCCAGCAAATCGACCCAACGATCTGGGTCCATGTCAGGTCTGGGCGGTTTTGGTGCGATGTTTGATCCGAAAGCGGCCGGATATGACGACCCGATTCTTGTGGGGGCGACCGATGGGGTTGGCACCAAGTTGCGGTTGGCAATTGATACGGGTGATGTCTCAACGGTGGGCATCGATCTGGTGGCCATGTGTGTCAATGATCTGATTTGCCAGGGTGCGGAACCTTTGTTTTTTTTAGATTATTTTGCGACCGGCAAGCTGCACGTCGCGCAAGCAACCAAGGTTATTGAGGGCATTGCTGAGGGGTGTCGCCTGTCTGGCTGCGCTTTGATCGGCGGCGAGACAGCCGAGATGCCTGGAATGTATGCCAAGGATGATTTTGATCTGGCAGGCTTTGCCGTCGGCGCCATGGAGCGCGGCACGCATTTGCCGCAAGGCGTGGCTGCGGGCGACGTGCTGATCGGTCTGCCGTCCAGCGGTTTGCATTCGAACGGTTTTTCTTTGGTGCGCAAAATTGTGGCCGATCACGGGCTGACCTGGGATAGCCCGGCGCCATTCGGCACCGGCAATCTTGGTGCAGAGCTGTTGACCCCAACGGCCCTCTACGTGAAGGCCTGTTTGGCTGCGCTCCGAGCGGGCGGCGTGCATGCAATGGCGCATATCACCGGGGGGGGGGTGACCGAAAACTTGCCGCGGGTGCTGCCCGATGATCTGGGTGCGACGATTGATTTGCAGCGCATCCCAGGTTTGCCGATTATGGCCTGGTTGGCGCAAGCGGGCGGAATTTCGGAGGCAGAAATGCTCAAGACCTTTAACTGCGGCATTGGCATGATCTTGGCGGTCGAGCCAGCGCAGGCCGTGGCGGTGGAAGCCGCTTTGAAGGCGCAGGAAGCGAGTCCGGTCCGCTTAGGCGAAGTGACCCCGGGTCAGGGCGTCACCTACATGGGGCAATTGTCATTTTAAACGTTGCGATTTTGATTTCTGGCGGCGGCAGCAACATGCAGCGGTTGCTTGAGGATATTGACGAAACTCATCCAGGGTGCGCCCGTTTGGTGCTGTCCAACCGGCCTGAGGCAGGCGGGCTGGCCAAGGCACAGGCGATGGGCGTTGCGACTGAGGTTTTGGACCACCGGCCTTTTGGTGAAGACCGGGCGCGGTTCGAAACTGAGTTGCATAAAATTCTAAAGGCCTACCATATTGATGTGATTTGTTTGGCCGGTTTCATGCGCATTTTAGGCACGGATTTCGTCAGCGCTTGGCGCGGTCGGATGCTCAACATTCACCCCTCGCTTTTGCCAAAGTATCAAGGTCTCCATACCCATCAGCGGGCTTTGGAGGCGGGTGATAGGCGCGCGGGATGCTCTGTGCATGAGGTTGTGCCGCAATTGGATGCGGGTCCAGTTCTGGGGCAGAGTGAGGTGCCCATCTTGCCCGGCGACACGGCGCAAGATCTCGCAAATCGTGTTTTGGAGCAAGAGCACCTGCTGTACCCAAAAATTTTGCGGACTTTTTTGACCCGTTTTGAGCCGCCCAGCTAGCAGGGGCTATGGCCGCTTTCTTTTCATGGGGTTTCGCCATATTGTGCCCTGAATATCTCTCAAACAACCGGACAGCGCATGCAGACATTGACCACAAAAGCCGAGCTTGACGCCTTTTGCACTCGGGCGCAGGGCTATCCCTATGTGACCATAGACACTGAATTTCTCAGAGAGCGCACCTATTATTCCAAGCTCTGCTTGTTGCAAATGGCGGTTCCGGGGGACGGTGAGGCGGATGCGGTTTTGGTCGATCCTTTGTCTTCTGAGATGTCACTTGAGCCGCTGTACCGCCTGTTTCGTGACACCTCTGTTGTGAAAGTGTTCCATGCGGCCCGTCAAGATCTTGAAATTTTCTGGAATGACGCTGAAATTTTTCCCACGCCCCTTTTTGATACGCAAATAGCCGCTATGGTCTGCGGCTTTGGCGAGCAGGTGGGATACGAGACTTTGGTGCGCAAAATCGTCAAACAGCAAGTGGACAAATCTTCGCGCTTTACCGATTGGTCGCGCCGGCCGCTCACTGAGGCGCAAAAGATCTATGCGCTGGCCGATGTCACCCATTTGCGTGGGGTTTATGAATTTTTGAAAGCTGAATTGGAGCGCACTGCGCGCACATCTTGGGTGGTTGAGGAAACGCAATCTTTGACGGATCCTGCTATTTACGATGTCGTGCCTTCGGAGGCTTGGCGGCGGGTGAAAACACGGACCAATTCAAATAAGTTTTTGGCCTATCTTCGCGAATTGGCTGCCTTTCGGGAGTCTTATGCGAAGACACGAAATATCCCGCGTAACCGTGTGTTTAGAGATGATGCGATGATCGAGTTAGCCTCCACCAAGCCGGCCACGCAAGAGGATTTGAATAAATCACGCCTGCTGCTGCGTGAGGCGCGCAAAGGTGACATCGCTGAGGGAATTTTGACAGCCATCAAAACGGTGAATGCCATGGATGCGGATACCTATCCGAAGCCGCCGAAAGTGAATGATAAGCTGCAGGTCAATTCGGCCATTGCCGATCTTCTACGGGTGCTATTGAAAGCCAAATCGGAACGCTCCGATGTGGCGCAAAAGATGATTGCCAGCACGGCTGAGCTGGACGCTTTGGCGGCCGGACAACGCGACGTTCCATCTTTAACGGGATGGCGTATGGATGTCTTTGGCGCGGATGCTTTGCGACTTTGCGACGGCAAAGTGGGTTTGGCCGTCAAGGGAAGCAAAGTGAAACTGTTTGAGCTGTGACACAGCTCCAGATGCACGCGATATAGGAGAGCCCCATGGCGCAAGCCGGTTTTGAAGATCTAGTTGAAACTTTCGAATTTCTCGACGATTGGGAAGAACGCTATCGTCATGTGATTGAGCTGGGCAAAGCTTTGCCTGATATGCCAGAGGCGCTCAAAGTGCCCGCTACAAAGGTTGAGGGCTGTGCGTCGCAAGTGTGGCTGCATATGACCATTGAAAATGGCACTTTGACTTTCATTGGCGACAGTGATGCGATCATCGTGCGGGGCCTCATTGCGGTGCTGATAACGCTCTATTCAGGTCTTGCGGTAGATGAGGTCGGCAAGGTCAATGTCGCCGCGGAATTGGCGCGATTGGGCCTCAATGAGCATCTGTCCTCACAGCGTTCAAACGGGTTGAGGGCGATGGTGACGCGCGTGGTCCAGACCGCGGCGGCGGCGGCCTAAGAGTCCTTCGACAGCGCGGCCAAAGCCGGCGTCAAATCCCCATACCCGGTAAAGCGATATTCGTAAGCAAGCCCCATCCGGCTGGCGCAATCCTGCGCTTTGGCCTCTAACGCGGCGTCTTTGAGCTGTGCTTGATAGACTAGGGTGGTGTAATTGCCAAAATAGGCATCGCGCAATTGCGGGTGTTTGTCCAAGCCCATAGGCCGCCAGAAAAAGGCATCAAACTGCCGCACCAAAAAATCAGTGAGATAAAAGCAAGTCAGCTCTTCTCGGGCTTCAAAGGCGGCATTGCCCTCAAAGAAACTGTAACAATGCGGCCCAAAAATCATCGACACGCCCATTTCATCGCAGAGGTTTTGTAAATGTCCCCCGGTGCCGCAATCCGCATAGACGACAAAAATTTGCGAATAATCATCGCGGTATTTTTCGATATAGTTTTTCACCGCTGGCGTGATTTTATCTGGGGTGTTGTGATAGATGGCTGGCAGGCATTGCAAATCCATATGCTGCCAATCATTCGTCTTCATCACGGCCAGGATTTCCCGCGCCAAAGCGCCGCAAGCAATCAACAATACGCGGCCTTGATTGCGCAGCTGCATGCCTTCGGTTGCGAGCTGATCGTCTGAAACGGGCTGTACCATCTCACTTCACCCCTGCGGCTTTATTACAAAAACGGCCCCACCTGAGACAGGTCGGGCCGCATGCGCACTCTATTGTGTTTTATGCTACGCGTTGGCGGCCAAGCTGTTATGTTTGCGGGCCATGAATTCCTTGGCTGTTTCCACAGCAACCGCTGCATCGCGGCAATACGCATCGGCGCCGATGGCCTTGCCAAATTCTTCGTTCAACGGTGCCCCGCCGACCAACACTGTGTAATCATCGCGCATGCCTTTTTCTACCATAGTGTCGATGACAACCTTCATGTAAGGCATCGTCGTGGTCAAAAGTGCAGACATGCCCAAAATATCGGGCCCTTCGGTTTCGATCGCTTCCAGATAGGCTTCGACGGAGTTGTTGATCCCGAGATCGACCACTTCAAAACCGGCACCCTCCATCATCATACCAACGAGGTTTTTGCCGATATCGTGGATATCGCCTTTGACTGTGCCAATCACCATCTTACCAACGCGGGGTGCACCGGTTTCGATCAGCAATGGTTTCAAGATGGCCATGCCGCCCTTCATTGCATTCGCTGCAAGCAAAACCTCAGGAACGAACAAAATACCATCTCGGAAGTCATTGCCCACGATGGTCATTCCGCCCACCAACGCCTCAGTCAAAACCTGATAGGGCTCCCACTTGCGCTCTAGCAAAATGTTGACGCCTTCTTCGATCTCTTCTTTTAGACCGTCGTAGAGATCGTCAAACATTTGGGCGACGAGATCTTCGTCGTTCAATTCGGAGAGGATGATATCGTCTT
>Ga0206126_10004925_pt1 | contig 12541 bp, 12 predicted proteins | sample Helgoland_Spring_5_FD_148621 | JGI IMG/M metagenome (GOLD analysis project Ga0206126, IMG submission 148621) | Pelagic subsurface seawater microbial communities from Kabeltonne, Helgoland, North Sea - Helgoland_Spring_Bloom_20160412_1 | ecosystem: Environmental > Aquatic > Marine > Epipelagic ...
TCGATTTGATGGTAATAGAAATTTGACGATGACACTCGACGTTGATGGTGCTGGTCCTCAAACGATCACCTTCAACACGGACTTTCGAAATGCCGATTTTGGTACAGAAGTTGAAAGTTTTCGGTCGGCGCTCCAAACGGCGATCAATACTAGCTTTCCCGCCAATCAAGTTACTGTAACTGCGAGTGGGACAACGAATATTAGTTATACCATTGCGTCTAACTCAACCGGCACAGGTTCTTCCGTCTCAATTTCCTCGGCGGTCAGAGCGGGTGGCGAGTCAGCGCTCGGGTTTGATACCGCGTCCGTAACGGCCGGTGTCAATGCAAGCGCAACGATAGATGGTGCCGCGGCAACGGTTGATGGCAGCGCAATCTTAGGAATTGATGGCACTGCTAGCGAGGGACTGAGACTCTCGATCTTGGGCGCTGCGACATCCATATCAGGGGCTACGCTGGATTACACTATTGGTGTTGGTTCAAAACTCGACGATTTAATCACCCAACTATTAGCGGATGACGGCCTTTTGGACGCTCGAATCGATGGCCTTGAATCAACGATTGACGACTTAGATGAGCAGCTGCTGTCGCTTGATCGGCGTTCGGAGTCGCTTGAGAAGCGGTATCGGAATCAGTTTACAACATTGGAAACGTTGATTTCCCAGTTGACGAATACGCAGAATTTTCTATCGGCAGCGCTCACTGGGTTTGTTGAACCCTTAGATTTCAAAAAATAACTTAACTTGAATTAAACCCAAATTAAAAAATGGAGACGTCCAATGAATGCATCACTCTTAGCAAATCAGTACAAGAAAGTAAAAACTGAAACCGATTTAAGCGGTGCTGATCCGCATAAATTAATTGCCTTGCTCTACGACGGCGCATTAGAGAATTTGAAAAGAGCGTCCGGTGGCATTAAAGAAGATAATATGGAGGCGAAGGCTCGATTCCTGAACAAGGCTCTGGCAATTGTCGAGTACCTTCGGGTTTCGCTGGATCCTGGTGCGGACCTTGAGTTCTCTGATCGGTTAGCCGAGCTCTACCGTTATATGGAGCGCGAGATGCTGAATGCTTCAATTAACAACAGCCCGGAGACACTAGAGCATATTGCATCTTTAATTGTAGAGCTTAAAGAAGGCTGGAACGGTATTCCAGAAGAGTATCGCAGCTAATGCTTGATACGGATCACCAAGTGATTGCCTTTCCGTTGTCGGATCGGATTGCGCAAAATCGTTTGGCGCAGTTGGATGATGTCGTCGCGATCACGGCCAGCATGGTTGGTGTAGCCGAGCTTTGTGATTGGGAGGCGCTTACCGCGTTACAGGACCAGCGTGACGAGATGGTTCAGGAGGCATTAAGTGAAGGGCTGCCAGGTTCGTTTGCTGAAGCAGCATCTGAAAAAATCCGTACTTTGCTACTGCAAAATGACGAATTACTGATCGTTGTCGCTCAAGCCAAGCACCAGCTATCCCAAAACTACAAAGAGCAGCGTAGCCAGACTCAAGCTGTAAAGCGTTATCTCAATCAAAGCGCCTAGTGTGCTTGGGTTGATTTAGATTAAGGCGCGTGGTTGCGAAATCCAAAAACCGAACTAAACTGCCAGTTTGGTATCGAAAGGCTGGGGCATGGAACGCACGACACAGATGGCCAGTCAGGGACTCATTTTTTCGGGTCGGGTACCCTTAATTATCACTGTGCTGGATGGGCCGATGTCTGATGAGGCGCTGCTACGCCAAGACGCCCGAAACTATTCTCTGCTAAAAACCTTCGCGCTTGAAGATCATTCCGCCCGAGATGTAGATCCAGAGTTGGAAGGGGTCATGGCGGAAGTTCAAAGGCTGGATCAAAAACTAAATCTTATTCAAGAACTGCTGACGCAGTTACTCATGGTGCATGAAGCCATTCCAGATCGACGGCCTATTGCTTTGGGCCTGTCAACGTTGACGCTGACTGTAGAGCAGGATTTAGGGGTAAAGCCGGGCGATCTTGTCTTATCGGCCTTGTACTTGCTTGATGACGTGCCCCGCGCCCTTGAACTCACGGGCACCGTGGTATCGGTGGTCACAGAAGGGGAAGCAGGGTTTCGCATTGATCTGTCCTTACCGGAACTCAGTGATGGGGTGGACTCGTTGTTGGGGCGGTTTATCTTTCGGCAGCATCGACGAGAAATCGCCCTAAAGCGCGGGCAAACCGCGTCACAAGTTGTCTCAGAATGACGCTGTAAAGCGATGGGCTATTGCGTTAGAGTTCGGGGTTGTTGGTCCGTTGAAGCCCCTGCAGGTCGTATTTAGTAAGCACAAAGAATGACAATGGCGTAAGCCTAAACGAGTCGATGTCAACGCGAAGAATCTATGGATAGCTTAGCAGATTTATTAATTGGTCAATCCGCCCCAATGCGGACGGTCCGAAAACTGGTGCAGCAAGTTGCGCCCAGCGAGGCCAGTGTGCTCGTGGTTGGTGAGACCGGGACTGGCAAGGAGCTGGTCGCGCGCAGCATCCATGACTGCTCCGAACGCGCCTCGGGGCCTTTTGTGCCGGTAAATTGCGGTGCGATTCCGGCCGAGTTGTTGGAATCGGAACTTTTCGGTCATGAAAAAGGCGCCTTCACCGGCGCGGTCGCAACCCGTCAAGGCCGATTTGAACTCGCCGATGGCGGCACCTTGTTCTTGGATGAAATCGGCGACATGCCGTTGGATATGCAGGTTAAGTTGCTGCGTGTCCTACAAGAACGCACCTTTGAACGCGTGGGTAGCATGCAGACTCGGCAAGCCAATGTGCGTGTGGTTGCCGCTACCCATCAAAACCTTGAGCAGCTCGTCGCCGATAATAAGTTCCGGATGGATTTGTTTTACCGCCTAGATGTGTTTCCGATCGAGACGCCGCCGCTCCGGGAGCGCGTGGAAGACATCGCCCTGCTGCTGACCCAGATGGTTGGCAGGCTCGGTGCGGCAGAAGGGCTAACCCTCGCCGACGATGCGGTTGCCTGTCTCGAGCGTTATGCCTGGCCGGGGAATGTTCGCGAGCTCATTAACCTTGTCGAGCGCTTATCAATTTTGCACGCTGGCGCCCGCGTCACGGCGCGGGAGCTGCCCGAAAAATATCGCGGTTTAACCGATCTTTCTTCGCCCAGAATCGATTTATCATCACGCCGCTTGCCTGAACAGGGCGTTGATCTGAAAAGCTATGTTGCCGAGCTCGAAAGTCAGTTTATCGAAGAGGCGCTGGCCCGAACGAATGGCGTGGTCGCTAAGGCTGCAGAGCTCTTGGGACTGCAAAGAACCACATTGGTAGAGAAAATGAAAAAGCTCGGGATTGAAAAGTCTTAGCTAAGTCAAATATTTGACTATCATGTTCTAAAATGCGGCTATATTGTTGTAAATTATTGATTTTTAACAATTTATAAAATAGGCACGGTGTTTGCTTGTACCCTTGCACGAATCTCGTGGAAGGTCATTATGTCAATCAGAGTTGAATCAAACGCGCCAGCTGATCTGGATCTTGAAAATATCCACGCCTTGGATCAGTTGTCGCAGCAGTTAAATGCATCCTACGCTGCGCTAGAAGATGAGGTTTCAGACCTCACCCAAGAACTTGAGCGGGTTCGAGCGGCCCGATCGAAAGAACTCATAGAGCGCGAGCGCTTGGCGCTCAGGCTGAGTGCGTTGATAGACTCGCTGCCGGGTGGCGTATTGGTCCTAGACCCGGATCACACCGTTATTCTTGCTAATCCCCAAGCCGTTGAGTTGTTGAGTGCGCCGCTGCTGAACCAGAACTTTCTCCGGGTCATCGAGCAAAAAGCAAAAGACATCTCGGCCGATGGTAAACAGCTTAACCTCACCAGTGGCCGCTTGATCGCGTTGTCGAATGAAGTGTCTGACCATTACGGCGACCAGGTGGTACTGCTCACCGATATCACAGATGCCCAGCAGAAATATCAAGAGAACCGCCGCGCTCAAAAGCTCTCGGCGATGGGCGAGACGATCGCGCGACTTGCGCATCAGATCAGGACGCCTTTAAGCGCCGCTTTGTTATATCTTGGACAGTTAAAGACGCCCATATTGACCGACGCTCGGCAACGCGCTTCGCTTGAAAAAGCGGCTCAGCGACTCAAGCATATGGAGCAGGTCATTAATCAGAGTCTCAATTTCGTTCAGGATCACGCGCCAGAGGTGCAAGATTTCTCTTTGTTCGAACTATTGGATGCATTAAGAACATCTGTTCTGCCGATCATTGAGCAGCAAAAGGGCGCCTTCAGTCTTGACATGCCGACGCAAGATATTTTGATTAATGGAGATCAAGAGTCGCTCCTATCGGCCTTGGTCAGTGTTGCTGAAAATGCTTTGGATATAGCAATGCCTGCAAGCTTACAGGTCACTGCGCGCATCACGCCTGAGGGCCTAGAAATCGTCATGATTGATCAAGGACCCGGGTTTGATGAAGCGATCATCGGCCAGGTTTTTGATGCTTTTTTTACCACTCGAAGTGATGGCACCGGCCTGGGTCTGGCCCTCGCCGCGACCATCGCGAGCAATCATGATGGCCAAATGCGGGCGGAAAATTTACCCCAAGGCGGCGCCTGCGTCACGCTATCTTTGCCCAACACTCGGCTGACCTGGCAGCAAAATACGCAGGCTATGCAGACTATCGAGCGCTATACGGGGGTTGCAGTATGAAGCAGTTCCAGGCCAGTATTTTAGTAGTTGAGGATGACCCTTCCTTGCGCGATGCCTTAACCGAAACTTTGCAATATGCAGGCCACGCAGTGCGAGCCTGCGCTGATGGGGTTGAAGCCTTAGCAGCGCTGCATCAAAGCGCCAATATCAGCCTTATTATCAGCGACGTGCAGATGCCTAACCTGGATGGCAATGGCTTGTTAGAGCAGGTTAAACGGCAGTGGCCGATGATTCCGATGGTGTTGGTCACGGCCTTTGCTCAGGTGAGTCAGGCGGTGAACGCAATCCAAAATGGCGCCTCCGATTATTTGGTAAAACCTTTTGAGGCCGAGCATTTGCTCGCCTTAGTGAGCCGATTGATCGAGGCTCCGACAGCCGAATGTAACGTGGTCGGCGACGATCCAGCGACCGTGCAGTTACTCAAGCTCGCGCAACGGGTGGCGCAATCTGAGGCTACGGTCATGATCAGTGGTGAGTCGGGTACTGGCAAAGAGGTCTTTGCCCACTACATTCATGATTGCTCGCAGCGCGCACAAGGCCCGTTCATTGCAATTAACTGTGCGGCGATTCCTGAGAACATGCTGGAAGCCGTGCTGTTTGGTTATGAAAAGGGCGCGTATACCGGAGCCGTGCAGGCGAGCGCGGGAAAATTTGAACAAGCCAACGGTGGCACCATTTTATTAGATGAGATCTCCGAGATGGACCTTGGCCTGCAGGCCAAACTGCTGCGGGTCTTACAAGAAAGGACCGTTGAGCGGTTAGGCAGCCATAAGACTATCGATTTGGACGTCAGAGTGCTGGCAACAACCAATCGAGATTTGATGGGCGCGGTCAAAGCGGGCACCTTTCGCGAAGATTTGTTTTATCGGTTGAACGTTTTTCCCCTCATGATTGAGCCCTTAAGAGCACGGCCTCGCGACATTCTGCCGCTCGCGCGGCACTTTTTGGGTCAATATGCGTCAGGTGAAGGGGTCGTGCTATCAGAAGGCGCAGCTCTGAAGTTGGGCGAGCACGACTGGCCCGGCAACGTTCGAGAGCTTGAAAATGTGATCCAGCGGGCGCTTATTCTAAAAACAGGGCAAATGCTCACGGAATCAGATATTCACTATGAGCGTGTCGCGCCGTTATCGGCAGTCGACCAGGACGCGGCCTTGATAGTGGCTGATCAGGGTTTAGGGTCTGGTTTAAAGGACCAAGAGCGGGCGATGATTCTCGATGCTTTGGAATTGGTGAGAGGCTCCAGAAAGGCAGCAGCAGAAAAGCTTGGAATCTCACCTCGAACGCTGCGGTATAAATTGGCGCGGTTCAAAGAGCAAGGCATTGCGCTACCTTGTTGAATATTGTTTTGAGTCAGTGAAGGGTATTAGGAGAGGTCGCAATGAGTATGGAGATTAGTGCGGTTCTAGATCAAATGCGATCAGTCCGAGTCGCGGCGGGCAGTGATGGCGTTAATTTGCCAACCCGGCTCGAAGCCCCAGTTGATTTTTCGAACTTGTTGAAAGAATCGCTGACCGAAGTCTCAAAGGTGCAAAAGGCCTCTGGTGATCTGTCTTTGGCTTATGCCTCGGGTGATGACAGTGTCGATTTGGCGGACGTGATGGTCACGATGCAAAAAGCGTCCTTATCCTTCGAGGCGGTGGTTCAGGTTCGCAATAAAGTGTTGTCGGCTTATCAGGAAGTCATGAATATGTCGATTTAGGGTTTGGTCTTCAGCGAGCGGGCTTTGAGTCATTAGGCTCAAAGCGGCGCAAAAATAATTTAACGTTCAGACACGCGGTACGAGAGGAAACATTATGGCGGTATTAGACCCCACACAGGCAATGCGGCAGTTCAATCAAGTCGCTGAAATGCCCGTCGTTCGCCAATTAGGGCTTTTGATCGGCTTAGCGGCCAGCATCGCGCTCGGTGTCGCGGTTGTTTTCTGGGCGCAGGAGCCCGAATACAGCCCCCTGTATGGGAACCTGGCTGAAATGGATGCCGCTGAAATCATCACAACGCTGGATCGCTCTGGCACGCCTTATAAATTTGATCCCCAAGCGGGGGTGATCTCGGTTGCCTCTGATCAAGTGCACCAGGCGCGGATTATGATGGCGAGTGCAGGCCTGCCTAAAAATTCTGACAAGGGGTTCGACATTCTTTATGAAGATCAGGGGCTCGGCACCAGTGCCTTTATGGAGACGGCGCGGTTTAACCAAGCTTTGGCAGAGGAGCTACAGCGCTCGATTTCGGCCCTTGATAGCGTTAAAAGTGCTCGCGTCCACTTAGCCATTCCCCCAAAGTCAGCGTTCATTCGGAGCAAAACCAAAGCCAATGCGTCGGTGGTCGTAAGCCTAGCTCAGGGTCGTAATCTGAGCGAATCGCAGGTTTCCGGTATCGTTTATCTGGTCGCCTCGAGCGTCACCGACCTTGCGCCAGAAAATGTCACCCTTATTGATCAGCGCGGCCGACTGTTGTCCAGCAATAACGGCTCGAGCGAGATTATGATGAGCAATGAGCAATTTCGCTATAACCAGCAAATAGAAGACAGCTTAACGGCGCGGGTGAGTGATTTGTTGGTGCCCTTGGTTGGGATTCAGAACTTAAGGGTGCAGGTTACCGCAGCGGTTGATCATACCGCCGAGGAACGAACTGTTGAGCAATATGGTAATCAGCCCGCAGCGCTCAGAAGCGAGCAGACCAGTGAAGAGATCTCGAACCAGACAGCGGCTGCCGGTATTCCCGGGACGCTTGCCAACGCGCCGCCAGAAAACATTGGCGCCGATGGCGAAGTGGTTGATCAGGAAGCCTTGCCGTTGCGGTCAACTCGGCGGGAGACGCGTAATTTTGAAGTCGATCGAACCATCAGCCATATTAAAGAAATGGGTGGCCGGCTGGAGCGGTTGTCCATTGCGGTCATTGTGAATCACCGCTACCAGGATATTCCGCCCGTGATTGCCGTCGCAGCCGAAGTACCCGTTGATGGTGCGATTGGGGAAGACGCAGATGCAGATGAGGACGCAGAAGAAATCGTCGAGGCGGCCCGACCCACACGAGAGCTTGTCCCGGTCTCGCCCGAAGAACTGGCACAATACGAGCTGATCGTGCGGGAAGCTGTTGGGTTTGATGCAGCGAGAGGCGATACCGTCAGTGTGACCACGGCACCCTTTTACCAAGAAGTGATTGAAATGCCCCCGGAGCGCGGGTTTATGGATTCGTTGGCCGATTACTCAGGCCTTGGAAAAATGCTAGTGGGCCTCGCCGCGATCCTCGCCTTGATTCTGGGCGTGCTTCGACCCGTCATGAGATCGCTCGCAGCAGTGAATGGACCAGCGCTACCCAGCCCAAGCCTCCTGCCAGTTGAGGAAGAGGATGCGCAATTGGAATATGACAGTGAGGGGCGTCCAATCGCCTTAGATGGTCCAACAGCGCTGGAACCGAAGGCTTTGACGCGACAACAGCAGACTTATGATCAGCAGCTTGCCCATGCGCGGGGTATGGTTAGCGAAGATCCTGCACGTGTTGCACAAGTATTAAGAACATGGGTGACTGCAGATGCCGGATGAATTAGACAGCAAACTTGATGGGGCACAACGGGCGGCTGTTTTTCTGCTGAGTTTAGGCGAAGAAGCGGCGGCCGAGGTGCTGCGGCATATGGAGCCACGTGAGGTTCAAGACGTGGGTAAGGCGATGACCGAGCTGACAACAATTTCCAATGAGGATCTTGAAAGCGTGGTCGGCGAATTCACCGAAGTTATATTCTCCGGGAATGCGGTTGGAACCGACCCGCTTGGTTACGTTAAAAAAACCTTGAATCAGGCCCTGGGCGAAACCAAGGGCAACCGTATGGTGAACCGTATCCTGAAAGGGCAAGACTCCAAGGGTATGGATGCCTTGAAATGGATGGATGCGGATTCGGTTGCGCTGATTCTCAAGCATGAACATCCTCAGATTTGTGCGATCGTTTTGTCCTCGCTTGATAGCGACCATGCGGCGGAAGTCCTCAGTCAGCTACCAAGAGACCGCTTGCCCGACATTATGATGCGGGTTGCGAGTCTTGAGACCATTCATCCGGCTGCATTGGAAGAGCTTGATGAAATTATCCAGCGTAAAGTAATTGAGGCGGTACCGACGCCGCCATCCAAGGTAGAAGGGATTAAGATTGCGGCGAATATTTTGGGATACGTCGACTCGAGTGTCGAAGCGGAAGTCTTGGATCGTATTGAAGAGGATAACGAAGCGATGAGCGGCTCGATCCGCGACTTACTCTTTGTCTTTGACAACTTGATGACCGTGACTGACCGACATATGCAACGTCTGCTCCAAGAAGTGGGCCAAGATAAGCTGGTGATCGCGCTTAAAGGCGCCTCTGAAACGATGCGAGATAAAATTACGTCGAATATGTCCAGCCGAGCCTCCGAAATGCTTTTGGAAGATTTGGAACTAAAAGGCCCCGTTCGATTAAAAGAAGTTGAAGACACCCAAAAAGAGATTCTCCAGATTGCGTTGAACCTAGCAGCCGATGGCGAGATTGCAATTGGTGGTAAAGGCGGTGATGAATATGTCTAGTTTTGCAGCGAGCGCTTGGCAGGCGCCTAGGTTGGATATTGTTGAGCCGGTTGCACCCGAACCCTTGTCCGAGGCAGAGATTCAGCAAATTAAAGCCGATGCAGAAAAAGCAGGCTTTGAGCAGGGACAACTGGCGGGACACGAGGCGGGTATGCAAGCCGGTCTGGCAGCTGGAAAGGCCGAAGGCCTTGCGCTCTATGAGGAAAGGGCCGCCGCATTTTTGGGATTGCTTGAGAGCGTTGATCAACCAATCGCGCAGATGGATGAGCAGTTGGCGGTCGAGATTTCTCAGCTGGCGGCGATGATTGGGGCAGAGCTTGCGCGCCGTGAGATTACCTTTGATCGCGAGCGGTTGGTCGAGCAGGTACTGCACATTGCCAAGGTCCTGCCGGTCCACCAACATCCGCCAGAAGTTTTTTTGAATCCAGAAGACAAGCAGATCGTCAGCGATTTCGTGGCGACACTCGACCCGGCGCACCCGGCGCATAGCTGGCCTTTATTTGAAGATGCCAGTATCGAGCGCGGTGATTGTCGTATGCAGGGCCGAGATTCCGCGATCGATGCCCGGTTGACGCAAATGGCACTCGACTTGGTTAAAACAGCCTTCCGAAGTGAGGGGGCGCTTGATGTCTAATCTGAAGGCCCGAGTTGCTGCGAGATCGAATGCACTGGGCGCGCGGGTTCAACATCTCAGTACCGGCCTGAAATATCAGGCGCCAGGCGTTGAAGGCCGTCTATCTCGAATGGTTGGTTTAACCCTTGAGGCGGTGGGCTGCGAGGCCCCCCTCGGCAGTCACTGCAGAATTGTGTCGCCGAGCGGTTTAGAAGTTCAAGCCGAAGTCGTTGGGTTTACCGAAGGCAAACTGTTCCTGATGCCGCTGGAGGACAGCCAAGGCTTAACGCCAGATTCTCGAGTGATCCCATTGCGGCAATCCCATGGCGTTGAGGTGGGTGGCGGCCTTCTGGGTAGAGTCATAGACGGCGCAGGCAGAGTACTCGATGCCCGTGGCCCAATCTTGCTGGATCAGACGGTGCCGTTAACCGGTGTTCAGAAAAACCCTTTGTCTCGACGTCTTATCCGAGAACCCTTTGATGTTGGCATTAAAGCGGTTAACGCGTTGCTAACACTGGGGCGGGGACAGCGTATGGGGTTGTTTGCCGGCAGTGGCGTCGGGAAGAGTACCTTGCTGGGTTTGATGACAGAGCATGCTGACGCCGATGTCGTGGTTGTGGGCTTGATTGGTGAGCGAGGCCGAGAGGTACAAGAATTTATCCAAGAGACACTGGGTGAGCAGGGCATGCGCAAAGCCGTTGTCGTTGCAACGCCCGCTGATTCGCCGCCCCTGATGCGGGTTCACGGCGCGCTCCGCGCAACGGCGATTGCCGAGCACTTTAGAGCCGAAGGCAAAAATGTGCTGCTGTTGATGGATTCGCTGACGCGCTTTGCCCAAGCCCAGCGAGAAATTGCCCTGTCGATTGGCGAGATGCCAGTGTCGCGAGGATACCCGCCATCGGTGTTTGCGAAACTGCCGCAATTGGTCGAACGGGCCGGTAATGGCGATACTGGCGAAGGTTCAATTACGGCGATCTATACCGTTTTAGTCGAGGGTGATGACTTAGATGACCCGGTGGCGGATGCCGCCAGAGCCATCCTTGATGGTCATATCATGTTATCAAGGAAACTGGCGGAGTCCGGGTTGTATCCCGCAATTGATGTCGAGGCGTCGGTCAGCCGATTAATGACGCAGATTGTTTCGAAGTCGCAACAGGTGGCGGCGCAACGTTTTAGGGCTTTGAGCGCAACCTACGAGCAAAACCGAGATCTTATTAGTGTGGGGGCTTATACAGCCGGTAGTGACCCTAGAATTGATGAAGCGATTCAAGCCTATCCCAAATTGCGCGACTTCATTCGTCAGGGTTTGACAGATCACTATGGCATGGACACAAGTTTGGCCGAATTTAATCGGCTCATTTCCGATCTGGGTCAAAGCAGTGACTGAGGTTATTAGGCAGGTATCGGCTTTAGAGGCAATGAATGATGAAACGTAGTGCTCGAATGACGAAGTTAGCGGAGCTTGCGCACCTTGAGGAGCAGGCCGCTGCAGGTCAGTTGGCCGAAGCGCGAGCCAATCTTGCAAGGGAGCAGACGAGTTTAGAGACGCTGAAGACCTATCATGTTGAGTACCAAAACAGAGCGCGAACGAATCGAGAACAAAACTCCCCGCGGCAAATGGCAGATTTTGCCAAATTCATTAATCAACTGAATACCGCCATTCAGGATCAGAGCCAACGAGTGGCCTTATATGCCCAGCGTTATGAAATGTGTCAGTTAGAGTGGCGTGCAAGGCATGTTCGAGTCGATGCTTTGCAGAAAGTTTCGGAGCAAAGCAAGAAGCAAGAGCAAAGCCTCATAAGAAAGCGTGCCGATCAGCAATTGATCGATCGAGTGCCTTTGATCCATCAACGAGCGCCTGCAGCGAACGTAGGTTTGGATTAACACGCTTTAGCCGGTTAGCGAATGGCATTTTGAATACTGTCTTTTAGGATATTCAATCCCGCTTAGAGGATTCGCGCTGGGCAATCAAGCGCTGGCGGCCGTGCTCAAGCGGCCAGAATAGAACCGGGCTCGAGGCTGACTCGTCAAACCTTTGAACAGGTAAAGGCCGATGCGAGGTCTGCTGTCAATCTTAAGGCGCGTCTGAATGCTCATCACGTAAGTGGTTATCAATAACCTATTTCAAGCAGCTAAAGAAAGCACTCTTATTGGGGCTTGGTCGTATTGTTGGGCTGGCCTTAAGCCAGGGCTGCAACTTCTGCATCATATAATGAATTGTTTTGGCTACTAAATAAAAGTTGGCCCAATCTATGCAGATTCAACAGTAGTCTAAATTTACATTGGTAGAATTCAATGAGTCCAAGTCCTGTTAATTTGATATCGCAACCTAAAGGCCTGGGTGTTTCGAACCCGAATCAGGTCCAGCTGGAGAGCGGTGGCGACAATGAGCAATTTTCAAAGACCTTAGCAAAAGCTCAGCAAGATCGCCAAGATTATAGAAAAACCAATACAAATCAATCAGATAATGGCAATTACAGTCGTCGTAGTCAGGTTGAACAGGATCGCAACGGCCGCTCGGTTGAGGAAATAAGCGCTGAGCAGGGTCAGTCCTCGCGTGACGCATCCAGCGATGCGAACTCGCGCCCGTTACCTGCCGCATCAGCGTCTGACCGGCAAGATGATTCCGATAAGGATCCAATGTTGCCGGATGGGTTGCCATCTGCCGCCCTAACGGATTTGGTTCAAATGGATGGGCTTCGAGGTCAACT
>Ga0206126_10004927_pt1 | contig 12537 bp, 11 predicted proteins | sample Helgoland_Spring_5_FD_148621 | JGI IMG/M metagenome (GOLD analysis project Ga0206126, IMG submission 148621) | Pelagic subsurface seawater microbial communities from Kabeltonne, Helgoland, North Sea - Helgoland_Spring_Bloom_20160412_1 | ecosystem: Environmental > Aquatic > Marine > Epipelagic ...
GCGCAATAAAGGAAAGTCGACCATGAACAAACGGACAGGAAAGCGGTTCATATCGGACGCGTTTGCAGCATTAACACTTTCGCTAAGCGTTTTGACATCGTCCGGCGCACAGGCCGATACGCTCGCCGATGCTTTGGTCGGGGCCTACAGTCACAGTGGATTACTGGCGCAAAATCGTGCGTTGCTGCGGGCAGCTGACGAAGATGTGGCAATCGCGGCTTCGGTGTTAAAGCCCATCGTTAACTGGTCAAGCAATCTGACGCGGGAATTTGGGGATTCGATCAGAGCTGGATCGACCGTAATGACCGGCGGTATATCGGCAACACTGCAAGTTTTCGATTTCGGAGCCGATCAGACGCGGACTGAAGCCGCCAAGGAAACCGTTCTGGCAACTCGCGCAACTCTTTTGAGGATTGAACAGAGCATTTTGCTACGTGCGGCACAGGCTTATTTTAACGTAAGCCGACAGCAGGAATTTGTAGCACTGCGGCGTAACAACTTGCGCTTGCTGAATGAGGAATTGCGAGCTGCGCAAGATCGTTTTGAGGTTGGTGAAATAACCCGTACTGACGTTGCTCTTGCCGAGGCGGCAGTTGCTCAGGCGCGCAGCAACTTGGCGGACGCGGATCGAAACCTTGCGCAGGCCAAAGCCGAATATACGAATGTTGCAGGTCGCAAACCCGGCCAACTTGCACCAGTGCCTCAGCTGCCTCAGACAGAGACGGTTGTGTCACGCGCTCAGGCAATCGCAGTGCGCAACCATCCCGAAATGACCGAGGCGCAGCATCAAGTCGCGGCCAATGAACTATTTCTGAAAGCGGCTGGTTTTGATATGTTGCCTACCGTTTCAGTCCAGGGAAGTCTGAACTTGAACCACACGTTCGGTAACAGCGATCCTGCTGAAACAGCGTCTGTTACGTTAAACGTCAGTGGCCCCATCTATCAGGGTGGCAACCTAAGTGCACGCGAGCGCCGCGCGCTTGCCGTGCGCGATGCGTCGCGTGGCAATTTGCATAACGTGCGTCACGGTGTGCAACAGGGTGTGGTAAACGCGGTTTCTAACCTTGTTGCGGCAAAAGCCAGCCTTGAGGCATCGGAACGTCAGATCCGAGCGGCACGTGTCGCCTTTGAGGGCGTTCGAGAGGAAGCAAACCTCGGAGCGCGGACGACGCTTGATGTTCTAGACGCTGAACAGGATTTGCTGAATGCCGAAACCAATCGAATATCAGCACGAGCGGATCAATATATTGCGACCTATCAGGTTCTTGAATCGATGGGGATGTTGACGGCTCAACGGCTTGGTTTGCCTGTGCAGATTTATGATCCATCTGCCTATTTCGATCTCGTCAAGAACAGCCCGGCCAAGCGGTCTAAGCAGGGGAAGCAATTGGATCGGGTGCTGCGCGCGCTGAATGCAACGGAATAATTGATGTTTTAAACACTCTGTTGTGCGACTCTGCGGCAGTATGTATCTTTGCAGCGAACGCGAGAGTGGAAATTATTAATGTCTGATCCAATGACAAACACTGAAGTGGAAGACGTTTTGTCGTCGATCCGTCGTTTGGTGTCTGATGAAAAGACACCTGTTCAAGATGCGCAGCCTTCGGGAAACAGGTTGGTTTTGACACCTTCTTTGCGCGTTATGGGCAATACCGTTGATATGGGCGACCTAAGCAACGAAGACGTTGCAGCAGATGACGACACCGAGCTGAATCGGGAAGACGAAACTGCAACGCCAAAGTTCAACAGCGAAATTGAAGTGACAAGCGATAACGTTCAAGCAAACAGCGAAAACGTGATCGTCGCGAAAGAACTGGGCACGGGTGAAATGGGCAACAGCGCCGTTTTCAGTGATCCGATAAGCCTTGCAGAGGGCATTGATCCAAGGCCAGACGGTTCTGCTGACAGTGCTGAGCAGATCACCGTGCAAGTGGCGCAGCCTGCCAAGGATATTGGCGAAAAGATTGCAAACCTTGAAAAGCTGATTGCGAGACGGGCGGATCAGTGGGAACCGGATGACGTGGGCACCGATCCCTATGCAGGAACACAAGCCCCAGCAATGGCTTGGGAAGACACGGAGGAAGCAGACGACCACGATATCCAACAAGATGCGCCTGCATATATCGAGGCGGCGGCTGCGGTAGCCGATGGCGCCGAGGAGCAGAATGAGCCATTAAATACTGATGATAATGATGTGCTGGATGAGGAAGCTTTGCGCGAACTTGTAAGCGATATTGTTCGCTCCGAGCTGCAAGGTGAACTTGGCGAACGGATCACACGAAATGTTCGCAAGTTGGTGCGCCGGGAAATTCACCGCGCATTGACGGCACAAGATCTTGAATAAGCTGAATTAGTCTCGATATTATCTGACAGCGTCCCCTTCTCAACAAGCTGAAACGGAGACGGCACATCTTTTGAAGGACATGTTGTTTGTTCGTTTTGATGTAGGTGCAAACCGAACCATCAAACAAGGACACCACGATGTTTAATACTACCGACCAGATCATGAAACACAAAGCCGGACTACTGAACCCGTGCCGAGGAATTCGGCAACTTATCAAAAGCCTGGCAGGTCATTCGACATATTCTATCGCAACAATCAGCGATTGACGATGGCGGTGTCGAAGCGTTGTTTAGGCGCACCCGACGCAAGCCCAACCTGGCGCACTGGGTAGGATTGTACCTTCCCTTAGTTTTATGAGACGATATCTTGTTGATTAAGCTCGTGAATGCGAAAAACAAAGACTATCGCAATAAGGACTAGTGCGTTTTGAAGCGGTGTTTGAACCCCAGTTGAACAATAGGTACATTTACTCCCCCATCAACCGATTTAAGAAGCCCCACGCCAAATGACACTGCGTTATTAGAACTTAAGAGATAGTCTGCTTCTACTCGCGCTCCACCTAAAAGACCCTTACCCACATCTACGCCGCCGCCACCAGCTGCACCAACGTGTGCCTCAAGAGATATGCGCCATAACTTTCCTAAATCGAATTCATGCCCCAGGCCCAAAAGGCCCACAGCGTAGCCAGCAACGCCCCCTGAAATAGTTGTTTGTGCGTTGCCAGTAAGATATGTTTTTTTACTAATGAAGTAATCTATTGAACTTTCTTGCATCACAGGTTGGATGCCGACATTGCTCCGGGATTTCATATAAGAGGCGTTAGGTGGTTGAATTGATATGCCAAGTCCAACCTGCCATTGTTGTTGCTCGCCGCTATTTTTTCTCGTGGGACTTCCCTCAAAAACACGAGACAAACTAAGTTGCACTCCGTGGCCTGAAACACCGGAGCTTAGAGCGTTCAAAGCGCCATAAGTAAAATCTAGATCGAAACTATCGCCTATTGGAAATGCCATTCCAATTGATGCGCTGGCGATTAAACCACCGCCTGTGTCTACGTTACCCCCTCCACCAAAACCAATAGAGGATTGACCAAACAATGAAATTGGCCCCAACGGCCAGCGTTTTCTCAGTCCGCCAATGACCTGCATATAGCCATCGCCACCCGACACTGCACCATCCGCTCCAAAAAAGGTCTCATAGCCATTAGCAATATTAAAGCTCGCTTCGGCACCCATAAGTCTTAATTGTGCTTGGGCAGTTCCTGATCGTGACAATGCGCCCGGAAACTGCAATTGCGAAGCGCGAAAACTTGTTCTGGATAATTTCAATCTGTCAGTTTCATTAGATTTGGCTATGGGGGAAATCTGATAACGCAGTCCAAAAGATGCCGACCAGTCATCAATTGGCGCCCCGCTTATAGACACGTGAGAAACTCCTGCACGCGCGCTCCAATTCGATGTTACTGCATACTCCCCCATTACCCCAAAGCGAAACATAGTTCCGTCACCGACTACTTGACTTGCACCACCGCCACCGCCCAAAAAACCGGACAATGCTAGATTCCACCGGGGCGACATGGGAATACGTTTGACACCTTCAAAGCCCCAGAAAAATGCACCTCCACCATCACCAGACGCACCAGAGTATATTGATTGCCCAAAGCTGAGAGTGTCAGAAACCGGCACGCCTACAAACAAACGATGCAGTCCTTTTATCGTTGTTTTAGGTGACATTAGATAGTCAAAGTCACTTTCAACTTCCAACGCCATTACGGGTTGTGCTGAAATAACCGTCAAAAATGCGACTATCTTTAGAAGCCTTTTTTTCAAATAGTAGTTCATGTTAATCCTGCATTTTTCGTATAGTTTGGTGTGATAAGCCGTGCGTTTAATAGTGTGCATAGCTTTCAATACCCATGATCGAATTTCGCCTAGCAATAACTCCTATATTTTTAATGAGGGCCGCTTTAATAGCTTCGCGGCCGTTGCCAGTTGCATTGCAGGTGTTACCCCGTCGCAAGACATGTTGGCCCGGTCTTTGTTGTAAGTCCAGAGCCATTTTTTGCCCTGATCCTATGCCTAAGAGGGGACATGTTGCGCAATTCACTCTCCGATGTCTGGTGATCATAATCAGCTGGACCTTCATGAACTGCAAAACCAATAACTGTCATCATCCCACCCTTTTAAAGTGATCCGATCCCAAAGTTAGTTGTTCCATTGCAGATGATCACACAGGTTTGTGCCGGAATGCCTTTTCACGGCAAAATTGGTTTTTGGTAAAATTCGGGAGGATGCTTAATGCTAATCAAACTTCATTTGAAACCCATGATCAACATAAGCAAACAGCTGGAGTTAGCGCACAACAAATACGGACTGTGAGGCGTGTCGTGCCACCCGCGCTGCATTGGGGCCGATGAGGTAATCCTTCAACGACGGACCATGTGCTCCGACAATAATGCAATCCACCGATAATGCATTAGCGGTTTTGATGATCTGGTCATAGACAGTGCCAGTCACAACATGGATCTTGGTAGCCAATGCCTCAGGCACATTCGCCGCGACCCAAGACGCCAACTCGTCGTAAGCCGCTTTTTTGATTAATGCGCTGTGATTTGGCCCCATTGATGCGCTGACCATTGCCATCCCGTGGTCAGGTAAGATGTTGAGAATATGCAATGTGGCGCCTTCATATTGCGCCATAGTTAAGGCAGCCCGCGCGCTACTGATTGCGCCTTCCGGATCGTTGATGTCGACCGCGAGGAGGAGTGTTTTGAACATAGGCCTGTCCTTAAAATGCCGGTTGAGTGGCGCGGCGGCGCTGAATCAGAACGATGCCTAGCAACAAGATGAGTGCCGGGATAAAGAACAGCTCTTTCGGTGAGCGGTCGTTTTCGATCTGAACCTCGGTGATTTCAACAGGTGTGTCGTCGTAAAAATCATATTCGTTACCAAGGCTTTCAAAGAACGGCGTGCCCGGGAAAGGTTCATCCATTGCTAGCACGTCGCCATCTGGCAGAACTGCCAGCCCTTGGGCATCAAATGCGCGCATCGCGTCTCCGGCGACGGCAGGTAGGGTGATGGTGGTTGGTCGGATGTTTCCAGTGTCAAAGTCTGGCCCCGCAACGACGACTCGGATCTCTTTGCCGTTTTCAGCCCGCGCCATGAGCTCAAGGGCGGCGGGTCCAGTGGCGGTAGCATATTTTTCGCTGACCTGATCCAGGAAGAAATCCGGCCGGAATAGCATAAAGGCGATCAGCAACAGAACTATTGTTTCCCAGAGTTTGGATTTTGCAATGAAGTACCCCTGTGTTGCCGCTGCAAAGAGGAGCATTGCGATTAGGGAAATAAAGAAGACCAAAACAGCTTTTGCCAGCCCCACGTCAATCAACAACAGGTCAGTATTGAATATAAAGAGAAACGGTAGCAACGCGGTTCGGATGTCATAGCTGAATCCTTGAACACCCGTCTTGATCGGGTCTCCTCGAGAGATGGCCGCAGCTGCATAGGCTGCAAGGCCCACGGGAGGCGTGTCGTCAGCCAGGATACCGAAGTAGAACACGAAGAGGTGCACCGCAATCAGGGGGAAGATATAGCCTGCCTGCGCCCCGACTGACAGGATAACAGGGGCCATCAGAGATGAGACTACGATATAATTTGCCGTTGTTGGCAAGCCCATCCCAAGGATTAACGACATCACAGCGACAAGGATCAAAAGTATCCAGATATTGCCACCTGCAATGATCTCAACGACTTGACCGATGACCTGATGTGCGCCGGTCAGGCTGATCGTGCCGACGATTATGCCTGCGGCACCCGTCGCCACACCGATCCCGATCATGTTGCGCGCACCAAGGATCAGGCCCGCGACAAAGTCGTTCCAGCCTTGCACAGTTGCGCCGCCGAATCCTTCACCCCGAAAGAACGCCTTAAGCGGGCGGTGCGTGAGCGCTACAATGATCATAAAGACGGTGGCCCAGAAGGCGGACAGCGATGGGGACAGACGATCCAAACTGTCGGTACGGACCATAAGGTTCCAGACCAAAATGAAGATTGGCAGTGCAAAATAGGCCCCGCCTAAAAGTGTGGGGGTAAGGCGGGGGGCCTCAAGTGGGCCATCGGGATCGTCCATCGCAACATCGGGGTAACGGGCTGCAAAATAGACCAGCACCAAGTACAATAGGGCCACGATCGCAAGCCCGCCATAAACGCTTTCTTCCATAAAGCCATCAAGCACGCTGCGAATGCCAATCATCGCATAGGTGCAGAGCCCTAGGAACAGGAAACCAGACAGGAACAGGATTAGGATCAAGACCGGGCCAATGTGGCGGCCTGCCTTCTTTAGCCCCTGCATCTGCATTTTCAGAGCTTCAAGATGCACAATGTACAGCAGAGCTATGTAGCTGATGACAGCTGGCAAAAACGCGTGTTTGACGACATCAATATAGGGAATGTTGACATATTCGACCATCAAGAACGCAGCTGCCCCCATGACCGGCGGTGTCAGCTGGCCGTTGGTTGATGAGGCGACCTCAACCGCGCCTGCCTTTTCCGCCGGGAAGCCGATCCGTTTCATCAGCGGGATGGTGAAAGTGCCGGTCGTGACGGTGTTCGAGATCGAACTGCCTGAGATCATGCCAGTGAGCATTGAGGACAGGACTGACGCCTTAGCAGGCCCGCCGCGCAGCGCTCCCAATAGGGAAACAGCCACCTTGATAAACCAAGAACCACCGCCTGCGCGATCCAGCAATGCGCCAAACAGAACGAAGAGAAAGATCATCGTCGTGGATACGCCCAAAGCGACGCCAAAGACGCCCTCGGTTTGCATCCAATAATGTCCGAGTGCCTTTGATAACGACGCGCCGCCGTAATTGGTGATGTTGCGCGCCCATTCCGAATAGCCTCCGAAGAAGGCAAAGGCCACAAACGCTCCGGCAATGATCAGCAGTGGCAGTCCCAGCGAGCGGTAAACTGCAGTGAACAGAACGAACATTCCGATACAGGACATGACGATATCGGATGTGCTCCAAAGTCCGGGACGGTCGGCGATTTCGAACCGGAAAACGACAAGATACAGGCACGACGTTACGCCGAGGATAATCAGAAGCCAGTCATAGGCAGGAATGCGGTCTTTGGGTGAGGATTTGAACAGCGGGAAGGCCAGTGTCGCCAACATGACGGCGAATGCTAAATGCACAAAGCGTGCCTGGGCGACGATATTGGCAAAGATGTTTTGGCCTGTGGCCTGCGCCAAAATACCAGGGACCTTTGAAGCAATATACAACTGGAACAGGGACCAGGCGATGCAGGTGCCGATAATCAGTTTGGCCTGCCACATGGAGGATGGGTTGCGGGCACCGGTGTCGGCCTCGGCCACCATATCGTCGGCGATCCGTGCGTCCGTTTCTTGTGCCATCTTATCTCCCTCGTCCTATTTTCAAGACGTTTCTTTGCAAAGAGTTGGGCCGCCCACGAAACCAGGCGGCCCTATCGTAGCTTAGCAGACCTTAGTTGATTAGGCCGAGTTCTTTATAGGCACGTGCTGCACCATCATGCAGGGGTGCCGACAGGCCGTCTTTGACCATTTGAGCCGGATCCAGATTTGCGAATGCGGGGTGTAGGCCTTTGAAGTCCTCGATGTTTTCCATCACGGATTTAGCAACGATGTAGACGGTTTCCTCAGGAACGCTTGCCGAGGTCACAAAAGTTGCGCCCACGCCGAAGGTTGTGGTTTCGCTATCGGTGCCTTTGTACATGCCGCCAGGAATGGTCGCCACGCGGTAAAACGGGTTGTCTGCAACTAGTTTGTCAATCGGCGCACCTGTCACGCTGACCAGCTTGGCGTCGCATGTCGTGGTTGCCTCTTTGATCGCCGCTGCCGGGTGACCGATGGTGTAGATCATCGCGTCAATGTTTCCGTCGCACAATTGTTTGGCCATTTCCGAACCTTTGTACTCGGTCGCAAGTGCCAGATCGCCCATGCCGATGCCGAAAGCATCCATGACAACTTCCATCGTGGCGCGCTGGCCAGAGCCGGGATTGCCCACGTTGACACGCTTGCCAGCAAGCGCTTCAAAGCTGTCGATGCCGCTGTCGCCGCGAACGATCAGAGTGAAGGGTTCTGGGTGAACCGACATCACCGCGCGTAAATCTGGGAATGGGTTATCCGCAAATTTCGAAGTGCCGTTATAGGCGTGGTGCTGCCAGTCAGACTGGGCAACGCCGAACTCAAGCTCACCCGCCTTGATGGTATTGATGTTGTAGACAGAGCCGCCGGTGGACTCCACAGCGCAGCGGATGCCGTGCTCTTTGCGAGACTTGTTCACCAAACGGCAGATCGCGCCGCCAGTTGGATAATAAACACCGGTGACACCGCCGGTACCGATTGAGATAAATTCTTGAGCGACGGTTATCGACGCAGCGGTCATTACACCGATCAGAACGGCGCCGCCGATTTTTAGTTGCTTGAACATTATAGTGTCTCCCTTTTGAGCTATTCACTCGACCAGATATTCGCCGAGCACTTGGTTATTTGCCTCGACCCTTTGGATCGCAGCGGTGACATCCGCTTCAGACGTCGCGACAATCATCGCAAGCAGTGTTTCGATCAAAACGATCGTCACAGCGTATGAAGAGAAGAATTGCGGGCTTTCGGTTGGAACGATGAACCCATGGGTCGCATGCGCCAAGCCGGGGCAGGCCAATGCGTCAGTGATAAGAACAACATCCGCGCCTGCTTCGCGGGCCAGTTTAACCGCGCCAATGGCACGCCTTGCATATGGACTCATCGTAACGGCAAAGACAACGTCGCCCTTGCCAAGCTTCGCGATTTCGGAGCCCAAAGAGGCCCCCATGCGTCCGCCAATGCTCCAATTTGAGCCAAAGAACTGAGCAATATACGACATGTATTCGGTGAAGCCAGTTGAGGCGAGCGCGCCTAACAGCACAACCTGATTAGCCTTGCGCATGAGCGCCGCGGCTTGTTCCAGCTTGCGGTTGTCGGTACTGTTCTGGAAGCTCTCGATATTGGCAATACAAGCCTGACTTTGGCGCGCTAGCATCGATTGCCCGGAGGGTTTGCCCGACCGTAGACGTTCAGCCTTTTCCGAAAGCGACACCACTTTTTGCCCGACCGAGAGGCGCGAGATCTCACGCACGTTTTCAAAGTTATCATATCCAAGCGCGCGGGATAGGCGGGAATAGGTGGCAGGTGAAACCTTGCTCTCGGACGAGATGGCGCGGAGTGACCTGCTGGCGACATCCAACGGGTGGCTCAGCACGTAATCTGCAGCCTTTCGTAACTGCTCTGACAGCCCCGAGTATCGTTCTGCGACACGCTCTTCCAAAGTATGATCAGAAACCATTTCGCCTCCCTGAAACAAAGGGTCGCAATTGTTTCAAATATTGTCAATATATGAAATGTATGTTTTACTACCTCTCATGTGATCGCTCTAAGGACAAAGGGTTGCGATATGCTGCGCTTGCACACCCCCCCCACACCTTCGATAATGGCGGCGCCTAATGGTGCGCATCGGAGCAAAGAAACCCATCCTAACCTGCCGATTTCGCTGGATGAAATTCTTTGGGAAACACAGGCCTGCGCGGCGGCTGGCGCCCATGCGCTGCACCTTCACATCCGCGATGACGCAGGGCAGCACACACTGGATGCAGGCCGCTACCGCGAAACACTCCGGGAAATCGAGCGGATGCTTCCAGGTTTTCCTGTGCAGGTGACGACTGAGTCGGCGGGGATATTTGATGTCCAAGCACAGCTCGCATGCCTGCGCGCCCTTGAACCCAAAGCCGCGAGCATTTCGGTTCGGGAAATCGCGCGTGATGTAACATTGGCTCGCATGGTTTATGAACAATGCGCAGATGCGGGAACGCATGTGCAGCATATCTTGTACAATCTGGACGACTGGCATCAGTTGCGAGCCTGGCAGAATGACGGAACCATCCATCCGGGACAGGACGATGTGATTTTAGTGCTCGGAAAATATGCCCCGCCCCGCAACGCGACGCAGTGCGATCTGACCGTTTTTTCCTCAGTGTTCGATCAAGCCTGTGGTCGGGTTATGGTCTGCGCCTTTGGCCCGGCCGAACATCAAGTTCTATGCGCCGCAGCGGCGATGGGGGCTGATCTGCGCATAGGTTTTGAAAACAACATCCATGGTGAGGATGGAACGTTGGCCGCCAGCAACGCTACACAAATAGCAAGACTGGTTGCCGCGCTTTCTTCTTTCAGCGCTAAAGGAGTTTCCGCGTGATGTCCCACGTTTTTCCTCGCAACTCGATGTTCCCGCCATGTCAGGTGTCGCATGGCGATGGTGTTCATTTGTATGACACCAATGGCAAAGCCTATTTGAACTTTGGCGATGCTGCGGTGTCATGTCTTGGCCATGGCGATCCGCATGTCACCCAAGCGGTTAAAAAGCAGGTAGATCAAGTCGCCTTTGCGCATACAGGGTTCTTCACATCCGAACCAGCAGAACGGCTGGCTGACAAGCTTATTTCGCTCGCACCGGGGGAACTTGACCGCGTGTATTTCGTATCCGGCGGATCCGAAGCAATGGAGGCTGCGCTGAAACTTGCGCGGCAGTATTTCCTTGAGATTAGTGAACCTGAGCGGAAGCGGATTGTGGCACGCCGTCAAAGCTATCACGGCAATACTCTGGGCGCGTTGGCCACTGGTGGTAACGAATGGCGCAGGGCACAATTTGCGCCAATCCTGATTGATGTTACCCATGTGTCGCCTTGCTACGCTTATCGTGGCAAATCAGAGGGTGAAACAGATGCGGCCTATGTCGACCGGCTCATTGACGAGTTGGACGCAGAATTTCAGGCACTTGGCCCGGAAACGGTGATGGCTTTTGTTGCGGAGCCGGTGGTGGGAGCAACACTTGGGGCAGTTGGGCCGGTCGGAGACTATTTTTCCCGTGTGCGCGCATTGTGTGATCAATACGGCATTCTTCTGATCTTGGACGAAGTCATGTGCGGCATGGGACGAACCGGAACCTTGTTTGCCTGTGAACAGTTCAATGTTGCGCCCGATATCTGTGCCATCGCCAAGGGGCTGGGCGGGGGATATCAACCCATCGGCGCCACGCTCTGCACCAAGAACATCCATGACGCGGTACTGGCAGGATCAGGGTTCTTTCAACACGGGCATACTTATCTGGGTCATCCGGTTGCCTGCGCAGCGGGGTTGGCCGTACTGGAACGACTGGTCGACGACCAGGTGTTAAAGCGCGTGACACCGGCAGGATCGCATCTGCGCCAAAGGCTCCGCGACAAACTGGGGCAACATCCCCATGTGGGCGATATCCGAGGTGTTGGGCTGTTCTGCGGTGTGGAATTGGTTGCGGACCGAGAAACAAAGACGCCTCTGCCCCCGGATGCGAAAATTGCTGCGAAAGTCAAATCCGCAGCTTTTTCCGAGGGGCTCCTTTGCTATCCGATGGGAGGGACAATTGATGGAAAACGAGGCGATCACATCCTGCTGGCTCCTCCGTTTGTTGTGGAAGACCTGCAATTGGATGCATGCGTAAATAAGCTGCAAATCGCTATCGATAGATCATTGTCGTAGACACAACATATGTCTTGTGAGAGCAAAGAGAGGTGGTCTAATATCATGTCCGTCGTCATATAAAGTTGGACGTCAGAGCGGCTTGAGCATTGGAGGCTCTGGCTCGTTTGTGTGATTGATTATGCGGCTTGTTTTTGATGTTGCAAGCGGCGTTGTCGGATTGTCTGTTTCTTGATCTTTTCCCTTTCTCTTAGAATGGCTTTGTCCCGGCTGAAGTAAACGTCAGCAGGTGTGACGTTGCTCAGGCTCTCGTGGTAGCGTTGGTTGTTATAGTAATCGACGAAGGCCTCGATCTGACGTTCGAGATCGCCGGGCAGGTAATAGTTTTCCAGCAGAACACGGTTCTTCATAGTCTGATGCCAGCGTTCGATTTTGCCTTGGGTCTGCGGGTGGAACGGTGCGCCCCGAACATGTGTCATCTTTTGCCCTTCCAGCCATTCTGCCAGATCGCCCGAGATGTCACAGGATCCGTTGTCACTGAGCAGACGTGGCATGTGGCGAACGACGGCTTGGCCGCAACCAGACGCCGTCAGCGCCAGTTCGATCGTATCGGTCACGTCCTCAGCGCGCATGTTCGTGCAGAGTTTCCACGCGATGATGTAGCGGCTGTA
>Ga0206126_10004932_pt1 | contig 12523 bp, 12 predicted proteins | sample Helgoland_Spring_5_FD_148621 | JGI IMG/M metagenome (GOLD analysis project Ga0206126, IMG submission 148621) | Pelagic subsurface seawater microbial communities from Kabeltonne, Helgoland, North Sea - Helgoland_Spring_Bloom_20160412_1 | ecosystem: Environmental > Aquatic > Marine > Epipelagic ...
CTGAGAGAGAATAGAAACAGAGCCGGTTGGCGCATTGGTCAAGATTGAGATATTCCGTCTTCCATGCTGAGCAATGAGTGCTTGCAGTTCCGGTGGGAGAGATTGGATAAAGGCATTGCTCTTCTCCTTTTCCCAATTAAATACTGGAAAAGCACCTCGCTCCTCGGATAAGCGGACGCTCTCTGTATAAGCGGCGATTTTAAAAGTTTCATAGATTTTATCAATCACTGACATCGCTTCTTTAGAGTCATAAGCTAAGTTAAGACATGCCAAAGCATCTGCCAAGCCATGTGTGCCTAAACCAGTTCGTCTTCCATTAACACAGGCAGTCTTCAGTTCCTCCCAAAGCTCGACTTCATCGGAGGTGTCACAGGCTTTAATAATATTATCAAGCTTTTCTATTTCAAGTTCCACTAAGTCATCAGATAGTCTCATAGCCTTTGCAACAGTTTCCGAAAATCTGGAAAAATTGAACTCCGTATTTTTTTGGAACTTTCGATCTACGAAGCTTTTTAGATTCACAGAAATCAATCGACACGAATCGTAAGCCGAGAGCGGGATTTCTCCGCAAGGATTGGTACAAATCGTCTTGAAGCCGTCATCGGCATATGCTTCGGCAGGGAGATATTTTTCAATATTACCCCACATCAAAAGTCCTGGCTCTGCTGTCTTGGTAGCTGATTCTACGATTTGCTGCCAGAGAGCGGCGGCTTCCACTTGTCTTGTGTATTTCGGGTTTTCTGAGTTAACAGGAAACCGAAGAGTAAATGTTCCATTGTTCTGTACTGCCTCCATGAAGTCATCGCTAATTTTAACAGACACATTTGCACCCGTGACTTTGGTTAGATCGTGTTTCATGGTCACGAACTTCTCAATATCAGGATGGCGAATATCCATCGAAATCATAAGTGCGCCACGGCGTCCGTTCTGACCAATCATACGGCAAACATATGAATATAAGTCCGCAAACGACCAAGCACCTGTGGTGGTGCCTGCGGAATTATTAACGGGTGTGCCTTCGGGACGAAGCTCACTAAGATCAAGCCCTACGCCACAGCGTCTTTTAAATAGGTTGGCAAGAGATTTACCGGAATCAAGAATTGAAGAAATATTATCGTCTGGGGAGGCAACGACCACACAATTGGAAAGTGAGACATTGACATGGTTGTTTCCAATACCCATCATAGGTGAGCCTTGAGGTACAATATATTCAAAATTCTTAATTAAATCAAATATTTGCTCCTCAGACAGAGCACTTTTGCCGCCAAACTTTGCCTCAATACGGGCAAACTCGGATGCGATGCGGTGGTGCATATCATCTGGTGTTTCCTCTAAAACCTTTCCACTCTGATCTTTCAAAGCATATTTTGTTAGCCATACATTTGACGCTAACTCATCACCACCGAAGTAGTCTTTTAATTTTCCCAATTTATTTCCCATCCTTGAATTGTTTATATCTTTCTTTTAATTTCTCTGACTGCTGTTTCGCGGCATTAACTTGAATTTCACCGATTGTTTCGCCCGTCGAAGGTAGCACATCAATCTTAACTCTGCTGAGATCCATTTTGGCTGGATAAACAAGCCCGTCTGGACCGAATCTGTTCTTGGCAACGAATAGCCGCCCTGTATTATTGTTCTTATCGTCAATTGTTCTGGATACTGAACAAATAAAGTCAGCAACAAAACATTTGCTGTATGCCTCGGAGATTGCCTCCAGGGTTACAACTTCTGCGTTTAGACCTGAACGATTAGTTTGAGATGCAGTCCAGACTGGGCATTTATTTTCTTGTGCTGTTGCTCGCAATTCTTCATAAATAGATTCCAAGTCGTGCCTCTTTTCTCTCGTAACAGTAACAGGTCTCAACAAGTCTCCATAGTCTACCAGAATCATGTCAACTTTTATATCTCTTTGTTTAAGTTTTTCCAGATGATTTTTAATTGTCTGGGTGCTGGCAGATTTTGTTGGGTACTCTTTAATAATTAGGCGCCCAGGTACTTCCTGTACCTTTTCGTAAATCATTTCTTTAAAAGAATGCATCTCGGAAAGGGAGACGCCAGTAATACAGCTATCATAGCGAATACCAATACTGGTGTCTTGAAGCTCAAGTGTGTAATGTACAACCGTCTTTCCCTGTAAGAGCGCCTGTGCTCCAAGATGTACAAGCACCATGGACTTACCAGCACCTGTTGGCGCGATCACAACACCAAGCTCACCATTTCCAATACCGCCTCGACAAAGCTGATCAATCTCATCCCACCCAGTGCTGACTGGATCACGGGCTTTTATCTCGAAACGTTTTTCAAAATCTGCAACATAATCATAGCCAAAATCAGAATTACTGCCGAGTTTAACAGCATCGGTTATGACTTTTGCAACCTCATCATATGATGAACTTTTCAGCAAACCCACGGACTTAATCATAGCCTCTTTTAGCGTTTGCTTGCGACAAAAGTCAAGCGACGTATTTTTGATGAAGTCTTCATCTCTTACATCAGTGTTATAAATTCGTGAAAAATAATCTCGGGTCTGCTTCTTTACCGCATCTGTTTCTTCTTCTAACCCAGTACGAAGAATCGTCAAAAGAATCTTAGCAGTTGGATGAACACTATATTCCTTTTTATAATCAAAAATCTTGCCGACGAATACCTGTAAATATTTTAGTTCAAAATAATCCGTCTCCAGCACCTCTTGGATCTGGTCTGAAAAAGCCCTATCTTGCAGAATGAGGGCGGCAAGACCCTCTTGAAAAGATTTGCCGTATTTGCTAAAATTAGTATGCTCTTGCGAGTTCAAATGTACACCTGAATATTATATTACATAGGTATTATAACACAACTGGGTCGTGTGTCAAATAAATAATTATTTATCTTCGTTCCACTCTTCTATAAACGATTCGCCAGTAAGTTCTTCAAGTTTGCGAATCATCTTTTCCATATTAACACGAAACACCTTACCAGTTTTAACATTTTTTGAAAAATATTCCCACTCGCCCTGTTCGTTATGTGGTGAGATTTTTGTAACATTGCCCGCCTCGTCCCTAACAAACACTTCAGCCTCGTTTGCTAAATTGTTTTTGGAATAAACATGAGCATGATCATCTAATGTTGATGGGTCGCTGCCTTGTTTTAGCACTATTCTATCTTGAATGTGGAGACTGCCAGTTATCATAACCTCTCCTGTGACATCAAGTGCCCCGTTTGCTGTTGTTGAGCCGTGCGGCTGACTGATTCCCACTCTTTGGCTGGAGCCGTAAATTCTAATTGTGTTCTGATTGTTGGTTCTTAATATTATATCTTTTGAGTTCTCGTTTTCAATAAAAAAATGCTCTGCACTATTAATCTGCATTGCAGCAGCGGCGCTGCCGTCTTTAAAAAAAGCGATTTCTTTTAGATTATCAGCATCTCGGGTGTGTAATACGAGTAACGATTGTGCCGAACCTGTAATCTCAAGAGAGCCTGTAATTGTTGCTCCGTAGTTATTAACAAGGAGTCGCTGGGTTCCTCCTGTTTCCAAACTAACCTGATCTTCCTCAAAATCAATTCCTGTGCCCGCATCTCCCTCGAACTCAATGTCTCCGAACTCGCGTCCACCCCTTGAAAATTTATAAGCCATCAAAAACCCTCCAACATAAATAGTCTACAAAAAAAAGGATGCCCCCCACAAGGAGGGGCACCCAGGAATATCCAAATAAAATTGAATAAGAGTATGGTCTAGACGATACCCCAGTTGTTAGCAACAAGGTATACGAAACTCGCAGCAGCGTAGTCAGACTCAAGTTCGACAGAGGTAAGTCCGTCAATTGTGTGTGAACCAGCGCGTGCGACTGTAAGCTTTTCGCCGTCAGCCAAGTTACCAGCCTTGACAACAACAACATCACCAACAGATGGTGAGGCAGGAAGTGTCACGGACTTGGAAGCAGAGCCAGTCATATAGTTGTAACCTTCGACCAAGGCAGTGGTATTAACAGCGCCGTCAGTACGAATTGGAGTAACCTCTCCAGATTGAATGGAAAGAACACCCGCACTAGCGTTGAGACCAGAACCAGCGATTCCAGACACAAGGTCAGCAATGCTTTCTTTCTTAGAAAGGTTAGAGTCGTTAGCGTCAACAATAGCGATACTATCGTTAGCAACATCAACAGCGGCAGCAGTCAACTCGTTGAGGTCAAGAGCAAACTTGTTAGCACCATTTTTGATACCATCACCAGCAAGACCGGAAACGACATCAGCAACAGACTCTTTCTTCATCAAGTTATCATCAGCATCCAAGATGTAGAAGAAGTCAGCACCCTCTGCGATTGTTGCAGCAGCAACACCATCAAGGCGAACTGTACCAGCAGCGAGAAGATTACCAGAACCAGAAAGGTTTCCAGCAGTAATGTGCTTGTCAGCATCAATGAAATCACTGTTATCAATTGCGAAAGAGTGAGCATTGACAGCAAGAGCGTCAATCTCTCCAGAGGAAGAAAGCTCACCAGCAATTTGAAGCGCTCCATTAGCAAGTGTCAAGAGATCTGCATCTCCTGCGGTTCCAATGACACCACCTGTGTCGATTGTAAGACCGCGACCGGCAAGACCAGCAGAGCCTGAAACAGAACCAGCGGCTGCGCCGATGTTTCCGCCAGTTGCAGACAAACCAGTGCTAACTTGGGCAGCACCAGCAATGACAAGCGAGCCATTGTTAAGGGTCAAGAGATCTGTGTCTCCAGCAGTACCAATAACACCACCTGTGTCAATGCGAAGTCCTCGACCATCAAGTCTTTGAGAACCAGAGACAACACCTGCAACACTAACTTTATTAGCGTCGAGTTGCACAAGGTCAGCATCAGCACTTGTACCAAGCTTTCCACCTTCGTCAATTGTTACTCCACGACCAGCAAGACCAGCAGAGCCTGAAACAGAACCAGCGGCTGCACCGATGTTTCCACCAGTTGCAGACAAGCCAGCGCTAACTTGGGCAGCACCAGCAACAACAAGTTGATCATTGTTAAGTGTCAGGAGGTCTGTGTCTCCTGCGGTTCCAATAACACCACCTGTATCGATACGAAGACCGAATGCGTCAGAGCGAGCGGAACTCGAAAGGGAAGCAGCAGTAATGTTACGGAAGCCAGAAGCATCTTTATTAGCGTCTACGACAACAGCCTTAGAAGCAGCAACAGTACCAGCGGTAATGCCATCAATTTGCTCCAAATCAGCTTCAGCCATGCTTGCGTTTCCAATAACAAAAGCGCCTGTGGCGGTTACATTACGGAAACCAGTGATGTCTTTGTCGGAATCAACGATAACTGCTTTACTGGCAGCAACTGTACCGGCTGTAATGCCGTCAAGTCCAGCAAGCTCGGTTTCGTTAATTGTAGTGCTACCAATTTTAATAGATTCAGCGCCAACCTCAAGTGTTGTACATTGAATTAAAGAAGCACTCATTGCGACAGAAGCAGTCAATTGACCAGTAACAAGAAGCGAGCCATTGTTAAGAGTCAAGAGATCGTTGTCTCCTGCGGTTCCGATGATACCAGAAGTATCAATGCGAAGTCCTCTAGCATCTGCTCGGGTAGAAGCAGAAAGAGCACCTGCGATGGCAACATTGTTAGCAGTCAGTGCGATGAGATCAGTATCAGTAGTAATACCAATCGAGCCACCAACGTCGAGTGTAAGACCGCGACCAGCGAGTCCAGCAGAACCAGAAACAGAACCAGCGGCTGCGCCGATGTTTCCACCAGTTGCAGACAAGCCAGTGCTAACCTGAGCCCCACCAGCAATAACGAGTGAGCCGTTGTTAAGTGTCAAGAGATCATTGTCTCCTGCGGTTCCGATGACACCGCCTGTGTCGATGCGAAGACCGAAGCCGTCGATGCGTGCAGAGGCTGAGTGAACACCTGCAACGCTAACTTTATTAGCGGTGAGTGTTACGAGGTCGGTGTCAGTTGAAATACCAACTTTACCGCCAACGTCAAGAACGAGATCTCGACCAGAAATGGACGTTGAACCAGAAATGGATGTCACATTACCAAGAGCGCGGGAAGAGTTAAGGATGGTGTTACCATCGTGCTTTAACTCGAATTCTCCAGAGCCATCATCTTTGATGTCAATGGAGCCCTCTTGATCTAATGCACCAGAAAGGATTGCTTGTCCATGTTGAAATTTATAAGCCATATTTTGTTTATCTCCTATAGTTTAAAATATGTGGACGCAGGTTTCCACACGCAGACGCACCACTAGTGTGCATCCGAAATGTGTTAGCCCCATCCACTCGTATATAGGAGAGGTTGTCGTCAATTTACAAAATATTTTAAATTTAATTAAAGACTAGAAAATAAAATATTTGCTCACACCATCTGTGTACATGTGGATTGCGGCATAAGATGATTCTAATCTAATCTCAGCCTTTCCATCAATTGTTTGCCCACCCACTGTAGGACGAATAATAACATTGTTTGCTGGGGCGACACCGCCCTCATCTTTAAAAACCCAAGTCTGACCCTCGGTTGCTGTTGAGGCATCTGGGAGTAAAATTGTAAATGAACCTGCACTAGTATCTGCTGCTACAAGGTAATCAGTTGTCGTTAGTGTATAATTACTGGTTCTTACAAAACGCTTGTGAATTAAACCGCCACTTAATTCAGAAATTCCCTCAACATTAAGAATGAGCGAATTTGGATTACTACCACTAAAAACAACACTACTGGTTGCAAGTTGTTCACCGCCAGCCGATTGAGAGAAGATACCGCCACCTGTGCCTGCTGCGGGGGAACTGGCAGTGTAGGTATTGAAGTCAGTTCTCGGTGTAAAACTGGTTGCGGCACTGGCAGTGTAAGTGTTAAGCTCCACTTTGGTTGAGAACTGGGTCGCTGCACTAGCCGTGTAAGTATTAAATTCATCTCTTTGTGGAAAATCTCTCTCCAAGGATCTTAGATACCCTCTTGGTAACTTGCCACCGAAACCCATTACCCTACTCCCAAGGAGCCTGACCAGTTATGCTCTAATTGATTAGAGTGAATGCCGGTCATACCTGCAATAACAGAGGCTGAAGATGACACGGCTGTGTGTGCCATCAAGTAAAGACGACTGACCTTATAATCTGCTGTGAAGTTTTCATCGTTAAAAAGTACGATATAGTTTGTGCCCTTTACTCCATTTTCAGAAAAGCCTACACGCAGAGGGGCATCATCTAAATCAACCGAGACTTCGTTTTTTATAACAATAAATTTTGACACTCTATCAAAATCAATTTGCAACACAACTGGGCTGCTGGCAAAGTCAGGTCCAGGGTTGATATCAAGCGAGGCTGTAGCGTAAGGGCTCGAACTAACTTGGAACGAGCCTACGTTGTGTAATCCCGACTGATATGAATTAAACGTTGCCATTATTATTCCTTGGTGTTTTGCTGCTCTTTGATTGAAAGCATTTTATCGTAAGCCTCTCGTTTAGCATCAGAAAGCTTGCCGAGGTAGTCATTTCTTCTCAGCACTTTAAAAGCGAGGTTTTCAACAGAGTATGCACCAACTGTTTCTAATCCTGTTTTTCTCATTTTACTGATTTTAGCTTTTAGTTTTTCTGCGTATTTTTCTGCCTCTTCGTACTTGCCCTCGTCAAGAAGCGGCTGAAGGCGATCAATTTGATCCATAAGACCGGCTGCTTTTTTCTTTATATTGTCCTTGTCAAAGTCTTGCTTGTCAAGGGTAGGCTTTTTAATCCAGTCATCATTAAGCACTGAATAAAGACCTTGTGCTTCGTGGGGATCATTAATATCTTGCACATAAATCTCAACTTCGTAGCCCTTAATAAGAATATCGTGAAGACGATTCCAGATAGACTTCATGGCGTTAAAGTATTCTCGTACCAAATCAACCTTGTCATCGACATTGGAAAAGTCAACAAGAATATGGAGGTCTACATCTGAAAACTGAGAGTAGTTGTGGGCAGCCAGTGAGCCAGTGAAAGTAATATCATCATACTCAGTGTCACCGACTTCAAGAGAGTCCCAGAAATCATTAGCAATTGCCATTAGTTTAGCACGAATCTCGGGATCTAATCTATCGTCCTCTTGATTCCAAAAGTCTTGGTTGAGTTCATCGTGAAACTCAAAACTTGACAGATCCACGGACTCAGGATCGTTGTCTTCGTTTATAAAATTTTTAAAGCCCTTAACGAGAATTTCAGAGTTCAAATTTGTTTTATTTGACTCTCCGAAAGTTTCTCTCCATTTGTTGTATAGTTTCATGTTAATAAATAGTTTTATATTCGGGAATCTGCTACAATCTTATTCATCCAAGCATACATATCGACGAAGTTTACAACACCAAATCCATCTTCAATCATCATTGCCTTTACATTTGTTTTGGCAAATTCTGGCTTAAAGTTGCCAAGTGCATAATTGATCTTCTGTCTACCCTGTACACTAACTGAGGGTGTGTAAAGCTGCATGAGCCTGTAGTTCTCTTCTACCACTGCTCGTTTTTCAAGTACATTCGTGTATGCCTTGACTTTACCTGCGTGTTCTTTGGAATATTTCATCAATGTGTCAATGTCATATGAGACATCTTCAGCTAAGAACGGAAAACGTTTTGAGATTGTCGGGAGCCCAACGCCTCCAACGCCTGGAAGATTGTCTGACTTGTCTCCTGCGATGGCTCTGGCAAGGGCAAAGTTTTTTGGATGAATGCCATGTTGTTCCACAAGCCCCGTCTGGTTGATGATTTGCTTCTGGATGGGTCGAAAGACAATGGTTTCACCGTCACACAACTGAAAGAAATCTTTGTCTGATGAGACAATAACTTTTTGCCATCCAGCAAAACTTGGATGCTGTACGACGACACTAATAATGTCATCTGCTTCAACAGCGGGTAGCATCAACTGGACAATCGGCAGTTCGTTAAGATATTCAACGAGGCGTGTCTGTTGCCAGATCTTATTAGAAATCTCTTCGTTTTCAGTTAGGTTGCGAATGTCGCGGTTCAGACGAATAGGCTTACGACCTTCTTTATAGCCCTTGTTTTGTGACTTTCGTCTTTGGCTACCACCTTCACCACCCAACAGATGACAACTTGGTCAGGCTTTGTTTCCCTGATAAGTTTCTGGAGAGACTGGAGGAAGCCTTTAAGACCTCCAATGGGTTGTCCGTTTGTAGATAAACTTGGGTTCACGATGTAGTTTCGGAACATCAAGTTGAGAGCGTCAATTACTAATAGTCGTTTCATAATAGATGGTGCTTGAGGCGGGAATCGAACCCGCATGCCAATACTGGCGAGGGATTTTAAGTCCCTTGTGTCTACCAATTCCACCACTCAAGCTTAATAATAATATACCATTACTTTGTGGTGTTGTCAAGGGTTATTTTAAATAAAAAAATGCCCCCAACTTGTTTTCTGTGGGGGCATTTTGATTATCGTCGGTGTTGATGGCGACGATGACGAGCTTGCCTGGGTGGAGGTACTGGTCGCTTACGTCCTTTAACCCAGCGAACATGTGTGCGAGGATTGCGATTCAACATATGGCGTTCAACATACTGAACACTCCAAGATCCACGTACCCAAACACCATTAGCTCGATAATAGCCTGGTGTCCAAACCCAAGCTTTAACTTGGTGGACAGGCACACGAACGTGCGTTTGTTGTGGTGGATGAGCGTGTGCAACACACCCAGAAAGAAAAGCTCCAAAAAGAGCGGCGGTAATAAGTGATTTCATTGTTTTAACTCCTGTTCTATAGACGTATAACTAGTTTTATTATTCATCATTTTCTTCATAAAAATCTGCTGCGTTTCCTTCGCGCTTGTCAAACTTATAAATAACTTCCTCGTCCATAATCTCATGGACCCTTGACCGGAATTCTTCTTCTGCCATTCGGTCAGTCCACTTCGTTGCTTGGAACTTCGCACCCAGGGCATTCCCAGAGGAGTCCAAGAGAGTATACCAGGCGCCTGTGCGAACCAAATTGGATGAGCCAGCGATTGCATCAAACAAGCTTTCATCATCCTGAATGCCAATCTCATCTCCCCAAAGGATTCGGAAGTTACACTGCCGACCTTGAGTACCAAAGCGAGATTTCTCCAACTTTACCTTAACCTCTGAACCGATACGAAAGCCCTTATCATCAGTGACAAAAGATGCCTTAGCTTTTCGCCCAGTCAGCCAGATGCGAAGTGAGTATGCATAAATCATAGCCTTTCCGCCTGGTGTGACATAAGGGGTCGTCATAGCCTCAGAAGGCGAACGAGTGATGTTTGACTTCAACTGGTTAAGAACCAAGAAGGTAGACTGCGAGTTAGCAATGGGTACAGTCAACTTAGACATGCCCTTTGCAAGAATGCGAGCCTTCATAGCCATAGAGGACTGAGGGTTGAAATCTCCTTCAATATCCGAGATAGCTGGAGTCAGAGCCAAAGAGTCCCAGATAAACAACATACGATTGTCATTGTTTGCCAAGAGATCCTCGATAGTCTCCAAAACAAATTCAACAGAAGCTGCCTGAACATAGAGGAGGCTGCTCAAGTCGCAGCCCGCTTTCTCAAGGAAAGCCGGATCAATCGCAGACTCAGAGTCAAAATAAATAACATCCATTCCCATCTTTTGAGCGTTCGCAGCAACTTGGGCTGCCATATAAGACTTTCCTGTTGCTTCAAGACCTGCGATCTCAACAACCTTACCAACGGGGATGCCAGAAAGTTTACCACGACAAATAATTGAGTCCAACCAGCGAGAGCCAGTTGGAATCCACTCTTTAACCTCGGTGGGGTTTTGTTCAGTCAAGTCGTGAGCGACATTCAGACCAGCCCTTTTATTAATAAGGGCACGCATATCAGATAAGTTTAACTTACCTGCTTTTGTAGTTTTAGCTTTCGCCATTCTCATTTAATCTCCAAAATAAAAGTGTGAGGCACCTGATAACCCTGTGCCTCCCTGTGGGCGCGGGGATTACGCTCCCATGAGTTCGTTGAAGGCAGCGTCAACAGAGGACACTGTGTCAGTGGAGGGAGGAGGGGTTGTGGTTGAACCAGTCCCCTCGTTGGTGCCTTCTTCACCAAGCAGGTATGCGTCTAACATAGCGCCTACTTCTGCTGGCGTTTTACGCTCAAAGAGCGTGTCGAATTCTGGAATACTTTCAAGAAATTCCGCGCATCGTTCGTCACCACCAACTGCCTCATCACAGAGGACAGAGGAGCGACGACGTGGAGTAAGCTTCGTTTGTGGGAAACTTGCTCCGGGTGGCTTACCATAATGAAGAACAAGATCAGTTCCTGTATCAGTATCGGTAATATCTCCATATTCTGGATTAAGGACAAGGTTGAGCAATTGCTCATATACTTGTTTTCCATAACCCCAAATACGAACACCCTTATCTTCTTCACCTCGTACAAGTACGGGTGAGAAAAATCTTTGACGTGCCATAAGCGACTTCGCCATTTTAATACTTTCTTCGGTGCCCTCGTTAAAAAGCTTCCGAACAAGTCGTTCAGTGGATCCCTCTTCACCAAAGTTCTTCTTTGGACTGAGGAAGCCTGGATTGTTTCCTACGTTGTAGTGAAACCAGAAATCCTTGAAGGGATCGCCGTCAGCGGTAGGAACAATACGAATAGTCTGTTCGCCATCTTGTGGACGCCAGAACGTATCGCGGTTACCTCCGCCTTTTCCTTGCAGTGCAGCCCTGCGCTGCTTCATTTTATCTAAATCAATTCCCATTGTCTTTTCTCCTTGTAGTTGTGACTGGTTGGTCTAGAGTCAAAGCGATAACTCTCTCGCTTTGCTATTATAGATTGTAACATAGTTTTATTCTTCTGTCAAAGAATTTTCAAAATAATCTGGATCTATTGGAACTGTGACGACAAATCCTGCTGCCAGTTCACATTGGCATCCGTCATCATCGAGTGCAATAAAGTCTCCAATAAAAAGAGCGCAAGTGACTTCACATCGCCCAACTTTTTTTCCAAGTTCAATTCCGTTTTTATGAACCTGGATTGCTGCAAAGGTGCCAACCAGAGAAAGGGCAAACAATGTAGTCATTCTTTTCCAGTGGTCTTTTAAAAAATTTAGTGTGGTTTTCATATAATTCTTAATTGTTCGTTAACTCGGTGTTTGCCACCAAGTACCCGTAGTTTTGTTCATAAGAGGTAGAGTAAACTTGAAACCCTGCTCGAACGTCCTTACCAATGTTTTTATTAATATTGTCAGTTAGTGTTCGCAAAAGTTTTCCGTCTGTCTCTAATGCTTTTGAGTTGATAGCATAATAATAACACTTCTCTCGGATGTTGTCAAGGGAAAAAAACAATTTTTCTTTGCCCTCGTCCACATTTACAATGCCAAATGTTGAAATGCGTGTTGTATCTGCCTTATCAAATGGGGTCGCATGGATCGCTTTCTGGTGATCGTAAATATTAACCATGTGAATAGTGGAGACAATCAGTTCATTTAGCCTATCATAGTAGCCAATAATTGGAACATCGCCCAGAACTTCTTCTACTTTCTTATTATCTACAAGAAAAATACGATTGAACACACCGGAGCGGGTATACTCTTGTAAAACATTTC
>Ga0206126_10004938_pt1 | contig 12517 bp, 11 predicted proteins | sample Helgoland_Spring_5_FD_148621 | JGI IMG/M metagenome (GOLD analysis project Ga0206126, IMG submission 148621) | Pelagic subsurface seawater microbial communities from Kabeltonne, Helgoland, North Sea - Helgoland_Spring_Bloom_20160412_1 | ecosystem: Environmental > Aquatic > Marine > Epipelagic ...
TTCTTGAATGATTTCAAGGAATTGCTTGAAAACCCTGTTCGCATGCTTTCCAACGGTTACTGAATCAAGTTACCTCAAAAAAAGCCGGCCCCTCTGCAGGGGCCGGCTTTTTTTTGCCTCAGCCATTCAAAGGGTTGCATTCTAACCCTTACCTGCCGACCTTCGGGCAACGACTGTTCCGTCGTATCCATCGCGATGCCACATCTCCAAGCAGACACTCCCGTTGAATTCATCAAAGGCATAGGTCCAAAGCGGGCAGAATGGCTGCGGTCCGAATTGGGCATCTATGATGCGGGGGATTTGCTCGAACATCTGCCGTTTCGATATGAAGATCGAACGGATTTCATTGCAGTCAAGGACATTGCTTCCGATGCCATTGCCATCCAAATGAAGGGCGTCATTACGGACGTAAAACAAATTCCGAGCAACCGCGGATCAAGGTTGGTGGCCAAGTTCAAAGACGAGTCAGGAACGGTGCTGGATTTGATTTGGTTCAAAGGTGCCAAATGGATGGCCGCCCAAATCCCGGTCCTTCAAAAAGTGGTGGTTTATGGGAAACCAGCTAAATATTCGAGCCGTTGGAACCTCCCGCACCCTGAAATCGAATTGGAGGAGTCATTTGAACGGAGAGACGGAAGGGGATTGCAGCCTGTTTATCGCACCACGGAAAAACTATCGAATCGGGGCTTGTCATCGTCCGGTATCGCGAAAGTCATTCGGCTGCTCTTGGTCAGTCCGGAGTTGGTGTTGACCGAATCACTGCCCTCGTTTTTATTGCAGGAGTTGAAAATGCCCGGCAAGGCGGATGCGATGATCATGGTGCATGCCCCGAAGAATCATGCCGAAGCCGAATCCGCGAGGAATCGATTGAAGTTTGAGGAGCTGCTTTTGTTGCAGTTGAAGCTTCTCATGCAAAAAAGAGAGCAAACGCAGGACATGCCGGGGGTTCGCTTTGAAAACGTAGGGGATTTATTTAACGGATTCTATTCGGACCACTTGGGCTTTGAATTGACGGGAGCGCAAAAACGCGTGATGCGTGAGATTCGTTCGGACCTCAATACCGGTTGGCACATGAACTCAATACCGGTTGGCACATGAACCGTTTGCTCCAGGGAGACGTTGGCAGCGGAAAAACGATGGTCGCTTTATTGACCGCGCTGCTCGCACTTGACAATGGGTATCAAGCCTGCGTGATGGCACCAACGGAAATCCTTGCCAATCAGCACCTTGAGTCATTTCGTGAGGCACTAGGCCCCCTCCCTATTCGCATTGAGTTGCTCACGGGATCTGTCAAAAAGGCGGCCCGCCGCCCCATTCTGGAAGGTTTGAAAAACGGAGAAGTCCATCTGCTGATTGGCACGCATGCGCTCATTGAGCCTGGGGTTGAATTTCACCGCTTGGGACTGGCCGTTATCGATGAACAGCACCGTTTTGGAGTTGCCCAACGGAGCAAGCTCTGGGCAAAAGCTTCTCCGGCACCTCATGTTCTGGTGATGACGGCGACTCCTATTCCACGCACGTTGGCGATGACGGCTTACGGTGATTTGGATGTCAGTGTGATTGATGAGATGCCACCCGGTCGCAAAGCCATAAAAACAGTGCATCGCAATGATGGCGCTCGCCTCTCGGTGTTTCAATTCATCGAGGATGAAATCGCTCGTGGTCGGCAAGTGTACGTTGTGTATCCGCTGATTGAGGAAAGTTCCAGTATGGATTACAAAGACCTCATGGACGGATACGAAAGCCTTTCTCGCCGTTTCCCGCTGCCGGAGTTTCGCATTGGAATTGTTCACGGACGGATGAAGCCCGAAGACAAAGACATTGAAATGGAGCGGTTTTCCTCAGGGGTATCTCAAATCTTGGTTGCTACCACGGTCATTGAGGTTGGGGTGAATGTTCCCAATGCCAGTGTGATGGTGATTGAGAGTTCAGAGCGCTTTGGCTTGGCGCAGTTGCATCAATTGCGCGGTCGCGTAGGACGGGGAGGGGAACAGAGTTATTGTGTATTGATGACCGGAGACGAATTGTCCAAAGAAGCGCGCCGCCGATTGGAAACCATGTGCAGAACGAATGACGGATTTGAACTTGCAGAGGTGGACATGGAGTTGCGGGGACCAGGTGATTTGATGGGAACCCAGCAATCGGGCATTCCCGATTTGAAAATGGCAGACTTGATGCGCGACAGAGAAATACTCACCACGGCGCGGTACATCGGCAATCGTATTTTGGAGGAGGACAGTGATCTGGTTAAGCCGGAACACGCTATCCTCAAAGCAGCGTTGATACGTGCACGAGAGGGCCGGACAAACTGGAGTAGAATCTCCTGAACTTCACGGCATGGCTCATCGAAGAATTTGGTCCACATTCGTGGTTGTTGCAGCGAGTAGTTTGAGTGCGTGGTGGGTCATGGATCGCAAGGTGGAACAAAGGCAACTGCTGAATCCGGGGACGCTGGCATCGGATCGTTTTACGCATTGGGAATATCCTGCCATGCTACCATTGGGAATGACTGTGAAAGCCGGTGATTCGCTTCCTGCCTTTCTTTTTGCTTCGGGAATGGATTCGGCCTCGTTCATTTGGTTCGTGTCGTCAGAGCCGGTTTCTGTGCCGCCACGATATACTGAGCAGCGTTGGGGAGGAGGCTGGTTGATTGGTGAAGATTTGGCCCAATGGGAGGAGAATCCTGGAGAAATGGCGGCGCATTGGGCGCCTCGTTCACCGGGAATAAATACGATGAAGCGTTTGCCCAATGGTGAACTCAAATCAAGGCATTGGATGCCGAATGAGGATAAGGGAAGAATGAGCACTTCCTGGGTTGCTTCTCAGGTCACGCCGCTCGCACCGCTTTCCCCTTTTTGGACCCAGTGGTTTGCAAACATTGCGGACAATTCCAAAGGCACCTGGCAACAAGCAAGGGTGGGGGCGGCGCCCGCAGTAGCCTCGCGGATGGGGTATGATTCCCTGGTGCAACGGACCGATGGAAGTTGGATCATGGCTGAGGGAGCGAATGGAAGCTGGATGGTGGGAATTGAAATGGCCGATTCTGCGCGTTCGGTCGGAGCGAATGCCCAGTGGCGCGATGGCGTTCAACTTTTTTCTTCTGCAGGTGACTCACTGGATTGGGAGGACATCGGTTTTCCAAATGGCCAAGTTCAAGAGCGGAGCAAAATAGAGGTCGATGCTGATTTTGGCCGGTGGGAACAAGGGCGAAAACAATGGGGAATCCACGCAGAAGGCGATCGAATTGTTTGGCGCAGTGATCCCAATCCCACGGCTCCGACGCCCACCGCAGATGCGCGAATAATGGCAGTCCCTGGGGCCCGTTCCAGGGAGCAGAATGCCGGTCGATTGGGAACGGTTAGAAACCACCGAACGGACCAAGAGATGAATGTGATGTGGGAACCGCCTGTGGTGGTGGCTCGGGCAAGCGATGGTTCTGCCGTCTGGAGTTTGGAGGTCGATGCGATGGAGGCGCCAACGATTTGGGAAGTTGATTTGTTCCGGAATCGCAAGTACCAGACCGTGGTTTCCACCGGACAAAAGGTACATCTCGTTGATGTGCTGGGTCGAGCGGTGAAAGGGTTTCCCAAGCGCTGGTCACGGGGGTTTTCAGCGGTGGCGGTATTTGATTACGACCGGAATCGGCAGTACCGGTTCTTGATGGCGGCACCCAACGGTGAGTTGTTCAACTTTCGGCGCGAAGGAGAGCGAACCCCAGGTTGGAATTTCACCGCTCGTCCTGGGCGGTATATTACTTCTCTTGCGCACATTCGTGTGGCGAACAAGGACTACATATTTGCGGGCCAGGACGATCAATCCGTGCGTTTTTTGAAGCGCTCTGGAGAAGACCGATTTGACTCTCCCCTTCAATTCCCTTCGGGCGAGCCTGTTGTTTTTCGTTTGGGAGCGTCCCTCGCGTCTTCTACCGTATTGTTTTTGGATTCAACGGGATTGCTGCAGGAACGAACGATTGGTGAAAACGAGCCGACTGGGATGAATGGACTGACAAGGGGACAGTCTGTATCGCTCGAGGACAGAACAGGGGATGGAATACCAGAAGTGGTCGTGCGGATCGAGGGCGGTGAAGAAATATGGGACGCTCGAAATCGGCGAATAGACGTGGACTAAATCACTCAGTCAGCCAATATCGAACGGCTGATGACAATTTTTTGCACTTCGCTCGTTCCTTCGTAAATCTGGGTGATTTTCGCGTCGCGCATCAACCGCTCCACGTGGTATTCTTTTACGAATCCATAACCACCGTGGACTTGAACAGCTTCTACCGTTTGCTTCATGGCCACCTCAGAAGCATAGAGTTTTGCCATGCTTGATGCCAAATCATAATCTTCGCCAGCATCTTTCAAGGCGGCCGCCTTCCAGACGAGCATGCGAGCAGCTTCAATTTGCGTGGCCATGTCAGCCAATTTGAAGGCGATGGCCTGGTGTTTATGGATGGGCTTTCCAAACGCTTCGCGTTCTTTGGAATATGCCAAAGCCAACTCCAATGCGCCAGAGGCGATTCCGAGCGCCTGAGCGGCGATTCCGATTCGCCCACCAGCAAGTGTCTTCATGGCAAATTTGAATCCAAACCCATCCGCACCTATCCGGTTCTCCTTGGGAACTTTCACGTCTTGGAACATCAATGTGTGCGTATCAGACCCGCGAATTCCCATCTTGTCTTCTTTGGCTCCAACGATGAATCCAGGCATATCGCGTTCCACAATCAACGCGCCTTGGGAACTTTCACGTCTTGGAACATCAATGTGTGCGTATCAGACCCGCGAATTCCCATCTTGTCTTCTTTGGCTCCAACGATGAATCCAGGCATATCGCGTTCCACAATCAACGCGTTGATTCCCCGGTGTCCTTTGTCCACATCCGTCTGGGCAATCACCAGATAGGTGCTCGCAGAGTTTCCGTTGGTAATCCAGTTTTTGGTGCCATTGAGTAGGTAGTGATCGCCGCAATCAACCGCTGTTGTTGCCTGTGAGGTTGCATCTGATCCGGCTTCGGGTTCGCTCAAGCAAAAAGCCCCGATTTTCTGTCCCATTGCCAGAGGGCGAAGGAATTTTTGTTTTTGCTCTTCCGTGCCATATTCCTGCAATCCATAGCAAACGAGTGAATTGTTGACACTTACGCAGACACTCACTGAAGCGTCAATTTTACTCAACTCTTCCATGGCGAGCACATAACTCATCGTATCCATTCCACTGCCGCCATATTGCTCATCCACCATCATTCCCATGAAGCCAAGCGCTCCGAGTTCGCGGATTTCTTCCGTGGCAAAGCGCTGCGCATTGTCCCGCTCAATGATGGTGGGTTTCAACGTTTGTTGGGCAAAATCGCGAGCGGCATCGCGAACTGCGATTTGTTCTTCCGTGAGTTCGAGGTTCATTTCCTAGCTGCTTTCGGATTCGTCATTGTTTTTGGAGAAATTGCTCCATCTTTCCGAAACCAAAGATAGGGCGTTCTGGATGGTCAGGTAAGGAGTTGAAATTCAGTAAAATGGCAGATAACACAATGGCAAGGGAGTTTGTGGTTTTGGGCATGATGTCAGGTACTTCGCTCGATGGATTGGACTTGTCCGTATCCAAATTCACACAGGATGAAGCCTCGGGAAGCTGGGATGGCGTGCTTCAATCGTACTGTTCTATTCCGATACCTGCATCATGGCAAAACAAGCTCAGAATGCTTCCCTCGTGCTCTGCAGTGGAATGGCAACAAGCGGGTTTGGATTGGTCCGCTTGGTGCAGCGAATGTGCGCAGGGTGCGGTTGATATTGAATCCTTGGATTTGGTCGTTTTCTCCGGCCAAACGGTTTTTCATCGACCCCAATTGGGTTGGACCGGGCAATTGGGAAATGGCGCTGCTTTGTATGCAGGGCTTGACTGCCGCGTTCCGGTGGTTTGTGACTTGAGGAGTCTCGATGTGGCGTTGGGAGGGCAAGGCGCACCGCTGGTTCCCGTTGCGGATGCGTTGCTTTTCCCTTCCTACGATGCCTGCCTCAACCTTGGAGGCTTTGCCAATGTGAGCCATGCGGGGCAAGGGGATAGACAAAGAATGGCTTGGGACATCGGGCCCTGTAACTTGGTGCTGAATCACCTTGCAATGCGAGAGGGTCGGCCTTTTGATGAAGATGGCCAATGGGCTGCTCAGGGCGTGGTTCAGTCAGAGTTGTGGAATCAATGGATGGCCATCTCATATCATCACGAACCGGCACCGAAGAGCCTTGGAACGGAATGGCTTGAGTCTGTCTTTTGGCCCATTTTGAATGGTTGGGAAATGAATCATGCCGTCCATACCAATGATTTACTGGCTACAGCGACGGCCTATATTGCTTCAACGATTCGGGCCTCTGCAGGTGGTAAGTCGACCTTGGTGACAGGAGGAGGAGGGCACAATACGACGCTGGTGAATAGACTACAAGAAGCTCCTTCGGAATTTGTTAGAGCCGATGCACTGCAGGTGGTTCTTCCTGAAAAGGATCTCATCGATGGCAAAGAGGCGCATGCCTTTGGCTTTTTGGGATTGCTGCGCGCATTGGGCGTAGATAATGTGTGGAATTCCGCCACCGGTTCTTCTACGGATCACCTGGGTGGTGCCATGTGGGGATATTTTGGCCATCGTGGGGCCTGAAGGAAGTATATTCGCACTCGCCAAAAGCAATGCAATGAACATGAAAGAGATGCTCCAGGCTTACGAAAAGCGTAGCCCAGAAATTGTTTTCGAATGGAACGATGCAGAGACTGATGCCCGTGGTTGGGTCGTGATCAATTCCCTGCGCGGCGGAGCTGCTGGCGGAGGAACACGCATGCATCCCCGCTTGGACAAGGACGAAGTGATCAGCCTCGCCAAGACCATGGAGATCAAGTTTACTGTGAGCGGCCCACAGATCGGAGGAGCCAAATCCGGCATCGCATTTGATCCCAATGACCCGCGTAAGGAAGATGTTTTGCGCCGTTGGTATGCTGCTGTCACTCCTCTGTTGAAGACTTATTATGGCACCGGTGGCGATATGAATGTGGATGAGATCCATGAAGTGATTCCCATCACAGAAGACTGCGGAATTTGGCACCCACAAGAAGGGGTGTTCAATGGCCATTTCAAGGCCAAAACCACCGAAAAGGTGAAGCGGATTGGACACCTGCGGCAAGGGGTTTCGCAAGTGGTCGAGGATCTGGAGTTCATTCCGAAAAATTCAGGGGCATCGAAATACCGAGTTGCTGATCTGATTACAGGTTATGGGGTCTCCGAGTCTGTTCGGCATTATTACAATACGTATGGAGGAGCTATTAAGGGCAAACGGGTTCTGGTGCAGGGATGGGGCAATGTAGGTGCTGCCGCCGCTTTCTACTTGGCGCGGGAAGGTGCCCTCATCGTGGGAATCATCGATCGTGCTGGAGGCATTATTCGGCCAGAGGGGATACCACTGCAGGAGATTACCGAGCTTTTTCAAACGAAAAAAGGCAATAGTTTGCATGCGGACAACTTGCTCTCCTTTGAGCAGGTCAATGATCAAATTTGGGACGTAGCTGCAGAGGTTTTCCTGCCTTGTGCCGCTTCCCGACTTGTGACCCAAGACCAACTCGACCGCATGGTAGCATCGGGTGTAGAGGTCATTTCGAGCGGCGCGAATGTGCCTTTTGCAGATCGAGAAATTTTTTACGGACCGATAGCCGAAGCCGCAGACAAGCAGATCGCAGTGATTCCGGACTTTATCGCCAATTGTGGAATGGCGAGGGTCTTTGCGTACCTCATGAGCGATGCCAATGTTGACATGTCCGATCAAGGCATTTTTCGCGACACATCCTCTACCATCCGTCAAGCGCTAGAGGCAACCCATGCCGAACGATCTGAACAAACGTTGTTGGCCGCTACCGCTTTCCGAATTGCATTGGAAAAACGCCTCGAATAATTCACCGTATTTTCATCCTTGCAAATCGCTCGGACGGTCTGATGTTGTAATTTTCACAACCGAAAACAGATAAAAATGGAGTTTATCGTACTGGCTATTTTCGTTATTGGCTATTTGTTCATTGCACTCGAGCACACCTTTCATGTGGATAAAGCCGCTAGTGCATTGCTCACCGGTACACTGTGTTGGGGCTTGTTTGTCATTGGAGTCCACGATGTGCCCAGTCATTTGGCCGAAGATTTTGCTTCTTTCAAAGCCCACTTCTCCGGTGATTCCGCCTTGGCCTTGCACACTTTCTTCGAGCATCGGCTGTTGCACCACATGGAGGACATCAGCTCGATTTTGTTTTTTCTTTTGGGCGCCATGACGATCGTAGAATTGGTGGATGCGCACGAAGGATTTGCTGTGATAACCGACCGCATCAAGACCTTAAATAAGGTGCGTCTGCTCTGGATCATCGCCGTTTTAACCTTCTTCTTTTCAGCTGTATTGGACAACCTGACAACCTCGATTGTTATGGTTTCCCTGCTTCGAAAGCTGATTGATGACAAAGAGACCCGGTGGATGTTTGCCGGTGTTGTGGTGATTGCGGCCAATGCAGGTGGGGCCTGGTCTCCCATCGGGGATATCACGACCACCATGCTTTGGATTGGCAATCAACTCACGGCTGACGTGATTGTGACCAATTTAATTGTTCCTTCCATTGCTTGTTTGCTTGTGCCTCTTGGGATCTTGTCTTTTACCATGAAAGGAGAGATCAGTCGACCAGAAACCTCTTTGCATAAAGTTGATCCGACCACTGCAGGGGAGCGCAACCTTGTTTTCTTCATGGGGGTCGCCGGCTTGTTATTTGTCCCCATATTCAAAACAGTGACGCATTTGCCCCCTTTCATGGGAATGATGCTTTCCCTAGGTGTGATGTGGGTTGTCACTGAGATCATCCACCGTTCCAAGAATCACGAGGAACGCAGTCACCTTTCGGTCATCGGTGTTTTGCGAAAAATCGATGCGGCGTCCGTCCTTTTTTTCTTGGGCATTTTGTTGGCTGTCGCTTCGCTGCAAGAGATTGGTCACCTCATCAATGCGGCTTCATGGCTGCGTGATACGATGGGCAATGTTTACGCCATCAATGTGACCATAGGGTTTTTGTCTGCCATTGTCGACAATGTTCCACTCGTCGCGGCTTCGATGGGAATGTATGACGTCACCGCTGCGGGGGCTGCGGCTTCTGAATGGGAAGGGTATTTTGTGCAGAATGGCATCTTTTGGCAATTCTTGGCCTACTGTGCCGGTACGGGAGGTAGTGCCCTCATCATCGGCTCTGCTGCAGGTGTTGCCGTCATGGGCCTTGAACGCATCGACTTCATGTGGTACTTAAAGAAAATCAGCCTTTTAGCGATTTCCGGATACTTGGCCGGTGCGTTGGTTTTTTGGTTGATGTTCCGCTAATCATTCGCCAAGCTAGGACCGTTTTGTGAACCGTTACCGGTCGAAAATTGGTTGGAAGGGGTGCGATGAGGCCCAATAATTGATTGAACTTTCTCGTTTCAATCTAGGCACTCAACGGACCCACTACATGAACAACTTTTTGATCCTTCAAACGCTGACCACCGGAGCCAGTGAAGCACAAGCCATTAACGAATCGGCCGCTTCAGATGGCATCCAGCAAGTCGATGTCAGTATTTTTGAACTGCTACTCGAAGGCGGCATTTACATCATGGCCCCACTTGCACTGATGTCCATGATCGCCATATACGTTTTCATTGAACGAACGTTGGCCATTCGCAAAGCGGAAAAGGTCACACCGGATTTCATGGATAAAATCCGGGACTACATCAGCCAGGGTAGCTTCGAAAGCGCACGCAATTTGTGCCAGGACTCAGACACTCCCATGGCTCGGATGCTGGACAAAGGAATCAGCCGCATCGGGAAGGATTTGAAAGACATCAGCGTTGCGATTGAGAACATCGGCAAGCTGGAGATTTACAATTTAGAGAAAAACCTTAGCTCGCTGGCCACAGTGGCTGGTGCAGCGCCGATGGTGGGTTTCTTGGGAACGGTCATCGGCATGGTCAATGTATTTCTGGATATGGAAACAGCTGGCACGGTCCGGGTTGAGGATATATCCAGCGGAACCAAGCAGGCCATGATCACCACGATTGTGGGATTGATTGTGGGAATCATCGCGTACATGGCCTACAACAACCTCGTAAGCAAGGTCAGTAAAGTGGTGCACAAGATGGAGGCGACGAGCATTGAATTCATTGACATTTTGGAAGAACCTGCCGCATGAATCTCGGACAACGCAATAAAATCAGTGTGACCGGGAATATGTCATCCATGACCGACCTGGTTTTTCTGTTGCTCATATTCTTCATTATCCTGTCGACTTTGGTGAGCAATGGGGTAAACGTCGAATTGCCGCAGGCCAAAGGCACCAATTCGGTGACGGCCAAAATGACAGTGAGTATTAAGCCCGATGGGACATATTACCTGAATGGCGGTCAAGTATCCTACGAAGATTTGGAACCGGCATTGCGCGTGCGAATGGCGGATGCCGCTGATCCAGTGCTCTATTTGCAAGTGGATGAACAAGTCCCGACAGGCAAGACCGTTGAACTTATTGGAATGGCCAAGTCCAACGAATGGAAGGTCATGTTGGGAGCATCACCAAAAAAATAGGGTCGTAATGAATGCAGGAATGGAATTGCGGCGATTGGAGGTCGAGAAAGGCAACCGCCGAAAAGCGGGCTTGCTGACGTCGGTCATCTTCATCGCCGTGCTTGTTCTCTGCTTTTTTCTGACGGCCTTTACGATGTCAATCCCATCCCCTGGGGAGCAATATGTCGCCGTTGGATTTGCGGATTTGGGAGACACAGAAGAGGCAAGTGGCGACACAGAATCAGAGGCGCCTTCTGAAATCGTCCAAGAGGCGGTTCAACCTGAAACCGCTTCGACGGAAACGATGGAATCCACGAATGCAGAAGAGGTGGTGACCCAAGCATCATCCGAGGTGTCTGCACCGTCAGAACCCGATCCTGTCAAAGAACCTGAACCTGAGCCTGACCCCGAACCTACGGTTTCATCCGCTTTGGCGAATGCTTTCAATACGCTCGCATCGAGCGGAGGCGGTGGATCTGATGGGGAGTCGGAATCGGGAACGGGCAACGAGGGAAAAGACGATGGCAGAATCGATGGCCGCGGTGTAGTAAGCGGAGACAATGGCGATTGGTCGCTTGAGGGAGGAGAACGCATTGGCAAGCCCATGTTGGACGAGAATCCGCGCATTGAAGGTGTCGTGCGGGTGGATATCATCGTTGATAAGGGTGGGAATGTTACTTCAGCCATATACGATGGGAAGTATTCCACCATATCGGATTCAGAGCATATTGCACTCGCCCTGCGTGCGGCCAAGACAGCGAAATTTACTCCCAATCAAACCATGCCGCTCCGGCGGGGGTTTTTGAACATTCGATTTGAATTGGAATGACCTTTCAAGAGGCAATGACCTGGCTCTTTGAGCAATTGCCCATGTACCAACGTCAGGGGGCAGCGGCGTACAAAACAGATCTTGATGGGACATGGGCCGTGCTAGAAAGCATGGACCGTCCCGATTTGAAACTTCCGAATGTCATTCACGTCGCAGGCACCAATGGAAAAGGATCGGTGTGCCAAGCCGTTCATAATGCACTGGTGGATCAGGGACTCAAAGTTGGGTTGTTCACCTCACCGCATCTGCATGATTTTAGAGAGCGCATGCGCGTGAATGGGGCCATGCCTGCGGAAGACTGGGTGGTTGACTTTGTCAGGGTGCAGCGAAAGGAGTTCGAAACGCTGGATTTGAAGCCCTCCTTTTTTGAATGGACGTTTGGAATGGCCATGTGCTATTTTGCCTCATGTCAGGTGGACTTGGTCGTGTTGGAGACGGGCATGGGTGGGCGGCTGGACAGCACGAACATCTTCCCTCAACCTTTGGTGACGGCAATTACGAATATTGGATTGGATCACACCCAGTTTCTTGGAAATGACATCCGCACCATTGCCATGGAAAAGGCAGGAATCATCAAAGATGGTTGCCCAGTGGTGGTGGGGAGAATGCGTCCGGAAGCCCAATCGGTGATTTTGGGACAAGCCCTGAAACAAGGGGCTGAGTTTCATTATGCGCCTGAGGCAATTGCAGATGCTGAACTGGGCCCAAATTGGCCGGAAAATCGGGCCACGGCGCACCAGATTCTCACGGTTTTGCGAAGCCAAACAGGGTGGGGCGACGTGGATGTTCCTGCTCAACAAGATCTTTCAAAGGCCGGACATCTGGGGCGATGGCATTGGTTGATTAATACGAATGAGTCTCCCAGGATTCTGATTGATTGTGCGCACAATGAGGATGGCCTGATGATTGATTGTGCGCACAATGAGGATGGCCTGAAGCGCACAGTTTCTGCGCTTGATGAATTGCAATATGATGCGTTGCACTTGGTGCTGGGAGTTGTTGGTGACAAGCAACTTGAACCGGTTTGGAAATGGCTTCCTTCCCAAGCTCATTTGCACTTTTGCGCCGCTAATATTCCCCGTGCACTGCCGGTGGAGGAGTTAACCGTGTTA
>Ga0206126_10004944_pt1 | contig 12507 bp, 4 predicted proteins | sample Helgoland_Spring_5_FD_148621 | JGI IMG/M metagenome (GOLD analysis project Ga0206126, IMG submission 148621) | Pelagic subsurface seawater microbial communities from Kabeltonne, Helgoland, North Sea - Helgoland_Spring_Bloom_20160412_1 | ecosystem: Environmental > Aquatic > Marine > Epipelagic ...
TATATGCTTACAGTAAAGATAGAATGAGAGATTACTTTATCTCTAAACAAGATAACCCTAAAGAAGGGGCTAGACAATATGATTTGTTTTTAGCTCACAACGGGATATTAAACAAAGAGGAATATTAAAATGGCAGAAAAGAAATCTTATAATGTTGGTGCTGAGATGGCCCGACAAGGTATGATTCCAGTAGAGTCTGAAATGAATATGGATGACATGGAACTAGTAGAAGAACTAGATCTAAGTCCGGGCTTAGCTTATACTCCAAGTATTAATAAGGCCGCTGCACAGGCTCAACGTCAACGTAACATTCGTAATGGAATGGCAGAGGGTTTAGGTAAAGGCAAAGCTATTGCCGCAGCAGATAAAGCTTATAATGACGCACGTAAATTAGCCCGTAAAGTAACAGGCTCTTAAATAAAAATTACCCCCAAAGTACTTAGTTGTACTATGGGGGTATTTAAGTTTATGCAGGTACCATGTGTGTTATTTCATTATTAGCTTCTGTTAAAGCCTTAATAACTTGGTTACCTATTTGAGATTGAGAAGTCATTCTTTCCAAGAGACCACTGTTATTGAAAGTATCATCTTTACCATAACGAATGTTATGTCTTGAAAGGCTATTTAAAGAAGGTCTGGCTTCAGGCGGAAGCTTACTAAAAGCTTTACCAATACTGGAATGAGGTCTTTCCCCTCTATTAAGTAATCCAGAACTCGCTCTCATAATATCTACGAGGGCAATAAAGTCATCTCCAGATACTTTATTAAATTCCCTCGCCTTAATATTGGCTTGAGTGGGAGGAAGATAACCATGAGCAGCTGCAGCTTCAAGGATAGCTTTGTTGCGCATGTTAGTCCTAACAGTAGTATTTTGTTTGCTCTTACTTCTTGCTAACTGATATGGCTCAAGAAATCTAGTTGACCTGTTACTCTCTATAGATAAGTCAGGGGTAGTAACCTCTGCTTCAGAGGCAGCACCATAAACGTTGTCATACATTTTATCAAAGTATCCTGTAAGACCATGGAAAGAGTTATTGTTGCTTTCTTCTCCGAGAAATCTAGTGCCGATGTTAGCACCTTCTTTACCGTGCTTCATTTTAGTATACATAAGTCTTTCGTTATAAGTATCTACAACTTTTGACATCATACTTGGTGCTTGTTTAGCATAAGTAGGTATAGCGATATTATTATAAGCATTAGTGGAAAGCAAGTGTCCTTCTGGACCTGTAATCAAAGCGTCATGAATAGCAACTGCTTGAACAGGATTACCTTTAAACCCACCATCAGGACTGTTCATTGCTAACACAGCAAGGGTCATAATAGTAGAATCTCCACCTTGAATAACATCAACTGGCCAAGCGTTTCTTTGCTTAGTTCCAGGACGGTATTCTACAGGGGTATCACCATCAAGTCTGATATCAGCTGCACCAGCATAATCTTGTTGTACAGTGAATCGAGGAACATTCATACCTGCGATCCTGTCGGTCTTTATATTAAGTCCGTCTACTACTTGATCAACTACAGATACATTTAACTCAGGAGAAATGTTACTTCCAGATAATTGCTGTACACCACCAAACATATTTTCTATAGTAGAAGGAGCATTAATGGCCGCCATTGCAGTGCCCAATGCTCTCATGGTGGTTTGATAACCATTAAGTTTACTCATATGATTTTCCATAGAGTAAGTGTACAAGTCAGTCATATCATTAAGCATTCTAAAGTTGTCACCAGCATATAAGTTACGTAGCTCGTTCCAAGATTCATTCAATGCAGGACTGCTTACCGCAGCTCTATTAACTTTATCAAAGAAATCTTCTGCTTCAGAATACATTTTTTGTGCTGTTTTACCGTATAGACCAGCAACTACTAGGCCCCTTGCGTAATCTTTAGCTGCTCTATTTCCTCTTGCTTCTTGCAAAGAAGAAAATAACTTAGCCCAAGATGCTTTATAAGGACCGTCATCAGGAGAAGTAAAAGTTGACTTGACATCTTCATCCACTGTGCTCCATATTTTTTCACGAAGACCGGGAAATAACTCTGTATTAGTGTCTAACATTTGAGGTAACAAGCCTAAGATAGAAGCACTACTACTATCTCCAACTATTATAGAAATAAGCCCAGCGTTAGACTGTCTGGCATCTGACTCCATCATGTTTTGTAGTTTAACATGACTACCTTGAGGGGCTATTGACAGCTGATATGCGTCAATAAGAACAGAACTTGGATATTGCCATTCGCCTTTTTCTTTCATCCAAGAATTATTTTTAGCAAACTCACTTAACGTATTATTGTTGTTTGCATTAATTAATTCTTTTCCCAGAATAGCTGCCTTACCTAAAGTACTAGTGCCAAAAGTAATATAATCTAGTGGTGCCCATTTTGAAATTGGTTTACCATTCAAATTATCTCTGGAATATATTGCAGCAGAGTCAGGGTCTATATGCTTAGCCATCTGAGCACCAAGGTTATAATAAAGATTAATAGCTTGGAAAGCATCCGGGTTATTGTTTCTTAAATTATAAAGAGCCCTCTGTACATTCTGACCTCTTTCTGCGCCAACACCTTTTACTTCTCTATATACTTTGTTAGCTGCTCTTACTGCAGCGGGAGATCCTTGAGACCACAATCCAGAGTTAGAATCTACCTTAATTGGTTGAGTACCTACAAAGCTAAAGGAAGCCCGAGTAGTACCTTTCTGCCCCATAATACTTAAGTTATTAGCTATATGAAAATATCTAAGCGTAGCAGGAGATTGTTTATTAATTAAGTAGCTAGGTACATTCTCTTCTGAACGTAGTTTAATATCGTTCATTTCTTTTTCTAGCTGTTTATACTTTTGATTAATAATAGATTCCGCTTTTCTTTGACCATGTTTTTTAACAAGATCTTCTTGATAAACAGGATCTAATTCAGACAGTGTACTATTAAAGGTGGGATCTTGTCGTTCCATAACACTTTGAAACATTTTTTCTTGTATCGAGAATAATACAGGATTAACACCAATAGGAATACTGCCTTGTAATTGTATAAAGGCTTCAGCAGCATCAGTAGATTTGACCTTACCTCTTTTATCCAGAAAAACTTTTTTAGCTTCGCTACCAAGAACACTAACACTCATAGCGGGAAACTTAGGTGCTTTAAGACTAGTAATACTAGATCCTCTACTAGATACATCATACAGCTGAGATAACTTGCTTGCTGAATCCATATTTAAAGTAAGATTGTCTCCCATTAAAGGAATAACTTTTCCTTTCTTACTTCTTCCCCACTTAATCTGACCTTGATCTGTTAGATCTTTAATAAAAGTCATAGCCAAATCACGAGTATTTTGAACAAGCTCCGGAGTAGGTTCTACATTAGGTTGAGCACTTAGTTTAACCATATCATCAGTAACAGATGTTACCATTTGATTAAGCATAGGCTCACCTGATTCAAATACTTCAGTAGTAGGATCTGCAATAATGTCTTTGGATGCAGGACCTTGTTCACCAATAGCTTGTGAGTAGTAGTCTTGCACATCGTCTCGAGAATCCGCCATTGTCTTCTCAAAACTACGACTATTAACTCTCTGCAATAAATTAGCGCCTGCAACAGTAAGGATAGGCTCTATTGTTCTTTTAGACTCGTCGGTAAGAGCGTCTGAGTTACCTAACTGAGAAGCCCATGCGGAGTTTGGATTACTAAATCGAGAGGATTGAGAAGAACCCCAGTCAATTAAAGCTCCAGCGTCATCTTGAGACCAAGTAATTTCTCCTAATTTGTTTTCAGGGGCAGCAATGCTTGACGTAATACCGGTTAAAGATTCTTGTAATACAGCAGTACTAGGTTGCCCTCGTGTATTAGTAAATGCAGGGGCGGCAGAAGGAGTTGCTACCTGCCTTGCCGTAGATTCACTAAACTCTTGTTGGGAAGAGAATATTTCGTCAGGAGTAAGTTGTTCTTGAGTAGGGCTAACCTCTACTTCAGTGCTTGGAGTAGGTGCTACTAAAGCACCCACCCCTGTTTGCATCCCTGCTGTTACTGGAACACCAGCCTGTATATTGCTCATGATATCTTCTGGTTTCATGAATACAGGTTGTTGTACTGGTTGACTTAAAGTAGGGTCGTATGTTGGTTGTGCGGAAGTTCCAGCTGTCGGAAGCCCGGCTTGTTTTTGTATGTTCAACATCATATATTTTATCTCTCATTAGCTTGAGTTAACAAGCCTATTAATGGATCTTTAGTTACTGATAAGCTACCTATAAAAGGTAACATACCTACTGCTCTTTCTGCACCTCTTTCTCCCCCCTCTTCAAAGGCTTTTATATCTGATTGTATAACACCAAGAGAAGGCGCAACACCAGCAGCTTCAAGGGCACTAGCAAGAATACCGTTGTCCCCAGAGGCAGCAGCCTTAGCTCCCTTGCTCCAAATGCTGTTGAGCTCTTCAAGCAATAACTCAGGGGTCCCTAAGAAACCAGTATAATTAATAGCACGATAACTAGCTGACCTAAAGAATTCTTCATCCTCATCCTCAATCCACTCAGGTGTTTCACCATAAGTAACTAAGTCTTTAAAGGCTTGAGCTAAATAAGCTGTCATTACAATTGTAATAACCGAGCTAAAAGTGTTGTAAGAGGTACCTGGAGGTGCAGTTTTAATATAGTTACTCCATAAGTTAGGAGTAATATTAGCGGTTACATGAGCAAGAAACCTTTTAAATTGGCTGAAAGGCCTAAAGACTTCTGATTCAAACACAGCAGGAGTAGATCCTGGTTGTGGTCTGGCAGAAAACTCATCTGTAAAGTTTATCTGTGCTAGTCTAATCTGTTCAGTTAAAAAAGAAGCATCTTCTATTGTAACTTGATTAGAGCTAGTAATATCCTCGTCTAAATCACCATACTTTTTTACCATAGTAATAAGCTTATCTGGGTCAAGACCATAACTATTTAGTCTATCTCTTGCCCATCTACCTGTGTTAGATATATTACCTGACTCTGTATCTACTCTTACTTTTTCTAATAACTTACTTATTGCATCCAAGGCAAAGCTCATACGAGCACCTCGAATAGCGTTAGTCTGAGATGAAACTAAGTTAAGCTTATAGAATATCTTCATAGTCTTTTGCATAAAAGGAGAGGTTGTGTTAACACCTTCGGTATACAAGATATCGTTAGCTGTAACAATATGACCTGACTCAATTAGTCTAGACAATTCTTTATTACCAATATCTCTTACGTCTATAGGAGTATAGGGTAAACCCATCTCGGCAGGCACAGAGTAATAGTCTGCAGTTACACCTTGAAGGAAGGCTTTAGTTACTCTACCTAGATACTTTACTTTTTCTTTACCTGACAAGCCAATAGTACCATAGAACATTTCCCCTACGTTAGCAAAGGCATTCATATCCATAAGTCGTAAAGTGGTTGTGGTAATCAGTGAGTTGTTTACTGCCCTTAAATAAGGGTTATCTACTTTTTGATAGGTGCCCCTATAAATAGACATTAAACCTCTACCCCAATTGACTAACTCATTATAAGTATTCTCGTCAATCTCATTTTCTATTTTAGCTTGATCAAGTAAATATTTAATACTAGAACCATCTCTTCCAAATCTATCGGTAAGAACTGCATCTGAAATAAGCCTGTCTGTGGTATTAATAATTGCAGCAAGGGTATTTTTAGTTTCATACTTATCTCTAAACTCTTTAGTCTGAGCTATAGGAGTACTTCTTAGCATATTAATGTCTTGAAGTTGTGAATTATTATTCTTAATTCCTTCAGCAATTGTAGTAGCATATTCCCTATTGATAATAATAGGAGGGACTCTACCTGAGCCTATAGTAGCAGGTTGTCCAATTAAGCTATCGATAAAAGATTCATCTATTCTTTTAGAATCAAAAGAATTTGCAGCAAGCAAAGCACCTTCTTCTCTTACCTGTTGTGCACTAATAGTGCCTGTGTCTCCAGACTGTTCCATTAAAGAAGCAACCACCTCTGATACAGAGTCTATATCATTACTTAACTCTTGAATAGCCCTATCTTGTTCCGGGGTTAACGTTGCTGGATCTGATTGTAACAACGCTTCAAACTCAGATACATTTTTAACCCCAACAGATTTAAAAGCAGCATTAAGAGAAGGTAGCTTGGAGGTAATCTGGCCTCTCTGATAATCTATTTCTGAGTTAGCATTAGTGCCTACAAAGATAGGATCCCTGTTTACTAAACCTATAATAGTTTGTATATTATGATTAACCTCTCCGTTATCTTTGAAGGCATACTTGTTAATCTTTCGATCTGTGGCTCTAAAAGCACTTATTGGATCTTTTAAAAATCCTTTAAATCCTTTCTTAACATCTTCTTTTAAAGTTAAAGGAACAGTATTTAGTCCTTCAGTATTAACTAAATCTGCAGCCCTTCTTACTTCATTCGATACAAAAGCTACTGATTGCTTACCACCTCTTCTTTGTCTTTGATACTCCTCAATCTTACTAATGTTACTACGTTTGTTAGACTCAGGGGAGTATGCAGATATAGCGGCGTTAACATCAGCAAGTGTTTCAAAGTTATCTGTAACTCTGCCTTGCATAAATGTATTAAAGGAACCACCAACAAGACCACCTGCTGCGGCATTGCGAGTAACATCTTTGGCAAGCTCATTCCAATCAATAGTAGCAGAAGTTAAAGCAGCCACACCACCTTGAGCAATTACTTCTTGTAAGCCTTCGGTTAGTGCTTCTCTTCCTCCAGCCCTTACTGTTGCTTTAACAAAGCTTTCAAAGCCTTGTCGTTGCAACATTTGTTTTTGAGCAAAGTCCTGTAATGTTTTACCTGTCTCTGATAGTGTGGTAGCAACATGTTTCTTTAATTGGGCTTCAGCTACTTCTTTAGCCACACCTTTTTCATCCATAATTGCTTGAACAAAAAAGTCTTTACCGTCCTTAGTAAGAATATTTTTACCAGTAAGTCCTACGCCTTTAAGACCAAGAGCATCTACTGCACCAACAGCGAGCGCTAGTCCAGCTGCTTGATGAGGATCCTTTTCTCCTTCAGGCATACTTTGATATATCTGACCAACGGCCAGAGAGAAACCTACTCCAATAGAGCCTGCTGCTGCACCAATAATTGTACCAGGCCCTGGAGCCACGGCAGTACCTGCAATAGCACCCGCTTTACCGCCAGCATAAACTAAAGCTAATTGAGGTGCAAACTCTATAATACTTTCTGTTGCCCATTTAAAGGCATCTCCGGGACCCCGAATGTCAAACAAATCAATGGAGGTATTAATCCCATTATACTTTTTGTTAACATCGTCTGCCCAATCTTCACTCCAATTTTGGTAAGAATCATTATTAACAAGATCACCTGACCATATATTAAAAGTGGCTGCAGAGCTTTCAAGGTTAACTATAGATCTTTTACTTGCGTTAACCCAACCGGCAAAAGTACCCGGTTGTTCTTTAGCTCTGTAAGCTATTGCTTCTTCTATTTGTTGTTGTGAACCGTAAAAAGGATTATCATAGTTAGTATTTATTTGAAGCATTTCAGATGCTTTCTTGTATTGTTCTTTAGCTAACTCTCTTGATTCCTTATCTATGCTAGGATCATTAATTGTTTTTTCAAGAGATTTCATTTCTGCCTTAATAGCATTACCGTAACCTCTTGATCCGAATATTAATTCATCAGAGGTATCAGCCATAGTACGTAGCATTACTGGACTCTGCGACACTACACTTTCTATAACTTCGTTTGCTTGCTGGTAGGGAGTTAGTGCTCTCTCACTGCCGTTAAGCCATGCCATATCCTTGTTGATACCACGTTTAAGTATAAGGTTATACTGTTTTTCTTGTACACCTTCTCCCATATACATAGAGGGTTTAACTATATTTTCTGTAATAAGTTTCTCAGAGAATCTTTGACCTGCAGAGTTCTCTAAGTCACCAACTTGTCTACCATAAGGATCTTTTTCTCCGGTAATAACAATTTTATTAAAGCCTTGTGACTGTGCTAGCTTAGCTATCTCCTCATATTGAGTAGAACCTGCATACGAACCAGCAGAAAATACTCCATCAGGAGTAATTTTAGCTGTCTCGCCTGCATCTCCAAAACCAAAGCGAACACTGCCCTCATTTCCATAAGGGTCAGTGTAAGCTACGGTATCACCGTCAATAAGACTACCAGATACTTGAGTGCCGTTTAAATCAAACACCATATTTTGTTCTGGTTTAACTTTTAAATCAAAAGTGTTATTATCAGGTGTAGAAGAGGCAACATCTATTGGCTCTGGAATAGTTAAATTAAAGGTATTCATGTTGCCTCCTGTTATAGGTTAAGTTTTGTTTGCATAAGCAGTTAATAAAGCAAATGCCATAAAGTCTGATGGTGCAGAATCAATCTTTTGTTTTTCATCAGCACTTAGACCCTGGTAATTGGTAGAAGATTTAATACTTTCCATAGTAACTTCAGGATTCCATTTGCTTGCAGCAGCATCCATAATAGTATTAATAATATCCCTATCATTACCTAAAATCTTTTGGAAATCTCCAGTAAAAGATTTAATCCTAGAAGAAGGAACTAGCTCTCCGTCTTTACTAATTTTATCTTGATCAAACAGAATATCTCCGCCTACAAACTGCATTTCAAATAAGGTTTCTGCATTAATAGAAGTAACACCCATGGCCTTTGCAAGCTCTGCGCCTTTACTTACCATAGTCATTAGTTCTCGAGGATCGTTACGCATACCTTTTTCTCCCAGTTCTCTGGAAATACGCATAATATCTTCGGTAACCCCTGCTTTACCTCTTCCTTCAAAGATACCTTTTTCTCTGACTACTTTACCATCTTCAGTATATTCTGCTTTAAACAAGTCTTCATTCATAGTATTAACGTGAGCTCTTACTGCAGCCAAATAAGAAGTAATATCATCATCTTGATTTCTTTCTCTTAGCTGACCCATCATCTCTGAAGACAAAGGTACATAAGTTTCTACTTGTTTACCATCTACTGTTTTAGTAGTTTTAGTATATCTATTACCGCCAGTACCCTCAAATACTTCCATTGCTTTAGTATAACCAGGAACCATATAAAAAGTACCTGTGGCATTAGCATCAATACCTAGCTTGCCTCTTGCAGTTTTGTTTTCAGCATCATCCATAAGGGCTTGCGCAGCTACTATGTTACCTGCTAATAATTCTTTACGAATTTTAGAGGCAGCTTGTTTAGTATAATTACCTGATACAGCAGTAAATGCTTTGGCAGCTGCATCTGCACGGGCACTATTTCTAATACCACGAGCTTCAGCTTGCTTAAGAACAGTACCGCCTGCCCAGCGCATAGAGCCTTCATGCGAAGCACCTGATGCACGGGACATAAGATAAAAACCAAGAGCACGAGTCATGTCTTGTGTTTCTAAACCAAATAAGGCTTTAAATATAGGACCTAGTTTACCTAACAAAGATTGGCTATCTGTACCAGCACTATTTGCTGCCTGCTCTACTTGAGTATCGGTAAGTTCTGGAACAGAATCACCAGAAGCATTTTTTACTTCACCATTTTTATTAGTAGTAAGCCCTGTTTCATTAGACACAGAGTCCATATCGTTAAGAACTTTTTCTCTGTTATCCATAGCAGGGTCTACAGGAGTAGTAGGCGCAGGAACATCACGAGTATTTCCCGGAGCAGTAAAGCTACCAGGAACATCTTCTGGTGAATTTAAAGAAGGGACCGCATTAGTCTCTGCAAAAGGAGATTGATCTAAGGTGCTTTTTATTGCAGCCCCTCTCTCCTCGCCGCTTAATTCCTCAGTTAAAGTTAATTGTTGGACTCTAGTTTGTACATCAATTTCTTTTAATCTATCTTGGAACTGACTAATTTGATTTTCAATAATAGGAAGTTCATCTGGAGAAGCAGTTGGTAAAGAAGATTGAAGTCTATTTATATTACTTTCTATATATTTTCTTTCTGCATTAACTCTAGGGCTTTCTCCCATCATATCAACATTCTCTGACATAGAAGCTATTTCTTGTTGTACAATAGGCTGATTATCTACCAGATCAACAACACGCATGTCGTTGCCAATTCCTCTGTCGTTATACACTTTGAGTTCTGATGCAAGAGCATCAATATTGGCTTGCACCCTGTTACGTTGAGGTGAAGAAGGGGGCATAGTTTCTAGTTCATTGCGTAATATCTGAATATCATTTGCTAGTCGTTGAACATTCTCATAGGTATTAACAGGCACCCCGCCTCGTCCATTTGCTCCTTGAGCTAAAGTAGGACTAACCATAGGTACAGGTGGTGGTTGATCACCAGCGAAACCAGCAGGAGCTACGGGCAATGGAGGGTTATCTCTAGGCATTGTAGGCATGGCAGGAACAGGAATAATATTAGGATTGAATGCAGAAGGATCCATATCTGATTCAGCATTTGCTGCCGCTAGCTGTCCAGATGATAGACCAGAAACACCTTGAGGAGAACCTCTTAAGTCCCCTGGTACTGGATTAGGGTTACTTCCAAATAAATTTTTAAAGAAATCAACAAAGCCAGTACCGTTTTCATAATAACGGGGCATTACTTCCTGTGTACCTTGATTATATTTAGCCAAGTTAGTATTATATAGCTTATCATTATACATAAAAGTACCGCCATCGCCGCCAGCTGCAGCCCTTCCTGCGGCAAAGGCTTCATTGAAAGACTGTGCAGGCTGTGGGACTTGTTGCATCATAGGAACAGGACTAGCTTGCATTACCGCTTGTTCTACTGCTAAGGGTTGTGCAACATTTGTTTGAACAGAAGGTGCTCCTACAAATGTATCAGACAATCTAGGACTGTCCGGGACCCCTCTTGGCACAGGAACTCCTTCAAATCTAGGATCTTTCTGTGGCATAGGAATAGGAGTATCCGCAAGAGGACTTACAGTAATAGGTTCAGGTGTAGGCACCGGATATAATGTAGGATTGCCTTCTCTGAATGGCCCCATAGTTGGAGGTACACTAAAGTTAGGCCCACCTACTGAACCATAACCCTCTGATCCACCTAAATTACGTGGATCTTGCAAATCAGCAGGTCTTGCTTTTGGCGTTAAGCTAGTATTTACTGTCTGTGGAGTAGCATTGGTGTCTACGCTTAATGGTCTTGATTGTGGGCGTAGGCTAGTTTCTACTGCTAACCCCGGTGTACCAAATGCTTTCTGAGCATGCGCAGGAATATTCTTTCCTCTCCAGTCCTTTGTTGAACCCAAAGCAACTGCATTTCTGTCATTTTGAGAAGCTGCAATTAACATAGCGTCAGGAACCTTCTTACCTGTATGATATCTTTCAGTAGTAAGTATAGCTTTCATTTCTTCGCTTAAAGAATCCCAAGAACCGTTTCCAAACTTTTTATTATATTGTTCTTTAGTAGGTTCTTCGTATGTTTTGTACATTATAGGAGTAGCAATTGCAAGCTCTTCTTTAGTAAACTGAGGAATTGATATGCCATTATGGCTATCGTTATTTCCTAAATCTTTAGCAGAATTAAATCTATCTGACATTAGCTTATGACCTATTGGTCTAGATAATGCCATTTTATCTTTTGTTTTTAATTTTTCCCAGCTACCTTTACCATTTTTTTGATTATAAAGTTTTGCAGCGGTCTCACTAGAAGTAAGCCCAGTTATTGGATCTTTAATTGTATCAGGATTTAATCCTATCCAACCTGCCTTTTCTGCTTTATCAATCATACTTAAAGGCAGCCCTAAGTCTACAAGTCCTTGATAAGAGTGTTGACCAAAATCTATACCTGCGCCTACTGTTAATCCAGATTTATGTTGTGTAGGAGACAAATTTGTACCTTCATTAAGTATATATGGTGTCTCCTTATAGCCTTCCAATCCTTTTAGAAATTTAAAGGTAGGTGAATTCATAAATTCCATGTTAACTACTCCTGTGATTGACGCATAGCTAACATATATTTCATTTCACTTTGCGACATCTTTTGTTCAAAAGCTTGTTGCTTTCTTTTTTCTTCTGCTTCAAAAGCTTTCTTTTTGAAAGACATATCCTGAAGTAATTTCATCTGTTCTCGTTTAGCTTTACCAGACAAAGGTCCTGCCATAACAGCCATATCTACTTGAGGCATACCCTCAGCCATATCATTAGCTGCTCTACCTTCATTAACCATAGAGTTAATCATAGGTTTATTAGCAGGATTCTGAGCAGCGGCAGCAGGAATTACTGCTTCTCCGGGGGTAAGCATAGCGGGTACACTATCAGTACCTCCAGCGTAAGCCATGTTTGTAGTAGGCTTTACACCTGCTGTACCGTAGTTATACTTTCTTGCTCTACAAGAAGCACAGTTACAATTAACTCCTACACAAGATGTACCATCTTTATACCCTTGTGCCAAAGGATCTGGACCATAGTCTAAGTTAGGTACTGAGGATGTACCATTATTAAGTAAGAAAGGTAAGGCGGCAATAGCAAAAGGCCCCATTGCTGCCAACATAGGGGCAGCGGCTGCACCCATAGCACCTGATGCGCCAAGAGTA
>Ga0206126_10004947_pt1 | contig 12498 bp, 11 predicted proteins | sample Helgoland_Spring_5_FD_148621 | JGI IMG/M metagenome (GOLD analysis project Ga0206126, IMG submission 148621) | Pelagic subsurface seawater microbial communities from Kabeltonne, Helgoland, North Sea - Helgoland_Spring_Bloom_20160412_1 | ecosystem: Environmental > Aquatic > Marine > Epipelagic ...
CGAACTTTATGTGCCCGCCTCCGGGATGCAGAATGACATCGGTGGCATCCCGCTGGACGATGAAGCTTCGTACAAGCTCTATTCTGCTGCCAAGACTGTGGCTGTGTTCCAGGTGGAAAGCTCTGGTATGATGGACGCGCTCAAGCGCATGAAACCCACCTGCATCGAAGACATTGTGGCGCTGGTCGCGCTTTATCGGCCCGGTCCGATGGAAAACATCCCGAAATATTGCGAGGTCAAGAACGGGCTGAGTGAGCGCGAAATGCTGCATCCCACCGTTGATCACATTCTGGACGAGACCCAAGGCATCATTGTCTATCAGGAACAGGTGATGCAGATCGCGCAGGAAATGGCGGGCTATAGCCTTGGTGGGGCCGACCTGTTGCGCCGTGCCATGGGCAAAAAAATTCAAGAGGCGATGGATGCAGAACGTCCCAAGTTCCTGAAAGGGGCCGCGGAAAACGGCGTAGACGCGGACAAGGCCACTGAGGTCTGGAACCTGCTCGACAAGTTCGCCAACTATGGCTTCAACAAATCGCACGCAGCGGCCTATGCGGTGGTCAGCTATCAGACGGCGTGGCTTAAGGCGAACCATCCGGTTGAGTTTATGGCTGGGGTCATGAACTGCGATATTCATCTGACCGACAAGTTGGCCGTCTACTTTGAAGAAGTGCGAAAGGCGCTTGAACTGCCTTGGGTACCGCCCTGCGTCAATCGCAGCGACGCAACCTTTCGCGTTGTGGAGGGGGCGCTTGTCTATGCTTTGGGGGCGCTCAAAAACGTCGGCGTTGAAGCGATGCGGCTGGTGGTGGACGGCCGTGGTGACAAGCCGTTTGTGAACTTGTTTGATTTTGCGCGCCGGGTTGACCTGAAGCGGGTTGGCAAGCGGCCACTGGAAATGCTGGCCCGAGCAGGTGCCTTTGATCAACTTGATGCCAACAGGCGCCGCGTATTTGAGGGACTGGACGCGCTTAGCGCCTATTCGGCTGCAGTGCATGAGCAGAAATCCAGCAACCAAGTGTCGCTTTTTGGTGAGGCGGGCGATGATCTGCCCGAACCGCGCATGGTGCCGGTGGAAGATTGGCTTCCGGCTGAACGGCTTGGCGAAGAATTCAAGGCGGTCGGTTTTTACCTCTCGGGTCATCCGCTGGACGACTACATGGGGCCGCTCAAGCGCAAAGGGGTCATTACTCTAGACGAGGTCAGGGCCAAGGCCGAAACCCAGCCCTTGGTTGCCAAGGTGGCGGGTGTCGTCGCTGCGTTACAAATCCGTAAATCGGCGCGCGGAAACCGGTTTGCCTTTTGCCAGATGTCGGACACAACGGGTGCATTTGAGGTCACGCTTTTCTCGGACAGTCTGGAAAAAGCTCAGGATGTCTTAAACGCCGGGTCCAAGGTGATCGTGACGGTTGAGGCGACTATGGAGTCAGATCAATTGAAGCTGCTTGGACGTTCCGTTGCTGCAATTGATACGGTTGTCAGCGATCTGGATGGTATGGGTTTGCGGATCTTTGTTGACGAGGCATCGGCGCTTTCTTCTGTCGCTTCGGTATTGGATGGTGCGCAGGGGGCAATAAAGTCAGCGGGACGGGGGCCCATCACGGTGTGTCTGATGGATGACAAACTACCCGGCGAGGTCGAGATGGATTTGGGCGCAGAATTCCCAGTCACCCCTCAGATCAAGGGCGCGATAAAGTCACTGTCAGGCGTTGTTGAAGTGCAGGATATGTAAAAGGGTTTGCCAGTTTTGTGCCATCGCTTGGCCTATAGTTATTCTTTTTTGATGCGTTATGGTGTGATTGAGGTATACGGTATTTTAATCCGCTATTAAACTCGGGGTCTTGTTAGAATGCCGTATTCCGTAGTGATTTGAGTCACGTACGGGATAATGGTGGAGCATAGCGGGATCGAACCGCTGACCTCCTGCATGCCATGCAGGCGCTCTCCCAGCTGAGCTAATGCCCCATTATTGGGTGGCCTAATCCGGCCTTGCGCCGCTGATTAGGCGCTTTGACGGGTGGGTTCAAGTGAAAACCTGCCCCACCCTGCCAATTTACGAATCGTCGTCGTCGGAGGCGACATCAGCCAATTCTTCCAGTGGCACTGTATCCTCGTCTTCGTCATCCTCGAGCAGATCGTCGTCCAGTTCTACATCGACGTCATCATCATCAAGCACCTGATCTTCGTCTGATACAGCGGTTTCAGATTTGGCTTTGGCTGTTACCGCATCCTCGGCATCGGCAGCGATCATGCGCGTCTTAGTGCTGTCCAGCTCAACCACTTCCCCGGTGTAGGGGCTAACGATAGGCGTGCGGTTCATGTCGTAAAACCGTTTGCCGGTCGTTGGGCAAAGCCGTTTGGTGCCCCATTCATCCTTTGGCATCGGTAATCCTCTTTCTATGCGCCGTCCGGGCCATGTTCCGTCAAACACGGAACGACACAGGCGGTCTGTTTAAAGCGATTCTGGGCAAGTGCCATAAGGCCGAGACGGAGTCAAAGCCTTATGGACAGATATGGGTGATCAATCTTGTTACCGATGTCCGCTAAGTGGCCAAGTAGGGGGCTGCGGATCTGTGCTTGCCTTGTGTCACGCTTGTGTTTTACCGATTAACAAATCAGAGCTGTAGCCTTTTGCGCAAGGACGGTGTTACCCATGTCTGAAAAGGGCAGCTTAGACCCTAAAAGTAGCTTGGATCAGTAAGCAGCGGAAAATACCGAATGGCCGACCAGTTTCTTATGGGGCAACCTGATATCGCGCTGACGTTGCGCCGCTCTGCGCGTGCTCGCCGTATTACATTGCGTATTTCGCAGCTTGATGGCCGGGTGACGTTGACGTTGCCGCGCGGTGTATCAGAGTGCGAGGCGTTGAGGTTTGCTGATCAGAAAGCCGGGTGGATCCGTAAGCATCTTGCGGCACGTGCGTCTGATGTGCCGGTCGGTATTGGCCAGACAATCCCAATAGATGGCGAATTGCGCGAAATCATGACGGGCAAGGGCCGCTCGGTGATGCTGGAGCCGGGCTATTTGATGGTGCCCGGACCGGTGGATCGCGTGCCCGCAAGAACGCTTGGTTTCCTCAAGGTTCTCGCGCGGGACCGGCTGGCACAGGCGAGCGATCATTATGCCTGTCGGTTGGGTCGCCCTTATACAGGGCTGAGTTTGCGCGATACGCGATCGCGCTGGGGGTCGTGTTCATCGTCAGGTCGCTTGATGTATTCGTGGCGCTTAATTCTGGCGCCCTGCGCAGTGCTTTCTTATGTTGCAGCGCACGAGGTCGCGCACCTAGCTCAGATGAACCACTCGCCTGCGTTCTGGGATGAAGTGACAAAGATCTACGGCCCTTATGCCGAACAACGCCGCTGGTTACGTGAAGAGGGTGGCGCGTTGCATCGTTACCGTTTTGGAGATTGACGCAATCGCCTTTTTGTGATCACAAAAGAGGTATGCAAACTCAGATCCCAATGCGCGATACTGCATCGGCAGCCCATGAGTGGGTCTATCGCCAGTTGCGCACTCGAGTCATGTATGGCGATATTGCCCCCGGTCAGTCACTGACATTGCGCGGTGTGGGCAAGCAATACGATGTGTCAATGACACCAGTCCGCGAGGCTGTGCGTCGTTTGGTCGCTGAAGGCGCGTTGACCATGTCGCAATCGGGCAGGGTCTCTACACCTGAGTTATCAAACGAACGGATCGAAGAGCTGGCAGCACTGCGTGCGCTGATCGAGGTGGAACTTGCAACGCGGGCTTTGCCACGCGCGCACCTTGCTCTGATCGAGCGATTGCAGACGATTAATACGTCCGTTGCCGAGGCCGTCGCACATCGCGACGCGGTAAGCTATATCCGCACCAATCTGGAATTCCACCGAACCTTGTACCTTCGAGCGCAGGCACCTGCGATGTTGGCTATGACAGAAACGGTTTGGTTGCAGATGGGGCCGACGATGCGGGCGCTCTATGGGCGGTTGCGCAGGACTGATCCACCACGATATCACCGATTGATCATTGCTGCTTTGCGCGCGGGTGATGAGCCTGGCTTGCGGCTGGCAGTAAGGTCGGATGTTACGCAGGGCCTTCGAATGTTGGCGAGCTGAGCTTAAAGCTATTTTCAATAGGTTTTAGTTGGAGCCTTTCAGCTTCGCAGAGCTATTCGAAGTGTTTGCCATATTTGGTGATTTACATTCATGTCTCACAACTGCTCGTTCCACGGGTAACTTGACGATTTTGTTCTTATAAAGCGTTAGGCGAGAAACTTTGATTACCTAGCGCTGCCTGAAATCAAAGATGTCTATGCATTTGGTAAAGAATGACGTTTCAAGTGTTTTGATAAACGCTATAAACGCTAGCAATGTGTCATTATATCAGCGTGTTAATTCTGCGGATGGCGGCAGTTTACGGATTACTTTGCTGGTGCACGCGAAATGGGCGATGTCAGGCTTTATTTTGATTGACGGACGCAGAACATGATGTGTCTGTGGTCGTGGTTTACAAACCGTATCAGGATTTTGCGCGTGATCAGCATTGACCAAGGCAAAGCCGATCTAGATCAGGCCGCCAGCCCCGTCCGCCCCAATTCCAAGAATTTTTTGCGACGGTCGGCGATCAGGGCCTTGGCGTTCTTGCCGTCCAGCTCTTTGAGCATCGCGGCAATGGCCGATCCGACCGATTCGATCGTCTTGGCGCGGTGGCGGTGTGCGCCACCAACGGCCTCGGGGATGATCCGGTCAGTTACCCCCAGTTTCTTGAGGTCCTGGGCGGTCAGCCGCAGCGCTTCGGCCGCTTCGCGCATCTTTTCGGCATCTTTCCACAGGATAGATGCACAGCCCTCTGGGCTGATCACCGAATAGACCGAATGTTCGAGCATCGCGAGACGGTTGGCCGTTGCAAATGCCACAGCCCCACCCGAGCCGCCCTCGCCGATAACGACAGAGATCAATGGCACGCCGATCTGAAGACACTTCTCTGTTGATCGGGCGATCGCCTCGGACTGGCCGCGTTCTTCGGCACCCTTTCCGGGATAGGCCCCCGGCGTGTCTACGAGGGTGATCAATGGCAGTCCAAAACGGTCCGCCATGTCCATGAGCCGGATCGCTTTGCGGTATCCTTCGGGCCGGGCCATGCCGAAATTCCGCGCAATGCGGGATTTGGTATCATTGCCTTTCTCGTGCCCGATTACCATTACGGGGCGATCATTGAAGCGCGCAAGTCCGCCCACGACGGCATGATCGTCCGCAAAGTTACGGTCGCCGGCAAGCGGCGTGTAATCAGAAAACAGCGCGTCAATATAGTCGATGCAGTGGGGGCGCTCGGGGTGTCGTGCGACCTGACATTTCCGCCAAGGCGTCAAATCTTTGTAAAGCTCAACCAAAAGACTTTCCGCCTTGGTGTCCAGACCTGCAGCCTCTTCGGTGATGTCCATATCCTCGCTTTGGCGGGCAATGGCACGCAACTCTTCGGCTTTGCCTTCGATTTCGGCCAGCGGTTTTTCGAATTCAAGATATTGTGTCACGCGTGGACCCTCGGTCTTTTGTTTCCCGTTATATGGCCGGGACACGCACAGTTTGCAATGTTATCCCAGCACAACTGGGTACAGTGATCCGATAAGTAATGCGGCCATCGTCCAATTGAACGCGGTCAGCCGGGCACGATTGGTGAGCACGCGTGCCATCTGCTGACCCATCACTGTCCAGGCACTGATCGACGGCAGATTGACTGCGCCAAAGACAAGCGCCACAAGGCAAATGGCACTGATGGTGGTCCCGGGCGCATATGCCGTAACGGCGGTCAGCGCCATCGCCCATGCTTTTGGGTTGATCCATTGGAATGCAGCCGCCTGCAGGAATGAAATGGGCCGTCCTTGTTTGTTTTCATCGTTGATCGGGGTGGCGATAGCGATCTTGTAGGCAAGGTAGAGCAGGTAGATTACCGAGACGAACTTGAGCGCAGCGTGACTGACCGGGTGGGAGTCAAAAAGTTGCGCCAGCCCTGTGCCCACCCCCACAATCATGGCGGTAAAGCCGATACCCACCCCCAACATATGCGGTAGGCTGCGCCAAATGCCATAGTTGGCGCCTGACGCCATTAGCATCAGGTTGTTCGGCCCGGGCGTGATCGAACTGACAAATGCAAATGTTACGAGAGCGAGGAACATGTCGTGCGGCATAGGCAACTTTTGTGTGGGTATCAGGCGGAATGATCAAAGATATGCACATATGGTGGCGTACGTAAATGAATGGTTCAGACGAGGTTGCACATTAATGTTGCGGTGAATTCGTTGCTGTAGCGGGCGGGGCTGTATTGTCGCTTTCGGCCTTTTTGCAGCGGGTGCAGAAATTGGAGCGGCGATACATTATCACCGGCTATCGTGCAGTCGTGGATTGAACGTGTTTGGTGGGATTTTTTGGCACAGAGGTTCTGTGCCTGTGGCGTTTACAGCGTTTGACAAAATATCTGAAACATGACTCATTATCTGAGGCTTTAGGGCGGCGTATATCAGGATTGCCCTGTGGATGATCCCGCACCGCTCATGCCATTCAGACTGCTAAAACTGCCGCTATCCACCAGCAATCATTTCAGATTGCCTTACAATGACCTCGGCCTGTTTGATCGATGCGATATCTACCAGTCTTCCCTTGTAGACAGTTGCACCTTCGCCCTTTGCTTTGGCCTCCTCCATGGCTGAAAGTATTTCACGCGCTTCCGCCACGGCCTCGTCAGAGGGGGTAAAGACCTCGTTGGCGATGGTCACTTGTTTGGGATGTATCGCCCATTTTCCGACCATGCCCAGTGTCGCTGAACGACGGGCCTGCGCACGAAACCCTTCATCATCTGAGAAGTCACCAAAAGGGCCATCGACGGGCAAAACGCCATGGGTTCGGCACGCAGCGACGATGGCTGCCTGCGCCCAGTGCCAGGGATCGGACCAATGTTTTTGACCCTCGTGGAGCATGTAATAGTCTTTCTGCGTGCCTCCGATACCTGTGGTTTGCATGCCCATCGATGCGGCGAAATCAGCGGCACCGAGGCTCATGGCGGCCATGCGCGGAGAGGCGGCAGCGATTTCTTCGACATGCGCGATGCCTGCAGCGGATTCGATGATAACTTCGAAATTTATCGGTTTGCTGCGGCCCTTGGCGGTTTCTATAGCCGTGACCAAGGCATCGACGGCATAGATATCGGCAGCGCAGCCCACTTTTGGTATCATAATCTGGTCAAGTCGGCCTCCCGCTTGTTCCAGCAAATCCACAACGTCGCGATACCAAAATGGTGTATCCAGTCCATTGATGCGTACGGACAGCGTCTTGGTGCCCCAATCCACGTCCGTGATGGCCTGAACCACGTTTTGTCGGGCACTGTCCTTGTCGGTGGGTGCCACGCTGTCTTCGAGATCAAGATTGATCACGTCGGCGGCAGAGGCTGCCATCTTTTCAAAGATAGCAGGGCGGGATCCGGGGCCAAAAAGTTGGCAGCGATTGGGGCGGCTCGGCGGTGTAGGTTGAAGGCGAAAGGACATGTCTGGCGGCCTCGGTGTGTAAGATTATTGCTCTATTATCGCACGGATAGATATTAAATTGCGCAGCTGGTCGCAAGGCACATTTTGCAAGTGCAGCATCATCGTGCGCGAAAAATTACATTGTGCGAGCAGAGAGACGAAAGAAAATTGTGAAATTTCATATATTACGCATGTTTGTTCGATAAAAACTCTTCTATATGCGTAAAATGCGATGTCATTGCGTCAGAATTCCGCCATTTTGTGCGTAAGGTTTGACAAAAGGACAAGAGCGATGATTCAAACTCCCTATCTTCTGTTTTTAGGCGATGCACCGGATCATCTGGCCGCAAAGGTGGCGCAGGGGATCAAGGACTGGCGCCCTGAGAACGCCGTTGGTCAACTGCGCCTTGCCGGTTGTGGCGCTGATATGGGGCTGGCGGACATGACCCTTGAACAGGGATTGGCCGCTGGGGCCAAGACGCTGGTTATTGGTGTCGCGAACCGGGGTGGGATCATTTCCGACGCCTGGAAGGTCGTCCTGGTTGAGGCGCTGAGGATGGGCTATGACCTTGCGGCCGGGTTGCACACTCTTTTGCGCGATGAAAACGAGTTGCAATCGGCAGCCAAGGTGAACGGGTGTACTTTGCACGATGTACGTGTGCCGACGATTGCCTATCCGATCGCAAATGGCAAAAAGCGCAGTGGAAAGCGGGCATTGGCCATTGGTACCGACTGTTCCTGTGGCAAAATGTACACGGCAATGTCCATGGATGCAGACATGCAGGTGCGCGGTATGAAATCGACGTTTCGCGCAACAGGCCAAACCGGGATTTTGATCACGGGCAAGGGTGTGCCGCTGGATGCCGTTATTGCTGATTTTATGGCGGGTGCGGTGGAATACCTGACACCGGACAATGACGCAGATCACTGGGATCACATCGAGGGGCAGGGCAGCTTGTTTCATGTATCTTACTCGGGCGTCACAATGGCGTTGATCCATGGCGGTCAGCCGGATGCTTTGATCTTGTGCCATGAACCCACGCGCACGCACATGCGCGGGCTGCCGGATTACCCGCTGCCTACGCTTGAGCGTTTGCGCGATACTGCACTGCCACTTGCGCAGGTTGCCAACCCGGCGGCGAAAGTGACGGGCGTTTCGGTCAATACCAAGGCCCTCGATGAAGCTGCTGCCAAAGAATGCCTGCAGGCTATCGAAGACCGCATGAATCTGCCTGCCACCGATCCATTCCGATTTGGTGCTTCGCGGCTGGTTGATGCGCTGGTGGCTCTGTAGGGTCACCGCGGGCGGCGCATATCTATGAAAAGCTAAAGGACAGGACATGCGCATTAAAGTGACGCGAAATGTGTTCCGGCTGGCGCAGGTCTTTACGATCTCTCGCGGGTCGCGGACCGAGGCACAGGTTTTGACGGTGCATGTATCTGACGGTGCCGCGCAGGGCTGGGGCGAATGCGTTCCCTACGCGCGCTATGGCGAGACGCTTGACAGTGTGACGGACGAAATTGAGGGGCTGCCGGACACATTTGACAGGGCCGATCTTGCGCAGCTGCTGCCAGCCGGAGCGGCGCGCAATGCGGTGGATTGCGCCTTGTGGGATCTCGAGGCCAAGCGGGCAGGCCAGCGGGTGTGGTCTCTGGCCGGGTTGGCGACACCCGGCCCTCACATCACGGCCTATACCCTATCACTGGACAGCCCCGAGGCGATGCAGGCGCAGGCCGCTTTGAATGCACATCGCCCATTGCTCAAGATCAAGCTTGGCACGCCCGATGATATGCCGCGGCTCGAGGCTGTGCGCGCGGGTGCGCCGGATGCGCGCATTATCGTGGATGCTAATGAGGGGTGGAGCGCGAATATCTATGCAGATCTGGCCCCCCATCTTGTGCGCTTGGGGGTCGATCTGGTCGAACAACCTTTGCCGGCGGACGATGATGATGCGCTCATTGGATTGGACAGGCCAGTGCCTGTGTGTGCTGATGAAAGCTGCCATGACCGCGCTAGTTTGCCCGCATTGCGAGGAAAATATGACATGGTGAACATCAAGCTGGACAAAACCGGCGGTTTGACCGAGGCGCTGGCCCTGCGTTCCGCTGCCATTGCCCAAGGCTACGGTATCATGGTTGGGTGCATGGTCGGGTCTTCTTTGGCCATGGCTCCGGCGGTGCTTCTGGCACAGGGGGCGGCGGTGGTTGATCTTGACGGGCCGCTCTTGCTGGCCGAAGACAGGGATACGCCGCTGACCTTTGACGCCGCGGGTGTACACCCCCCCGATGCCGCGCTTTGGGGGTGACTGGGGGCAAGCCAGCCGCAACACCTGCGCGTTTTTGTCAGCATCTGCGCCTGCACAGGCGGCTTGAAACTGGAAAACCGCCGTGTCATTCGGTCAATCCATAAGACGCATCACCGAGAGGATCACACCATGAGCCGCACTGTCTATGTAAACGGAGATTACCTGCCCGAAGCCGAGGCCAAGGTATCGATCTTTGATCGCGGTTTCCTGATGGCGGATGGCGTCTATGAGGTGACGTCGGTGCTGGATGGGAAATTGATTGATTTCGAGGGGCACGCAGTACGTCTGAAACGGTCGTTGGACGAACTGGATATGGCCGTTCCTATCACCAAGGATGCTCTTTTGCAGGTGCACCGCGAACTGGTGCGGTTGAACGGGATCGACGAGGGCATGGTGTATCTTCAGATCACCCGTGGTGCGCCAGATGATCGGGATTTTGTGTTCCCTGATCCTGAAACGACCAGCCCAACCATTGTTTTATTTACTCAGAACAAGCCCGGTCTGGCTGATAACCCAGCTGCAAAAAAAGGCATGAAGGTCATCAGCATTGATGACATTCGCTGGGGTCGTCGCGACATCAAGACGGTTCAGTTGCTGTATCCGTCGATGGGCAAGATGATGGCCAAAAAGGCCGGCGCTGATGACGCGTGGATGGTGCAGGATGGTTTCGTGACCGAAGGCACCAGCAATAACGCGTATATCGTCAAGGGCAACAAGATCATCACGCGTGAAAAATCAAACGACATCCTGCACGGCATCACCCGCGCGGCTGTCTTGCGGTTTGCGCAAGAGGCACAGATGGACGTCGAAGAACGTAACTTTACCATCGAAGAGGCGCGGGCCGCGGACGAGGCCTTTATCACCTCGGCGTCGACTTTCGTGATGCCGGTGGTTGAGATTGACGGCGTGCCGTTGGGCGGGGGTGTGCCCGGACAGGTGGCACCGCGTCTGCGCGAGATCTATCTGGAAGAAAGTCGCAAAGCGGCCGTGTAATCTGAAAGCTATAGCGTTCGATAAAATGCCTAAAATATCGGGCATGATCCACAGTGCTTGGTGGAACGCCTGGGACATCGCACATCATCAATCGCGTCAAAATCTTTGGTTTCAGGCCGCGTTAGATGATGCTAATTTTTCGCATAACGCCATGACGCGTTGAAACATTTTTGGCTTTGGAGAGCGCTACGATCAGATTTGGCGTCATGATGCTCCTACCCAAGGTAGAGCGCTGTCCTTTGTGATGATATCCGGTGGTCGCTTCAAGTTTTTCGCACAAAGATTCAATGCGTGGTGCCCCGCCTGATCGCAGCCTCTCGGTCAACCTGCTCGGTTCACCGTCTCGGCGCCATTGTGGACGAGGCGTGTGGACCATGGAATCGGGTTGCGCAGGGCGAAATGTGCCATGCACGCGCCCTCGGCCTCATTCAGCAACTCTTGTATTTTCTCCTGCGGTTCTGGGCTGTCTATAATCACGTGGGTCTCGACCATCTCGGTTTCGCCTTGCGTGGTGTGGCCCAGCTCTCGCATGTGGGACAGGTTGGTTTTGAATCTGACCCGTTGTTCAAGTCGCATTGACGTAACTTCGATCTTGCGGGCGGTATAGATGTCCGTGAGGTGTGTCATCAGGCAAAACCCGATCCCGGCACAGAAATAGGCCAGCGGTGGAGGTGCCTGATCGTCGCCGACAGGCGGCTGTTCGTCACAATAGAGCTTGAGCGCAGAAAAGCCGGGGATGTTGACAGACACCGTGCCCGTCTTTTGCTGTTTGCTCTGCGCCTGAGCGACAAGGTTTACCTCGAAGTGCAAAGGTTCGGGGGGGCGGGCCCGCTTGAAGGGAGTCGGTTCAAATTGCTCGGGTTTGGCCGTGCCGTCAGCCCGGGTGCCGACGCGGTAAATATCGTCTGTCATCTCACTTACTCCGCTTTAACTTGGCAAGCGTGATCGGGGGGCGACAAGATGTCCAGCGCCCAGGCGGTTGCAGATCATGCTTTGTCGCTGACGTTTTCGGCAAAGGCAGTTTTGAACGCCGATTGCTGAGCATTGGACGCTTCGGTTTGAAAATTGGCTTTCCAGGCGTCCATGGTCATGCCGTAAAAGCTTTCACGGGCGGCATCCTTGCTGATCTCGATGCCTTTTTCAGCGGCGGCTTCCTGATACCAGCGGCTCAGACAATTCCGGCAAAAGCCTGCCAGGTTCATCATATCGATGTTTTGCACATCCGTGCGGTCTTGCATCAGATGCTGGCGCAGGCGGCGAAAGGCGGCAGCTTCGAGTTCAATCTTGGTTTGTTCATCCATGGTGTACCTCTTTTTGTTTTCTGTGGCTCGGGGGGCGTTGTTGCATTGTCACTTTGCGCGATGGCGCGTCAACTGCGCGTCCCGATATGGTCTGGCTGGATCCGCATCTATCAAAGGTTGGCATCTTTGCGTGCGGCTTCGAGCTGCGGGGCCAGCCAGTCGCCCCATGTGCGCTGTTGATCCGGCGCGCCAATCAGATCCTGACGAATTTCCAACAGCACATTTGGTCTGCCGCTTTGCAGGGCGTGCTGATCAACCGCATCCCCCGGCAGGTGGCCTGTGTAGGGTTCATTGTCCCCAACCGGGCTGCGCATATTTGCCTGAAGCCGGGTGATCAAGGGATCGGCAATGCGGCGGTCAGTGGCAGACAGAACGCCAACCTCCCATGGGCGTGGGGCACGACCAC
>Ga0206126_10004952_pt1 | contig 12494 bp, 7 predicted proteins | sample Helgoland_Spring_5_FD_148621 | JGI IMG/M metagenome (GOLD analysis project Ga0206126, IMG submission 148621) | Pelagic subsurface seawater microbial communities from Kabeltonne, Helgoland, North Sea - Helgoland_Spring_Bloom_20160412_1 | ecosystem: Environmental > Aquatic > Marine > Epipelagic ...
TATCAGGATGTTTAAGCGTTTTAAAAATCTTTAATCCATTGTTCTTATTTATAGTTAACTATATACTTAACTGTAGATATAATCAATTATATATAACAATATTTGAGTTTTTAGTTTATGCATTATTAATTATTTTCTTACCTTTACTAAGTGATAATTTAATTTATAAAATATATATGACAGGTAGTAAAAGAATAATCTTCATTATATTAATAGTTATGTGTTTTTTTGGATGCGACTTTAATATCAAGAATGATTTCTATAAGGATGAAGAGGTAAAAAAAAGGGTAGGAATGCTTATAAAGTTAAATCCAGAGTTTATTGAAGTATACAAACAACTTCATAGTGATAATAATCCTGGGGTACGTGATTTATTAAGAAAATATGGTATGAGAAATTTTTCCATTTTTTTACATGAAATAACTCCAGGAGAATTCTATGAGTTTGGGTATTATGAATATGTTGGTGATGATTTTAAAAAAGATATGGATGCCATGGCAAAAGAAAGACGTACTATTGAATGGTTAAAAGTTTGTGATCCCATGCAGCTTCCTTTGGAAGGTAGTGCTAGTTGGACTGAGATGGAAAGAGTTTATTTTAATGAGTAAGAATGAAATTTCAGTATACTCTTTCTCTTTTAGTAGAAAATTAGTTTAATATTTAGATAATTTTTTGTGTCAAATTTGTACCATATACAGATTAGAGATTATGAACACTAGTAAATCATTTTTGTAGCGGTATCTAAATGGTGTAGTCTGTAAAAGACGGTAAAAGAACTCAAAGGCTATCAGCGTGTGGTGTTAAAAGCAGGGGAAACAAAAACAGTAAGTTTCACTATTGGTGCCGAAAGTTTAGCGTTTTATGACATCAATATGTCCTAATTGTGTATAGCCTTGTGAGTTTACCATAATGACAGGGTCTTCATCAAACGATAAAGATTTAAAATTTACTACTTTGAAAGTTAATAACAGAATTGAATTATAAAATGAAATATTTTAAATTTATTGCGACAATATGGTTTTTATTTTTCTTAAGTTTTAAAACAACTAGGGCAATAAGACGTTAACAACTGCTTAAAAAACATATTGTTTTTAATGGTAGATGATTTACGACCAGAATTAAATATTTATAGGCATAGTCAAATAATCAGTCCAAATATAGATGCCTTGGATAACTCAGGTGTTACTTTTAATAGGGCGTATTGCAATGTGCCAATATGTGGAGCATCAAGAGCAAGTTTATTAACAGGAATAAGACCTATTTCAAATCGTTTTTTAACATACTTTTCAAGTATAAAAAAGGAAGCGCTAAATCTATTAAACTTAGTACAGCAACTAAAAATGAAGGGTATACTACTATCAGTAATAACAAAATTACACATTTAAAAATGAGATTGATGAATGGGATGAAGAATGGTATCCCTCTGAAAATGGATGGAGAAATTATTTATTATAGATTATATAGCTGCTTTTTCCGATTCGAACTTTTGATTTATTCGATTAAATGGGTGGTATATACCATGACTTAAAATTCATATTTTGTAATTTTTAAGTGTTAAAATTTATAAACAAATCATGAAAAAAATTACTATACTATTTATTTTATTTTGTTCTTTTATTTTAAACGCACAAACAGTTATTAATGACGCTAACTTTCAACAAGCTGTAAATACTTGTTTGTCCACAAATCCAGTAGATGGCATGTGTAGTGAATCTGTATACGGAGCAATGCCATCTTGGGATGTAAGTGCTGTTATTGATATGTCCGATGCATTTAGAAATAAATTTGATTTCAATGGAGATATTAAGGATTGGAATGTAAGTAATGTTACAAATATGTACCGAATGTTTCAGGATGCATCTTCCTTTAACCAAGATATAGGAGATTGGGTTGTCAGTAATGTTCAAAATATGAGTGGTATGTTTCAGGATGCAACTTCCTTTAATCAAGATATAGGAGGTTGGGATGTCAGTAAAGTTACGAGTATGAGTAAAATTTTTATGGATGCAAAAGATTTTAACCAAGACATAGGTAATTGGATCGTCAGTGATGTTGCTCAAATGGATCAGATGTTTAAGAGTGCTGTCTCCTTTAACCAAGACATAGGTAATTGGAATACAACTAAGGTTACAAATATGGGGGATATGTTTCGGGATGCAACTTCCTTTAACCAAGACGTCAGTAAATGGGATGTTAGTATGGTTACAAATATGCAGTTTATGTTTGATTCATCTGACCTTTCTTCAGACAACTATGATAAACTATTAACAGCGTGGTCACAATTAACACTAAAACAAGCTGTAGTATTCACTTTAGGAGCTGTTACTTATTGTAATGGCGCTGAATCCAGAGAAAGCATGATTACTACTTATGAATGGCGTATAACTGATGGAGGTCTGGATTGCTCAAATCTTGGAAATGAGGACGAACACTTATCTAATATTTCAATCTATCCAAATCCTACAAGAGATATATTATTTATTCAAGGATTATCAAATCCTTTAAAAGTTTCAATCTACAATGTATTAGGCAAATTAGTGCTAGCTGAAATTACTTCTAAAGATATTGATGTAAAACAATTATCAAAAGGAATCTACATTTTAAAAATTATTGACGAACAAAAAGAAACGGTTCGTAAGTTTATAAAGAATTAAGTTTTCTATTCATATCAAATAAAGAACCTCCCTTTTAAGGGAGGTTTTTTATTTGATATCATATCGATACTACTGACCAAATAATCCCATAAATTGGTTGAAAAGTTATCCCATAAAATGGCTTTGTAAATTACATTTGAATAAATTATTTTATTTAAATGTACAATACACTCATTCAAAGTATCGCCTTGTTTTTTCTTTCAACAGATATAAAGTCAAATATTCCTTTGAATTTGAATCCAAAAGCAATAATCAGAGATTCTTTTAGAGATCTTGTGGAACACATGATATTAATACGAAAAACCTTTTAAAAATCAGTATGTTTGAGCTTATAGTTGTGAATCAAATTAAATTTTAATGAAAATCAAATACTCAACTTTATTATTACTTTTTTGCTTAACAACTTTTCCGTTGTTATCACAAATCTCTAATTCTCAAAAAAATATTGTCATTTTTTTGATTGATGATTTACGCCCCATGCTAGCAAGCTATGGAAATTCATGGATTCAAACTCCTCATATTGATGCGTTGGCAAAGAAATCAGTTCAGTTCAATCGGGCCTATTGTAATGTGCCTGTTTGTGGTGCTTCTAGAGCCAGTATTTTGTCTGGAATTCGTCCTGCTCGAAACCGTTTTTTAAGTTACAATTCTCGGATAGATCAAGATGTTCCTGACGCTGTCGTAACGCTTCCTCAGTTGTTAAATCAGCATGGTTATAAAACAATTAGTAACGGAAAAGTTTCTCATCACACTTCAGATAGAGAAATGGATTGGGATGAAATTTGGAATCCTGAGGTGGCTACTTCATTTCGAGATTATGTAGATCCAAAAAATAAACTAGCTGATAAAAACTCATTGCCTGTTCCTCCTTTTGAGTCACCAATGGTTGATGATGTTGTTTATTTTGACGGCAAAATAGCTCAAAAAACAATTCGAGATATTGAAACTCAGAGTCGAACACCTGAGCCATTTTTTGTTGTTGCAGGGTTCAGGAAACCACACCTTCCGTTTAATGCTCCAAAAAAATATTGGAATTTATACGATCCTTCTAAAATCCCTTTTCCTTTAAATGATCAATTCCCAATTTCGGCACCTAAAGTAGCCTCCAAATGGTACGAACTTTCTTTTTATGATGGAATTCAAAAAGATACATCACCTTCATTAGAGATGAAAAGAAAACTTATCCATGGTTATGCAGCTTGTGTTTCATATGTAGATCAACAAGTTGGAGAAGTCATTGCTGCAATTGATAAACTTGGGTTGCGTGATGATACTGTGGTGATATTGATGAGTGATCACGGATATAGTTTATCGGAACACAATCGATGGTCTAAACATGCTTTGTTTGAGATTGAATTACAAATCCCACTTTTAATCAATGTTCCAAAAATCCCTGGAGGGGAAATTACGAATTCATTTGCTGAATTGGTAGATATCTTCCCCACGGTATGTGATGTATTACAAATACCTAAGCCGACACAGCTTCAAGGCAGTTCTTTAATGACTGCTCTCAAAACCCCATCGATTGTTCATAAAAAGTATGCTTTTTCAAGGTTTCATCGGGGAGAAACTTTAATTTCTGAACGCTATTCTTATTCTGAATGGAAAAATAAAGAAGGAATCATAACTGGCCGTATGCTTTATGATCATGATCATGACCCTGGCGAAACAACAAACCTATCTCAAAATAGAGAATATTCAAAATTAATAGACAGTCTTAGCAATCGAATTTCAGTAATGTCATCTCAGTATAAAACCTTTCAATAATGAAAAAAAATGTAAGGATATTACGAATCCTTTTTGGATTATTTTTTAAAGTAGTTATAGCTATTGGGCAAACCCAAGAACAGCAGCCTTTAAATGTGATTTGGATAAGTACCGAAGATATGGGGCCAATACTAAGCGCCTATGGCAACGAAGCCATAAAAACACCCAACATTGATCGGTTGGCAGCTGAGGGAGTAAAATATACAAATGCCTATGCTACTGTGGGAGTTTGTGCCCCTAGTCGATTTTCTATTATCACCGGAATGTATCCCGCACGCCTTGGTGCTCATAATATGCGAACCGGGAATCATAATAATTTCAAATGGCCTGAAAATGTGAATCATAAATCCAACAAAGGCATTTCAGATAAATTAGGAAAAAACATACCAGAATATGAAGTCGTTACACCTCCTTACGTTAAACCCTTTACAGAGTATCTTAGAGCTACAGGCTATTACTGTGTCAATGATAATAAATGTGATTATCAATTCAATGCGCCTTTCACGGCTTGGGATGATGTCTCTGTTGGGGGGTCCTACAAGAATGCTCCTAAAAGAGCCCCTTTTTTTTATGTGAAAAATTATTATACCACTCATGAATCCCGAATTTGGCTTCGAAAAAATAAACCCATGACGGTAAGTCCGTCTGAGGTGCCAATCCCTAATTATTTTCCCGATTTGCCTGTTGTAAGAAATGATATTGCACGAAAATATTCAAATATTGAGGCGATGGATAATGAAGTGGGGCAGTTAATGAGTCAGTTGGAAGCTGATGGGGTTTTAGAACATTCTATTATTTTTTTCTGGAGTGATCATGGAGGAAATCTTTTGAGACAAAAACGAGCAGTGGGTGATAGCGGTCTTCATGTACCGCTTTTAATTCGATACCCAGATGGGTATCGTGCCGGTGAAACGGATGAACGCATGGTTTCTCTGATGGATTTAGGGCCAACAGTGATGTCGCTTATAGGGATTCAGCCTCCTTCTCATCTCGATGGAAAAGCTTTTGCTGGTAAATACGAACAGTCGCCTCGTAAATTTATTTATGGATCTGCCGATCGATTTGATGAATCTATAGATATGCAACGTTCGGTACTAGACGGTCGATTTGTATATATTAAAAATTTTATGCCAGAGTTTCCCTTGATTTATAGGAATAAATATCGAGAGCAAATTCCGATGAACAAACATTTGATTGAATTGAATGAAGCTGGAAAACTAGATGGAGCTGCCGCTTATATTTTTATGAAAAAAAAACCAGTGGAAGAATTGTATGATCTTCAAGAGGACCCTTCGGAAGTCAATAATTTAGCGGATGACCCAGTTTATGAAAAAAAACTTATTCAGTTAAGGGAACAACTTCACAATTGGCAACGTTCAATTAACGATCGTGGTTTTGTCCCCGAAAGTGAAATTGTCAATGCATTTTGGCCCAATATGATTCAGCCAACAACTGCCGATGTAGTGATTCGTCACCAAAAGCTAAAAACTCACTTGAATTGTGAAACAAAGGGTGCCTCCATCGGATATCAAATAGGGGAAAACAGAGGTTCTAAAAAATGGCTATTATATACAAAACCAATACAAATAAAACCGAATGAAAAAATCAATGTAAGAGCTATTCGAATTGGCTATAGCGCTTCAAATATCACAACCAATTAGACGTGTAAAAAAATAGTTTTCATTCTTTTATTTAATCAATTGAGAATTTTGATTGTTTGCATCGAAATATTTTTGTGATTATGAAGTTTACTAGAATTAATAGACTATGAGCAATTTTTTAAATATTTTGACCGAAAAAAGAACTATAAAGTATGAATTTAATTACAATTTTGTCATCTAATTATTTAAAGATTATTGATGAAAAAAAATAATATTAGTCATCAGATTTTTGCACTCCTTTTGATTGTAAATTCTGTTATAAATGCACAATCAATTCAAGAGGACGCTAAACGAAAACAGCCCAACTTTTTATTTGTTTTAGTTGATGACCAACCTTTTGACGCATTGGGTATGAGTGGACGCTATCCGTTTTTAGAAACACCAAATATCGACCGATTGGCAAGGGAAGGAGCTAATGTAGAAAATTTCTTTGTAACACAATCTATCTGCTCTCCTTCTAGAGCTAGTTTCTTAACTGGAACGTATCCTCATATTCATGGTGCAAATCAAAATAATCGTCATGTAGATCCAAATTGGGATGAATTTGCTCCTTATTCTAGCCATTTACAAAAAGGAGGTTATGAAACTGCACATGTTGGAAAAATTCACATGGCACATTATAAAGGAAAAAAACATGTAAGGCCCGGTTTTGATTACTGGTTTAGTTTTATTGGTCAAGGGAAATATTTTAATCCTCCTGTCAATGAAAATGGGAAAGAATATAAAGAAAAAGGATACATTACAGATATTTTAACTGAAAAGGCAATTTCTTGGTTAAAAGAAAAACGAGATCCTAACAAACCTTTCAGTTTAAACCTATGGCATAAGGCTGTTCATCAACCTCATTTACCTGCACCTAGACATAAAGATTTATATGTAGGGAAGGAATTACCAGTTCCGCCATACGGTACACACAAAGAGACATTTAAAGGAAAACCTGAATGGCAGCGAAAAAAAACATATGGATTTGATTGGAAAAATAATCTACCGATTCCCTCTGAACTCCCAGAACAAGAATGGCCAATAAATTATGATAGAAATATGCAATTATTACGGTGTTTAATTGCCATTGATGAATCTCTTGGAAAGGTTTTAGCGACTTTGGAAGAAATGGGTGAATTAGAAAACACGGTGGTTATTTACAGCAGTGATAATGGTTATTTTATGGGAGAGCATACTTTTTTAGACAAACGCTTAGCCTATGAAAACTCTATGCGTGTTCCTATGCTTATTCGCTATCCCAAAATAATTAAAGAAAATACCGAAGTAAAAGAGCAATGTTTAAATATTGATATAGCTCCAACTATTCTTAACCTTGCAGGAATTGAAAAACCAGACTATATGCAAGGGGAATCTATGGTAAATTTACTAACAGGCAAGAAGGAGAAAAACTGGAGAGATTCCATACTGTTCGAATATTATGTTGATAGCTATTGGCCCTATGCAGGACCCAATCAAATTGCAGTTAGAACTGAAAATTACAAACTAGTAGATGCTTTTTTAGCGAATGATATTGATGAACTGTATGATCTTAAAGCAGATCCAGGTGAAATGAATAATTTAATAAATGACTCTGAATATGATCAAATTGAGAAGGAACTCAGAGAAGAAGCAATCAAATTAAAAAAGCAATACAAATACAATCCAAACAGAGACTGGTGGTTAAATAAAGTGATGAAATCAAATAAAAAAAAATCTAATTACCAATACTAAACAGGGGTTCGCTTTCTTTTTGAATTTGAAATTATGGTACATAATTTAAAAAGCGTATTTTCACATACATGAACACTTGTTATGAAAAAACTATTTTTTAAAGCGGTTCGTTTCGCACTGATTTTTTTTCCTCTACTAGTATTAGGACAACAAATAAAACATCTTGGTGTTTATGACGGTATTCGAAGTGGAGCTATAAGGGCTTTTGAAAAGGATACGTTGGGTTATATGTGGATCGGTACTTCACAAGGTTTAAATAGGTATTCTGGATTTAAATTTAAAAACTACAATCAATTTATAACCAATGGTGTTGTCGATATTATAAGCAAGGATGAAAATCTTCTTGTTTTAAGTTCAAAAGGAGAAATTTTTCATTATCAATATGAACAAGATGTTTTCATCAATATTTTAAATCGTAAAAATTTAAATTTTTTATGTTTTGAGTTAATTAATGACCACACTCTTGTGATTGGGCTTCAATATGGATTATTAATATATGATTTTAAATCTCAAAAATTAAGTAAAGTATTATATCCTAAAATTACTTTTAACAGAAAAATTCATGTTAAAAACAATAAAATATACGTCGCTTCTACAAAAGGAATCCACGTGTTTGATTATGATCAAAAAACCAATCGACTAATAAAACGGAATACATTTCTAAAAAATAACCAAATTCTTGATTTTGATTTTGACAACCAAAATCGCATTTGGGCCGGGACCTATAAGCGAGGTGTTTTTATTATTGAAAACGAAAATGTTCAAACTCCCCGAATTTATGGCCATCTGCTAAAGAAATTCACTGCGAGATCTATTGTTTTTGACAAGGAAAACAAGGCATTAATTGCGCTTGAGGGATTGGGCTTGTTTGTCATAAATTCAACACTCGAAATCGTTAATAAATATAGATACGACCCCGATAGTTTAAATTCGATTACTCAAAAAAGTATCTATGAAATATTTGTTGATGAATACAATATTTACTGGCTTGGATTGAGAGAAGTAGGGATTGACTTGATTTACCCTAAAGACAATGCTTTTACAAATATTTTTTACGTTCCCTTTAAGAAGAATAGTATTCACAATAATAATATACGTTCTGTTTATTATCAAGAAAATGGGAATATTTGGTTTGGTACAGAGAATGGAATCAGTAAACTTTCGCTAGATGGACAATGGATGAATTACAATGATGACCCAAACCTTTCAAATAAGGCAGTATTAACGATAAATAAGTATGGTGAAAAATTCGTTTTAGGGGTCTATGGTAATGGTCTGGTTCAATTTGATCCTAGGACAGGAAAAACAGATACCTTTTCTTTGTCAGAAACTGGTAAAAAATCGAAGTCAATTTTTGCAACCTATTTTGATAATAATGACATATGGATTGGAGGAATCGATGGTCCTGTAAAACATTTTAGGAACGGTACATTAGTCAATACCTATAAAACGGGGAATGCGAGGTCAATCATATCCGACAATAAAGATTTAATTTATGTAGGTTCAGCAAACGGATTGACCGAAATCAATAAGATTACACGCAGCTCAAGAAAAATTAAAAGTGAATTTTTTAAAAATATTGATCAGATTTACTCTCTATATTTTGATAAGGAAAATAATTGCATATGGGTTGGAAATAATGTGGGACTTTTTCAATACAATCTGGATTCTAAAAAGTTCAAGTTATTAAATACAGCATTAAATTTTGAATCAGGAACGGTATTTTCTATTCAAAAAGTTTCCAATAATATATTGTGGCTTGGAACCTATTCAGGCTTGTGGAAGTTGAATATTAATAAGGGTAGTATTAGGAAATATGATAACACTGACGGTCTAACTATTGAAACCTTTGGTTTTGGTGCTTCTGCAAAGTCTATTAATGGCCAATTAGCCTTTGGTGGCTCGAGAGGAGCTACGATCTTCAGTCCTCAAAATATACCCGTAGAAAAAGAAAACCTTAAGATTTATGTTTCTGATTTTTTGGTCAATGGCATCGCACCGGACGCTACAATGCTTGCTAAAAACATAAATTATCTTGATAAAATAGAACTCAATTATAATCAAAATTCATTGAGTTTTGATTTTGAAACTCCAACAGTACAAGGATCCAAAAAACAAGTCTTTTCATGGCAACTCAAAGGCTATGACGAACACCCAATTATATCCAAAAATAGCACAAAGGCTGTGTATTCAAAATTACCTCCAGGAGCTTATTTTCTTGAATCAAAAGTCACAAATGCGGAGGGGGTATTGTCTCCGGAAATATTTACTATTGATATCATTATAAAAAAACCTTTCTGGTATAGTTATTGGGCATTTTTTGGATACGCATTCTTAACTTTTGCGTTTGGATATCTGTTTTTACTTGTTAGACGTTCAAAAGCTGATCAGAAATTTAATGAAAATAAAATTAAATTTTTTACCGAAGTAGCTCATGACATTAGAACTCCGGTTACTTTAATTCAGCTTTTAGTTTCTCAGCTTTCTGACAAAAGTAAGTTTAAAAATAGTATGGAACTTATTCACAGAAATACACAGAATTTAAATGAATATGTTACACAACTTTTGGATTTTCAAAAAGCAGATCGAGGCATGCTCAAATTGTCGGTGGGTAAAGTAGATTTAAAGAAAATTATACACAGAACTGTAGCTGAGGTGGAGCCGTTGCTTGAAAAAAAATCCATAGATATTTCAGTTTCCGTTCCAAAAATATATTTATGGTTTGATGAGAAGAAAATATCTCGAATTTTTTATAATTTAATATCAAATGCAATTAAATACAGTGATGATGGAGGGATAATTGAAATAAAGGCAACAGTGAATAAAAAACAGGTTACAATAGATTTTATTGACCATGGATTTGGGATTCCTGAAAAAGAGCAAAAATTAATTTTTTCAAGATTTACAAGGGGTACAAATATCAACAATAAAGAAATTTCAGGATCGGGTATTGGTTTGATGATCTCCAAAAAAATTGTTGAATTGCATGGAGGTCAAATCAATTTTAAAAGTAAAGTGAACATTGGATCTACTTTCACAGTGCTTCTTCAAAACGGAAGTGAGCATTACAACGAAAAAGATCTACTGATTGAGAATTCAGCTTCGAGTGAGTTAGAATCTGTCGTTAAAGGAACTATCATTTCAAAAAAACGAGTGTTGCTTGTTGAGGATAATGACGACTTAAGATCAACCATCAAAATTGAATTGCAAAAAAAACACGAAGTATTAGATGCGCCTAATGGCGAAGAAGCATTATTAATAGCATTGACAAAGAACCCTGATTTAATTATTACGGATGTTATGATGCCTGTGATGGGTGGTAAGGAATTGTGTAATGTCATAAAAACAAATTTTCAAACCAGTCACATTCCAATCATCATGATTTCTGCTTTGGGCGATATTGATGATAAGATTGAAGGTCTTGAAATTGGAGCTGATGCATATTTGGAAAAGCCTTTTAATATGAAAATATTGAATGCGATGGTTCAAAATCTTATTACTTCAAGACAATCCCTTTATCAAGTTCCTAATCTTAATTCTGGGCCTAAGACTACAACAACATCTCCAGACGAAAATTTCTTATCTGATGTTGTTAAGATCATAAAAAATAATATAACAAATAGTGATTTTACGATTGATTCAATTTCCCAAAAGACAGGCATCAGTAGGTCCAGTTTATTTCGAAAATTAAAAGGATTAACAAACATGTCTCCCGTCGATTTAGTGATAAGAATTAAACTGAATCACGCTTCGGAATTATTAAAAAACAATAAATCCAAAAGGATTAATGAAATTGCTTACGAATCTGGTTTTAATGATCCAAAATACTTCAGTACACTATTCAAAAAATTCTATGGTAAAACACCCAAAGAATATAGTGAGGAGGTTTAATTATTTGAATAGGTTTTATGTGGTTATCAAGTTAACTTGAGTTGACAGGCTTAATTGTATCAATTAATTAACTCTATTGAGTAATATTTAAACCACCAAGTTTCTTTTTTTTTAAATATTGCAGGTACATACATTCAAATAATATGAAATTAAAAATACTCTTAATAGTACTCTTTTTGCCATCGATAATCGTTGCACAAAATATGTTACTTAAAGGAAATATAGTTGAAGTAAAAACCGGTGAGCCACTCCCTGGAGCAACCATAATTATCAAAGGAACAAAAGAAGGTACATCGAGTAATTTTGATGGTGTTTTTGAAATTAGTACTAAAATTGGAGATACATTGGTCGTCTCGTTTTTGGGCATGATACCACAAGAAATTCTCGTGCTATCATCTCCTATTACTATAAAAATGGAAGACGACATTGATCAACTTAATGAGGTGCAAATTAGTGTTGGTTATTTTGATGTGAGTAAAAAAGATCTTTCGGGTTCTATTACTCAAATTGGTGCCGAAGAACTAGAAAAGAACAGGGTAAACTCTATTGAAAGCTTATTGCAAGGTCAGGCTGCAGGAGTTGTGATAAATGAGAGCTCAGAACCTGGAGGAGGTATTGGGGTTTCAATTAGAGGGGTGAATTCTATGCTTGGAGGGACACAACCTTTGTATGTTTTAGACGGTATTCCTGTTGATCAGATTTCTGATGCTCAGGGAAATGGTGGATCAGGAAATGCTAAAAGTTCTTTGGGTTTTATAAATCCAAATGATATTGAAAAAATTGAAATTCTCAAGGATGCAGCAGCGAC
>Ga0206126_10004955_pt1 | contig 12488 bp, 17 predicted proteins | sample Helgoland_Spring_5_FD_148621 | JGI IMG/M metagenome (GOLD analysis project Ga0206126, IMG submission 148621) | Pelagic subsurface seawater microbial communities from Kabeltonne, Helgoland, North Sea - Helgoland_Spring_Bloom_20160412_1 | ecosystem: Environmental > Aquatic > Marine > Epipelagic ...
GTGCCTCGCTTGGAGAGGCATAAACGCCAGCCCTGGAAGGCGGTGGTGTCGTAGGTGTAGCGTGTGAGATTCTTGCGTGACTGCATTTACGCTTGTTAGTGTGTTGCCTAACGGAAGCCAAGCAGAAAGTTGGTGAGCTATTTCGAGCGGCACCTGGAGAGAAAAAAAACCACCTACGGCACGCCGATGACTAAAACGCTCTTGCCGCAGGTGGTTCATGTTAACCAAACAAGAAAATGCTTGGAAAATTGTTGTTAAGCCTCTGGCTCTGCTGGGCGCTTCATTTTCTTAATGGCTTCCTCTAGCTCATCGAGTGAGTAAATTATACGGCGGCCAAAGTGGTAAGCTGGCAATCCTAGCTTGCGCCGGTATCGCTGAAATGATTTTAAGCTCGGCCTGACGTCCTCACTGAATAGGAGGTAAGCTGCCTCTTTTTCACTGACAAACATGATTAAGCCTCCTTGAATTTGCCACCGTCTCTGAAGAACTCCATTCTCTGGCGCGGTGTCATTTTTATCACCTCGGCGCGGGTCTTACTTTTGTCAGAACTCTCCACAATGTTATCAGCTTCGCTCTCAGCATTAAACTTTGTCGCTAGCTCGTTAGCCTTTCCGGTGATGGCGTCGATCTTCTGTTTTTCTAAGGACGTTTTAACGTCGCTGTTTTGGTCTAATTTTGTCATGAGTTTTTTAGTTGGCTGTATAGTCGGCTGGGCGATCGTGTAGCTCGAGAACAGTCTCTAAAATATGCTCAAGCCCTGGGAGCGAGTAGAGCAATCCTCTGCGATCATCACCCTTTAAACGAGGCAAGCCGTAGGTGTTATGGAATGCCTGAAGCTCTCCGCTTGAAATGCCTAGTTTGCTTTTGATTGTGCGCTCGGTTGCCCATTTATAGCAAACCTTGTGCTTGCGATGAGTCTCCATTAGTTTGTCATAGGTTAGCCCGTGGGTCTTGGTTGCGGTAGTCATGATATATTGTTTAGTTTGATTGGGTTGCGCTGGGTTCAGCGTGGTGCAATTAAAGCATAAAAAGGCGAAAAAAGCAATGCTGGATGTGGCGTTGAATCGGACTTTTTACAGGTGTTTTTTTGCCATAACGGCGTGCCGGTGGCGGCGTAACCAGTGACGCTGGCGGCGCGCCATCGTATAACGCGCTCGACTTGGCTGCGGTGTCTCGGTTAGCCTTGCCCTATGCTTGAGCGCACAAGAAAGGTAACCGGCTTGATTGGCTTGTTGGGGTTTGCCGTGTGGGTTCCCATGACGGCCCTTCACCAGTTTACAGACCTCAAGCTCAACATGCAGGACGATACCTCCTTCTGGCTTGTCACGGCGGTCTATTTTATGTGTGTGGGGGGATTTTTGTTGAGCTACTTCATCGACTGGCTGAATCGTCGCAACTAGCCCGATTTCCCCTTGCCACGCCTAGCAGAAAAGCTAATCTGCCAGTGTTATGAATATTCTATCACTGACCAAGACACTCAGAAAAACATCACTTTTAATCCTTACGCTGGGACTCCTGTGTGCGTGCAGCGGTTGTGGACGCAAAAAAATCGACACGGGCCAATGGTATGATTATGGCAATGGCTTGGTAAACTTAGATGAAGTTTCGCTTCTAAGTGGCAAGTATGAAATTCTGATGCCTGACCCCACTGGTTTAATTTATATCCCGAAGCATAGCGGGGCGCTCGAACGCACACAAATTAATAAGCTCATTGAAATGATAGAGGACGGCATGGCAGATGCCACCGACGAAGAAAAAGAAGAAATGTTTAATGTGCAACTCAAATGCACGATCAATTTTCATCCCGTGTTCACTCTTGAGGTGAGTGATAAAGAATACAACCAAGATTCTTTTGAAGACATGTTGGATGACCTAGAATATGCGCTGGAGAAATATGAAGACCTTGTGGCGCAGCTGGACGCCATCAGTCTCTAAACCTCGGACTCCACCGCTAATCTGCTAGAGTTATAAGACTACTCGCCTGCCTAATTGCTTCAGCCTCCGTCCTGGTCTTCGCCTCTGCCTGTTCCAAGAAAGTTGCTTGCCCTCAGTGCGGTGCTGATATCGCGGAAATGCAGCCACTCGCCAGCGGTGCGACTTGGTGCCAGTGTGAGAACGGTCACTTCTTTAATCATGTGAGCGGGAAGGATTAGCTCGACTTACGCCTTGCCACGCCCCAGACGCCACCGCTAATCTGCTAGTGTTATGAAATGTTTATTACTGATCCTGGCGTTGATGGTTCCGCAAATAGCTTTGGCCCGTATTGGAGAAACGTATGAGCAATGCGTGGAAAGATACGGCAAAGGCAAAAAAAGCGCCCCGTATTTTCAGATCAGCATAGATAACGATGGGGTAAGAGATATGAAAGGTGTAGATATAATCTTCACCACTAAAAACTATCTGATTAGAGGCTACTTTCTTGACCGCGTATGCCACGGCATTGAATATCGCGACGCTACTAAAAAGTTGAGTGTGGATGTGGCTGAGAGAATACTAGAGAAGAGTTACGGCATTACAAAATACACGAATATGGAGGTGACGGGGCCAAACGTTGAAGATGTCCTTAAACATTACCACGGTGCGGGGGTTCCTGGTGTGTGTGAATATATTACTGCTATCTTTTCGATTAAAGCAGGAGGGAGTTTGGTTTTATGGAGTAGCGTGCCGGTGGATGCGAAGACGGCAGCACGCAAGCTGAAAGGTGATAAGGAAGCCAATATAGAAGGCCTTTAATCACCTCCCTGCGCCCGCAAGAAATACTTGCACCCATAGTTCTCATCAGCGCGGCAGGATACGCCATGCCTACAGGTTCCACAGGTGAACGTTCTCATCTCTTAACTTGGCAGTCATGGCTTCAAAGGCGGCCACTTCCCTTGCCAACCTTAGCGCCTCTCTGGTATCGCCGTGTTTTAGTTTTGCTAATCCTGCCTCTATGTCACAAAAGAGCGTCATGTGCCTTCCAATGGCGTGGCAGTCGATCTCGCCTGAGCGCTTCGATGTTGTGGCGGGCGGATCAAAATAATCTGCTTCTTTTGGAGCGTGTGGGTCATCGATGCCAGGCACGGCGTATATTGCTTTACGCATTGCAGGCGTCCTTCTTCTTGTATACTTAAGCAGGAAGACGGCAGTTTCAAAATCATTGTCCCAGTTGCAGCCTCTGTCAGCATAGCGGCGGACGGTAGCTGAGCTGGTTCCCCAGCGATCAGCTATTGCCCGGTATGACTGCCTAAATCTTGAATAGCTCATGATGGAAAAAAATTTTGTAACATGGGATTTGCATTTTCAATTCGCGGAAAAAAGCTCGGCAACGGCTTTTACCCAAATTATAATTATCCCTAATAGATTCCTTTTAGGGGGGTATTAATTATAATTAAGAGGCTCATTTCGTGGTGTCTGATGCTGTCGAGCGTGTTGATTTGTGTGCTGGCTCTGGATTTGTCGCGTGTCTTACTATTTGCCCTCTCTCTCAAGATAGTCTGAAATCTGTTTCTTGGTGATGTGCATAATACTTTTCTCTCCAGCGTCTCGGACCAGCTCCTTATCTGTGCGGATCAAATCAGCATAGCTAGAGTTTAGCATGTTGGTAGCTATCGCCTCATATATCGGCATGTGTGACTCTTCATTCATATCGATTAGCATCTGGTCCGCTGCTCTGCTATCCGCTGGGCAAAGCTTTGTTCTCTCTAGTATTTCAGTGTCTGATTTACTGAGAGTTTTTCCGCTCTTGAGCTTCGTTAATATGTGGAGAACGGTTTTGTCTTTGAATTTGTATGTCTTTTCTGTTTTTGTCATTGGTTGGTTGGTGTTGGTTGGTTTTGTGCTTCTTTAAAGTGTTCTATCAGGAAATCCCGCAGGTCCTCAGCGGCGTTTATCATTTGTTGCTGTGTGATATTCGGAAAGGTTTTCCGATATTCGTCTATGGCCTTTGTCAGTATCATTGTGAGGTCGGTCGCGTCGCCGCTCTTCTCACCCAGGCGCAGGCGTTTGAAGTGTTCCGCTATGTCGCCAAAGGAAACACCGTCCTTGCGTGCCTGTGACATCACATCCACGGCGGCGCCAATGTGCTTATCTTCGCCGCCTATGGCCTCGGCCCACTTGCCCGCCTCAGTAGCGGCCGTGGGGAATCCTTTTGGCCAACAGCCAACCTCGACCAGCGTTCCGCCCCATATTGCACGCTCTGCGTCATCATCCATCGCCCATTGAATCTCGGCAACATAGGACATATTTATTTTGTGACGGGTAGACTTATCATCCCACTGACAATTTTTTGCTAGTTGGTCCGCAAATTCCCGCCGCCATGAATGCGGCCTGCCTCGCTTCTTCTTTTCGGAAAAGTTTTCCATATTGTTTTGTTGGTTTTGATTGGTGATGCTGGCGGCGGTCATTGGCTGAATAGGTTTATTTTTTAAGGAAGGCACCCGGGGGTAGGCTTATTGGTTTCGGGGAAAACACACCCAGGGGGCTATTGAATGGCATGCTGTCAAAATGGTTCGAACGGCTCAGGCTTGCTCAAGTAAACTATGCCAGCCCCGAACGCTTGCCTGTGCCAGTGCCGGTGGTGTGGGTCGCCATTGCGCTGGTCATACTGGGCCAGCACGCGCCGTCTCTCTGTCTCGGTTGGCGTTTGTGAGCCAAGGTCCGTGGTGGTGATGGTGTCCTCTGATACTGCGCCAGCGTGTGCGTAAATCAGCCGCTCCAGGTAGATGATTATATGGATATCTTTCTGATGTTCTGCCGCGCTCATTGGTTGTTTTTTTTACTTAGCGGTGAAGTCTTCCACCGTTTCCGCCGTTGCTCATAAGATTCTATAATCGCTACACTTTTTGCTCTTGGTGTAGCAATTCCAGAAAGAAAGGGGTAACGGTGGAAACGCTGGAAACCGATGTTCATAGCGCTTTGATGGTATATTTTTTAGTTATGTATCCTTTGCCCTCTGGCGAGTAATCTGGCTCCTCAATTCTCGAAAAACTGAAGCCATCAACCTCGACATTGTCACACTTCGCATCTCTGAAAATCTTCCCTAAAATTCTCCCTGCTTTTATATACGGCTCGTCTCTGGAATGTGGGTTGCCTGGAAACTCAATTCCGCACTCCTCGGCAATCTCAGTAAGGTCATGGGTAAACAGTTGCTCACCGTGCTGCTCTGGTCTGGCGGCAATAATTATCTCCCTCAACCACTGAAGCTGAGGGTTGGCCGTGCGCTCCTGTTGCTCCCTGTGGCCGTCCAGGAGGGGTTCTAGTCCACATAGCTGGACAATGCCGTCCAGCGCCCTGCACCAGCCTCTAAAGTCGTGCCGTGATTCTTTGGTGGATGAGCGGCCTTCTTTGTCCCACTTGCTTAGAACTGAAAACACGCACCCAAGATAAAAGCCCTGATTTGATTGGATGTGCTGCTCAAGATTGCCCTCTGGGTATTTCTTCCAACTATATCCCTCTGGCTTTTTACGGATGCGGGTAACGATAGCCCTGTTGGCGAGGTCGCGCGTTAGCTCTGCACCATTTGTGCTTAGTTGCCACATAAACGGCTCACAATCCACCTCAGTGCTGTTACGCAATGTCCGACAGTTGACCCGCCCAGAGCCGCGCAGTGCCTCCTCAAGTATGGTGCTGTCGATTTTGCCGCGCATATTAGCCAGCGTTACAAACGGACGCCCTTTGACTAGTGCGGCGGAAATGCTCTCGTCGATACTGCCAACACCGCCACGCGCTAGCGTGATTGATGTCGGCACCTCGTTGTAGATCCGGCACACCAGCTTTTGTCTGAATGTCTTGCCGCTTTGTGATTCTGTAGCCTCGGCAAGATCCAGCGGGAAATCATCTTTGATCCAGCCGCCCATTTTTAACGCTGGCGAGATCAAGCTGGCGAAAGCTCTGGATAAGTCAGACTTGGCCGCAAACTCGAAATCCTCAAGGATGCCAAGAAGTGCGCGAACAGCAGTGCCAAAGAGAACGCCCTCGGGATTGCTTCCCGCTCCGATGTAAGTGCCTCCACTGTGGTCGTGGTAGCCTCTAGTTAGTATTTCGCCCTCTGCCGTCATTATTGGGCAGTTTACTATCTGGCGAATTGGTGGCAGGTGCTTGCGTGATGCGTCTGTCTCCAGCAGTATCCTGGCGGCGCTCATGGGGAATGTGGTTGATCTCCATATGGTGGAAAACACGCCAGTGTCCTTATCTTTCTTTACCTCTTTGCGTGCCACTCGTTTGCCAGCATCCTCCACAAGGCTACAGAATCGCTCTGGGGACAGTGGCGACAAATATTCCGATTCAGGTGCTGTCACTATTTCGTGAACGCTTGATCCGCGTGTAAAAAGCCGCTTCATCTCTCCCATTGCTGGAAATATAATTTCAGCGGAAGTGTTATTGCCAACTCCACCAGCAGGCACGGGGAAAACTGTATCGGGTATTTCTGCGCCAGTATTAAACACCTCCAATTCTTCACTACTAGGGGCGGGCAAAAACATAGCGAGCTTATCACTATTTACTGCTGTATTACGGGCGTCTCCGTCCATCCACAGCACGCGCTGGAACTTGTTGCCTTTGTCGCTTCGTGTGACCGCTCCTAGACGCACCAGTTGATAAGGTGACATCACTGAGCCATCACCGCCAAGGTCTACCAGAGCGCGTCTAACTTGCAGTATGACGTTATAAGATAATCCGCTTAATGAGAACGTGGCGTGGTATGATTTGCCGCCACTGTAAACGATGCTCACAAGCGGCAGATATTGTGTTAAGTAAGCGATAACAGCAAACTGCTCTTCAGCGGATATCTTATCACACTCAAGCGTGATGACGTCCATAGTATCGCTGCCAAACTCTATTCCCCTGCCTCCGCTGGGGTATTTAAGCGTAACCTTGCCCTTTGCATCCGTTACTGTCGCCTTTCGCTCCTCTGCTGTGAGCCTTCGCTTCATTGGGTTGGCTAGCACCTGGTCATAGCCAAGCGCATCTATTGCCTCTGGGTCAGATAGCCATGTTGAAACGTGTTCAATAGCCCCGTGATACCGGCCGCCAATGTAAACTGGATTCTCCACACCTTTAAAATAATGGCTTACAAAGTCGCCCACATTATCTATCTCTTCTGGCGTGTCACCCAGTTGCTCAAACAACTCAGCCTCACTCATTGGCGCGATGCCTGCTTTCTCAATGTTGGCTCGCACCTGTTCAAGCGGCACTTCAACCTTTGGCCATTTAGACTTGGTTATCTCTCCAGCCTGCGCGGCGTTGTATGCGTTGCCAACTGCTCGCTCTATTTCCACGCCATCCGACGGGCGACGAGCTGGCATTTTATAGATGACCTCGATGGCCTGCTCTGCTGAAAAGCCAACACCGCGGAGCCTGTGAGAGATTCTCATTAGGTTGGTGTTGAATGACTCCATCAATGCCGTATTCAGATAGCTCTGAAACGATTGTGGCGCGTTAACCATGACCTTCTTGGTCTCTGGTTCTAGCTTGTCGAGGCACTCGAATTTACAAGCGTCCTCTAATGTTAAATTAGTCATTATCGTAATGATTGGTTATGCCTTGCCCTCTGGTCAGAATCGCTTATAATGAACGCCTCAGCTAATAAGGCGGCTCGCTCTGATTCACATCGGGCGGGCTGTTTTTTTATTGGCTAGGGTCCGATTCCATTAATAGAATCTGCCCGTTTTTGTGCGCTTGAGCCGTTACTGAGCTGGTCAGCGATCTTATCGCAAATAGCCTCCCTTGTGGTGACAACTCGCCCAGATCGCGGATGACCTCTTGGACCGTGTTTCCATCGGTATTTACCCAACGTGAAGAACCTTCCATTTCTGGAATTTCTATGTCGCCTTTATAAGTGATGACATATTTCATAATACCGTCTCCTTTACCTCTTCAATATTGTCAAATAGCTCCGGATGGTGCTGCTGCATCGCCCAAAGGCTTTCGCCCTCTAATGTTTTGCAGTGTGCTTTGATTGCCTCCAGGCGCTCGGCTTTCTGCGCTTCTATCTTGCGGGTCGTCTCGATGTCGGCAACGCGATGGTTTACCATGTGAGCCATTGTCTTGATTGCGTCACTCATCTTACTGGGCGTTAATGGTGAAACGGCTTTCAAGCGCAAGACGCACTTGCACGGGATCGACAAACACGCGCTTGCCGATTTTTACGCTGGGGAAATACCCCTTGTTTTTCCACTCGTTGAATGAACGGATGGAGGGGCGGGTCAATGGGTCAGGAAATACAAGTTCCAGCCCTGTTTTTACGCCTACTAACTGAGGCTCTTTTTTCTGCTCCGCAAGTGCGGTCACATGCTGTTTATCAAGCATGGATGCAAGTTTGCATCCACCCGCTAAGAAATGCCTCCCTCTTAGGTTGTCCCAACCTAGATTCCAAAATTCTTGGGTAGCCTACGTGCCTTTCCCGAAGTGGTAGGACCGTGCGCACTCTTTCCCCGCTTGGGCTTTTTGGCTGGCAACCATCCAAAGCCTAACCGCTTTAAGTTTTTGTCAAACCTTGTGCGCACACTGCCATGTTGGTGCGCGTTTTTTTCTTTCCATATCTTCCACACAGCGTCCTGCGTTGGCACCTCCCATGCTTCTTGCGCGGCGTCTCTGATAGCCTCAAGCGTGTCCACTTCGTGCTTTTCAAGCTGGCGGTGTTTTCTTTTGCCCTTCCTGCCGGATTCCTCCCTCGGCATGGCGGGTTCCACCTCCAATAAAAGCTTTGCAGCATCACTTAAGGAGTTGCTGCCGTATAGACGTATGCCCTCTGTTAAATAGTCCCGTGCTTCATTGCTGAGGTCTTCCCAAGTTTTATAGGGCTTTTTACTCCATATCCTGAAAAGGGCGTGTTCTCTATCTCTGAGATCGTCCCGCTTTTCGTAATCTCCTTTTATCCACTGTTCTCTTTTTGGGTGGTTGTTGGCAGCGGCAAGAAGCTCTTGAGCGAAAAAGGCTCTTGGAATGATGTATGGCGCTGGGCTTTTAGAATAGAAAAGGCGCGTCACCTCATCATCACACAAGTCCTCTCCAGCCCAGCCTTCAGAATCCACTCCCAGCATCAACGCCATGGTGTAAATCGCCGGCAATGAGATTGAGCCGTCTTCATCTTTAAGGTGCCACCACTCGCCTCTGCCGCCTCCACCTCCACCTGCCTCTGACATGGCAGCCAAGGCGCTTGGCATTACCCACACGGGAACGTTACTTCCAAACTCCAAGTTGATAAACCCCGAAAAACCCCGCCCTCTGGCAGTCCATGAGTTTTCCCCTGTCTCTTCTTTTGTGAATCGCCCCATGTCTAAATAACTCTCAGTGTTTGGTTGTCCTCAAATTTCATCTCAGCAAATGCCGCCTCCCCTGTGGCCATGTCGGGAACGATGGAAAAGAATTGTTCACCCTCGGCATGGGTTGGAAATGTTAGATAATGCTTTTTTATCATGCCCTCAGAATTGCCAGCTTGCAGCGCCGTGTATGCTAGCGAGCGGTGAAGGGCGACATGGTAAGAAATAAAGCTGTGGCGTGTCTCATCTTGCCCTAGTCCGAACTTGTGGCGAATGTGGGCCGCATCATTCTTGCAGTTTGGCGGGATAATCGGCTTATCTGCATATAGCTCCAGCCAAGGCCGCAAGTTGTCCATGATATTGACGGGGCGCTCTGACTTGGTTTTTGCTGCTACGGGCGGCACGGCTATTCTGCCATTATCCAAGTTAATTTCCTGCACCTTGCCAATCTCGCCCGTTGCCGGGTCGGGACGTATCCCGGCGAAATAGATAAGAGCAAAGAATTTAGCCATCTTGCCGCCTTTGTAACTCATGGCGTAGCTCATTAGCTCTCTGGTTGTCTCCACGCCTGTAATGGTTATCTGTGGCCGTTCCTCTGCTACAAGCTCATTAGAATAGCGCAGGACGTCTTCAACGGGATTCTGGAACGTCCACGGGCGATTAGTGGACAGGTCACGCTCGCCAGCCCACTTGAAGAATGACGCCAGCTCATTGCGGTGGTTGTTCCATGTCTTGCGCTTGGCTGGACTCACCCCGTCATTGGCTCGCAGTGTCTTGAGGTAGGCAACCACGCTTTCCTTGGTGACGGTGTGAACCGCTGGGCGATTGGCAAAGCGGGAAAATGACTCTATAACGCCCCTGGGCTTTCTGAGAGTCACGGCCCGCACCCCAGCGTGTTCTTTTTCTATCAAGTAAATGTCCATCCCTTCCAGAATGTCGATGGTGAAGCTTGGTGCGCGGTTGTGCTTTAGGAAGTAGTCGAGAACCTCTGGCATGGTGTAGGTGCTGCCCAGCATCCGACACATTTCCTCGGCTTGCCGCACCTGTTCCTCGCTCATGGTGGTGTTGACCAGATAACGCTTTGCGCTCTCACTCTTCAAGTTGACATTCACCTGGGCGGCGAACTCTTCCGCTTTGGATTGTTCATTGAATTGGCGGCGCTGCCATTTACCATCCACCTTCCAACCCCTGACGAAATAACACGGGTATTCAACACCGCGCTTTTTATAGGTGCCTGGGTAAACCTTCGCCTCTTGCTTTCCACCTCTGGCGCTCTCCTTCGGTGTGAGTGTAACTCGCTTTCTCTTGCCCATGTCGGGACAATAAACGCAAATAGGTGCAACTGACAAGCATATAAAGCGGGACAGGCACGGGACACGCTGGAATCCTTACGCTATATAGGCTAGGAAGAGCCTTCAAGTCCCTCTTCCTGCACCATTTTTTTTAGGCTCAGATTAACCTCTGAGCCTTTTGTTTACAAGGATTCCAGCCTACACCCTAACGGAAACGGAATTTCCTCAAATGTCGTTAATATGCACGAAAATGCCCCTTTTTGCGCTATCTGAAGCGGGACATGAAGCGGGACATTTCCTTGAACACCTGCACTAAATCTGCACTAAATCCACACCATTCTTGCCATGAACAAACCCTGCCCGCCTGCACTAAATCTGCACTAAATCCACACCATCCTTGCACAAAAACCCAGCCCGCATAGCGCAAGGCGTATTTTGGTAAGGTGTCTCGCCCCACATAGCCGCCCTTACACACATCTGACACTCACGCACCCCTGCGAGCCTACGATGGCTCTGAGGCGCAGCACTCGCGCGTTATGGTGATCATGTTAGCGGCTTGGATCACAGTGAGCCTGTGTGGTTCTGGGCAAAAGAAAACCCGCCACCAGTGAAGGAAGCGGGCTTTGGAAATTAAGATGCTTAATGCCTACCTGCGGCGGCGAAGCATCAGAGCAAGCCCACCCAGTCCGAGTAGGGCTGTGGAGGAGGGTTCGGGGACAGCGGCGAACGTTACGTCATCGAAAGCCATGGAAAAAGCACCTGTTTCAATGACACGTAGACGACTAATCGTCCCAGTAGGATTTTCGAAACCAACGAAAGTCGTGCCACTAGTGATTGAGACGTTCTGAGAGTGAAGAAGCGAAACACCATCATAAAACTCAATAGTGGCGGAACGAGCACTTGATTTTCCCATTCTCAATCCAGCTTGCGTCATACCAAACGGGAGGAGAATGTCCACTTCCGCATTAGATCCTGTTGCGATCCAACTGATCCCGCTCAGCCCCCCGTCGATGGGGTCGTTTTGAAGACTGAAACCGCCAACATTGGCCGTATGAGTAAGCCCGTCAAAAATAAATGGGCTATCATAAGTTCCTGTCGGTGCAGTTTCATAAGTAACGACCGTTGCCCAAGACAGAAATTCACTCTCCATTATTGTCGCTGCTTTTAAGGGTAGCACGGTGCACGTGATGGACAAGGAGGCGAGGATGGCGCTAAGGCCCGTTGTTGTTCTTTTCATAATTCTTGTTCTTTTAATGTTTGGATTAATCCGCCCCGATACTGGAGGCAGGTCTCAAGTGAGATTCCAAAAAGAACAAGAGTAGTTCGGCTGCGGTGTTAACGCCGTCGGGCTAATGAGGGCTCTGATACTCTTCTCGGCAGGTCAGTTAAAACAGTTTATTTTTTAAACTAGGTCCGACGCTAACATGTTCATGTGGCTCAAAAAGCTAAAAGTGCATTTTCTTATGTTAGATGTCTTAACTGCTAACAAGGGGTTATAATCATGGCTAGGCTGGGCAACCAATCACACAACACCCAGACAGGTGTGTGAGACTTCCCCGCACACACATACAGAGAAGCCCCACAGTGGCATTTAACCCATAGGGGCTAACAGCCGAGATGTTAAAGCAATCGCCGTGCCAATGTTAGGTAACCGACTACGCCCCAGCCAACAGCTTCTTCGCTTTGCTGATCACAGCCTTGCTCAGCTTGCCGTTGATCAGCCTTGAGCCGTCGAGCAGATCCTTCAGCTCAGCCAGCGCGGTGTTGGCAGCCTTGAGTGCCTTGCGCTGCCCGCCGTGCTGCTTGTCGCTGAAATACTTGGTGAAGGTTGTGCCTCGCTTGGAGAGGCATAAACGCCAGCCCTGGAAGGCGGTGGTGTCGTAGGTGTAGCGTGTGAGATTCTTGCGTGACTGCATTTACGCTTGTTAGTGTGTTGCCTAACGGAAGCCAAGCAGAA
>Ga0206126_10004965_pt1 | contig 12470 bp, 14 predicted proteins | sample Helgoland_Spring_5_FD_148621 | JGI IMG/M metagenome (GOLD analysis project Ga0206126, IMG submission 148621) | Pelagic subsurface seawater microbial communities from Kabeltonne, Helgoland, North Sea - Helgoland_Spring_Bloom_20160412_1 | ecosystem: Environmental > Aquatic > Marine > Epipelagic ...
TCACGCAGAAGATCTTCAGCTTCCTGAGTAAATGCAACTTCTAGTGGATGTGGTGGCATGTCATGGCTGTTGCCAGTATCTAAGTCACCCTCATTTGCATTGGCATGATCCTTTGCCCAAGTAGCCAGTCGATCAGATATTGTTGACCTACGTTTCTTCTGGGACATCTGCACACCAATTTCAGACTTCACAATTATAAAACGATTGAGCAATCCAGATGCAACATCACCTCCACCAATAGCTTGCATAAACTCTGATGGTGTAGACATTCCAACTAATGTGAGAGATGGACGCTTCACAACCTTCTCCAACTTCTCTGCGTCTGCCGATTTCATTGTGTTGGTTGCGTAACCTTGTTGCCTTAAAGTTCCATCTTGGCGTCCAAAGCATTCCATGATTGCAGTTATTGCGTCAGCTTTATGTTGCATACCCTTTGCAGATGCCGCCTTTAACTGTCGCCCAAGTTCGTCAATTACAGAGACATGCGTTGGCTTTTTAGTTAGTGTAGATAAAACACCTGCACTCGAAGTATAGCCAGCAGGCCCTATTAATTCATCTAACCCAGACTGCTCAAGTAATTCCTCAATGACAGTTTTTGTGTGTTCCTTACCAGATCCTGTCTCACCAATATTTAAGAAGTATAAGCTAGAGAAGTTTCTCTGATCAGTCACCCACCGACGACCCATTGCAACTGAACCAAATGCAATTGCACATTGCACAGCAAATTGAGGTTGGGGTTTAATTGCAGATACAGTGTAGTAATTTACAACATCCTGAAGAACACCAGGCACACTTAGTAAATGTTCAGGTATTTCACCTAGTGGCGTGTCTACTTCTTTTGATTTGGTAGACATAATATTTTTGGCGACTCTTGCGCCATGCTCGATTGCTTCCTTGTCTAAATCATACTCTTCGTCTTGCGTTACGTTTAATATTTGAGCGGCTTCTTTGACCGCCTTCTGGACGTTGCCCATGTGTTCGAACTGTAGCCAAAGTTCAAATGCATCAAATGTATGTGCATTATCAAATGGATCTGATGCGTGATGGCTGTAGGCTCTGCCATCATCAAATAATTTAACACCAGCTAATCCTGACGTACTGTTGGGAGATAGATATCTACCCTTAGACGTTGGCTTGTATCCATACTGAACCATCAAAGTGTGCATGTCATGTGCATCATTAAATGCATCTATTACTGAAGTGCTATCACTTTTAGGTCTTGGCTTTCGTGTTGGCTGAAACTCTGCCTTCTTTTTCCAAGGGCATATGTCCATCAACTGTGGGCGAAACTTATCCCACTCACGCCACAATGTTAAAATTTGTGGTGGTAATTCTGGGATGCCATCGAAGATTGATCTCCCCGCCCATTCATATGGACGACCTGTATCTGGATGGATACTTGGCGGAAGTACATCCTGAACAGAGCCTGCGCGCAATTCAAATACCACTTCGGTCTTGCGTGGATCTCCCTCGACAGGCCACGATATCTTGTGCGTGATTAAATCAGGTGGAGCTTTAAAGATCAGCTTACCACGATTTTCACGTCCGATAATCTGTGGTGCAGATTGCATCAACTCAGAAAAATCTATTCCCAGATGTTCAAAAATTATTTTTGTATGCTCGACATTATCTATGTCGATAGCACAAGTTCCAGATGCACCATGCAGTAATCCTACATTGTGATTTGGGTTCTGCTCATAATATAGTCTAGCCTGATCTGGATCTGACAATGCCTTCTCTGGTTGTTGCCAACCAAATCTCGTTGGCCCTTTGGAGCCAGCAGGGATTGTTACCAGATACCAACTCAGCTTTGAGCAGTAATCTTCTATCTGAAAGCTCATACCGAATCAGTCAGATATTCGCTAAGTTTCTTCCAAGTTGTTAAACTGATGTGGTCAACGCCATCTCCTGATGCGATCCCCTTTACAGTTGGGTGAGATAGCCCACATTTCTCAGCGACAACAGTTAAACGTCGATCTTGCAACGCCTCTCGTATGTCGTCCAGTGGTAGTAGTGTTTGCATTGTTTTGATCCTTTTTTGCATTATTTGTAAAAACATCTTTACATAGTGAAAATCTTTCTGTAAACAAGATTCTGTAGAGAATGAGTGAAAAAAAGAAAGAAAGGAAATTGCCATGAGCAATATCGATGGACTTGCCTCCCAGTGGCTAGAAGTAAAGGCGTTAGAAAAACAGATTATCGCACAGCGTCATGCGATAGAAGAGCAAATCACAGAGGCACTAGATGCCAAAGATGAAGGCTCAATATCCCACAAATTATCAGAGCATAAAGTTACGTTATCACAGCCTGTGTCTCGTAAGGTTGATGCTATTGCATGGGATAAAGTTAAAGATAAAATCCCAAGTAACCTACACCCAGTAAAGGTAAGCGTATCTGCGGATGCCGCTGGCTGTAGATATTTAGCGGAAAAAGAACCGCGCCTATGGTCAAAGATTGCCAAGGCATTCACAACTAAATCTGGAAAAATTGGTGTAAAAGTGGAGGCTCTGTAATGGAGCTTACTGCCAATGAATTGGTCATGCTATCTGAAGCGTTGAAGTCTGTGACGTTTATGGATGGCCTGACTAAAAGCCCAGAACAGATCAGATTGGAACGTAAACTGTCACGTTGGTCTGAACATGAAAATCTAATTTTTGTAGAAGGAAAAGATAATGGAGCCACCATTTGTCAGGCTTGATGTAGTAATAAATCAATTACAGAAAATTTCAGATAACGTGAAGCACATGGGGTTTGGAGGAAAACCACTTGATGAAGTGACTGATGAAAATCTAAAAAGTTTAATCAAACATCATAAAGTAGTGCTTGCAGATTATTACTTATCTGACTTGAGAGTAAAAGAAGAGTTGAAATTAAAAAAACATTTTGACGAAATTGAAAAAAGTAAAAAACGCGGCAGAGGACGCCCAAAGAAAGGAAAGAAATAATGGAAGAAATAAATAAAATATTAGACGAGGTATTTGCCTCTGTCTTTAAAGAGAAATGGGAGGATAGAGAATATAAATGGCTATAAATTTAAAATCACTATCCAAGCCATCAGGTCAGCGACCAATAATCGCCACCTTGTTTGGTGAAGGCGGAATGGGTAAAACTACTCTAGCCGCTATGTTTCCAAAGCCAGTCTTTATCAGAACTGAAGATGGAACTGCATCACTAATGGGTAACAAGGAAGTTAGTCTGTTCCCATTGGCAACATCATCAAATGATGTCTTGGATGCAATTGAGGCTCTAGCCACTGACAAGCATGAGTTTAAGACATTGGTTATCGATAGCATTACGCAATTGGCAACAATGATCGAAAGCGAAATTGTAGCGGCTGATCCTAAAGCTAAATCTATAAACCAAGCTGGGGGTGGATATGGAGCAGGGTATGGTACTGCATCTGAGAAGCACCGCCAGATCAGAGAGTGGGCAGGATCTCTTGCCTATGAAACTGGAATGAATGTGGTCTTCATTGGACACGCCGACACTGAGACGTTGGACTTGCCTGATCTAGATCCATACGCAAGGTACTGTGTGAGAATGCACAAGAAGAGCATTCCACATTACACTGATAATGTTGACCTAGTTGGATTAATCCGACTGAAGACATTTACTCGCGGAGATGGCGATAAGAAGCGCGCCATTTCTACAGGTGAACGTGAGATACTGTGCTTTCCACAGGCATCATCAGTCACCAAAAATCGGTTCAACATTACTGAACCACTGCCATTTACATTTGATGGCGGCAATCCATTTTCACAATTTGTATCAGAGTAGGAGAACTCACATGGACTTAAACGGATTTAACGCATTAGAAATCGAGCCAACAACAACTAACGAACCAATCCCAGCAGATTGGTACAAGGCTGTAATTTCTAACACCGAGCAGAAGGCAACCAAAGCTGGAACTGGCTCATACCTAGAACTCACAATTGACGTGATCGAAGGATCATATCAAGGCAGAAAAATTTGGGATCGACTAAACTTACAGAACCCAAACCAAACTGCGGTTGAGATTGCACAACGTAATCTATCGAGCATTTGTCGTGCGATTGGTGTGAACAACCCAAAAGATAGTGCTGAGTTATGTGACAAGCCACTGATGGTTAAAGTTGCAGTTAGAGCGGCTGATGGTCAGTATGATGCCACTAACGAAGTTAAGGGTTACGACGCGGCAGGTGGAGCTACGGCTACTGCATCACCTGTAGTTGCAACTGCGAGTGCATCTACACCACCTTGGAAGAAGTAACGTCTACCTCTGGATCGGCTCCGTGTGAGCCGATTTACTAGATAGATGGAGAAGCCAATGAACCTTGAACAATACATGACGCCAGAAACAGTTCGCCTCATTTACGAGAAATATCAACAGAAACGAAAGAATGAGCATCGACCTCACTTGGGTGGATCTCAAATTGGCAATGAATGTAGTCGCGCACTTTGGTATCAGTTTAGGCACGCATGGACGCCAGACTTCTCTGGGAGAATACTTCGATTGTTTGAAACAGGTGATCGTGAAGAAGATCGTGTTGTATCTAACCTAAGAGATATCGGTGTAGAGATTTGGGAAGTAGACCCAGAGACTGGTAAGCAAGTTAGATTTACAGAATGTGGTGGTCACTTTGCATTGTCTCTGGATGGTGTGGGTCTTGGTTTTCCTGAGAGCAGTAAGCCACACACACTTGAATTTAAAACGATGAACACCAGAAGTTTTAAAGATATCGAGAAAAAGGGATTACAGAAAAGCAAGCCGATCTATTGGGCGCAATGCCAGATTGGTATGCACTTAGCTGAATTAGAGAACTGCTACTTCTTTGCAGTTTGCAAGGAGACTGACGCTATTTATGCAGAACGTCTAAAGCTAGATAAGTCTGAGGCCATGCAACTTATCGAGAAGGCAAATAAAATTATATTTGCAGAGACGCCACCATCCAAATTAAGTGAGGATGCAAGTTTTTGGCAATGCAAGTTCTGTCCGTATTGGGCGGTATGTCATGGATGCAAGATACCAGAAGTTAGTTGTAGGACTTGTAGCCATGTGACCCCAGAGAAAGATGGCACTTGGAGTTGCGCCAAAGGGAAGCCCACAGTTACCTGTGATGAACATCTATACATTCCACAAATCATGCCAAAAGATTTGGTGGTGCATGATGCTGGTGATGACTTTGTTGAATACCAAGATCAAGACACTGGCGAGATCATTAAGAACAAGGAGAACAGCCAAGCTATCTTTGATGGCAGAATGAAATGATAGAAGACACGATAGTGAGAGAGGCTGTATTAGAAGACATAAAATATGTTGTCAGCCTCAGTAAAAAAGAAAGTTTGAGTTTAGGTTTTATTCCAAAGATGGCGTATGAATCTGCGATCACAGGAATCAAAACTGGAAAGAGATGGTCACCTGTTTGTAATGACAAACTATTTGTGTGTACTGTTAACGATGATCTTGTTGGGTTTTGCCTAGCTAGTTTTGGCAAAAGAAATGCAATCTACCGCAAGGGAAAGATAGCTCAGATTTGCCTCCAAGAAGATGCCAGAAAATTTGAGAGGGGCAAACTGCTTTTAAACGTAGTTATCAATTGGGGTAAGTCTATTGGGACTTTATCTTTTGATGCAGGTTGTGCTGACGATCTGGAAAGTAATTTCTTTTGGCAAGCTATGGGTTGGGAGATTGCAGGATCTCGTAAGGGTATCGGACACAAGAACACTTGGGTTCAAACAAGCAAACGCAAAATCAATATATATAACTACGATCCCAATTGGCTAAGTGGATTAATAATAGGAGACGTTAAATGACATTTACCCTTAGAGACTACCAAAAAGAAGCAATAGATGGGCTGTACAGCTACTGGGCAAGTAAGTCAGGGGATAATCCACTAATCGTTGCGCCTACAGGCTCTGGGAAGACTGCGATCATCGCACAATTAATTTCAGACGCCATGAGCTACCACGGCACGAGAGTTATGGTTGTAACGCACGTTAGAGAGCTTCTGGAGCAAGGTGCTTCAGGATTGGTCAAACTGTACCCACAGGCTGATTTTTGCTTCTACAGCGCGTCTGTGGGTGAGAAGAGACTAGACAAACCTATTATATTTGCAGGCATACAAAGTGTATGGGAGAGAGCCTACCAGATCGTCCCTGCAATTGATTTGATCTTAATTGATGAAGCTCACATGCTACCCAAGAATGAAGGCACTCGATACAACAAATTCATAGCTGACATGAAGAGTTGTAATCCAGATGTTAAAGTTGTTGGCCTGACTGCCACGCCATACCGATTAGACAGTGGATACTTGCACAAAGGCGAGGGAGCTATCTTTGATGGAATTGCACATGACATATCTGTTGAGATGCTCATGGAGCAAGGTTACCTGTCTCCTGTCATATCCAAGGGCGGAATTAAACAGATCGACCTGACAAATGTCAAGAAGCGTGGTGGTGAATTTATTGAGAGCCAATTGGCTACTGCCGCATCAGATCCAGAGTTGGTTGCGTCTACAGTCGCAGAGATCGTTGACTTGGGATCAGATAGGAAAAGTTGGTTGGTGTTTAGCTCTGGTGTAAGCCACGCACAAATGTTGGCAGATGAATTTGAGTTTCACAATATATCAGTTGGAGTTGTCACTGGATCAGATGGGAAGAAAACCAGAGATCAGACAATCGCTGATTTTAAATCTGGCAAACTAAAATGCCTGATCAATGTGAACGTATTGACCACTGGCTTTGATCATCCTTCTGTGGATCTCGTTGCGTTAGTTAGAGCTACAGCATCAACTGGTTTGTATGTGCAAATGGTTGGACGTGGCACTAGAATTGCAGATGGCAAGGAAAACTGCTTGATATTAGATTATGGTCAAAATGTTGAGCGTCACGGATTTATCGATAAGGTTAAGCCAAAAGATAAAATGAGTGGTGGCGATGGAGAAGCTCCAGTTAAGACATGCGAGAAATGCCAGACGATGGTTCACGCCGCCGCTCAAGTTTGTCCTGAGTGTGGATTTCAGTTTCCACCGCCTATGCTTAATCACAGTTCAAGTTCATACCGAGGTGCTATGTTATCGTCTCAAGTAGAATCCGAGTGGGTTGATGTCGATAGTGTGTACTATTCAAGACATAAGAAAGATGGAAAGCCAGACAGTGTGAAGGTGACTTACCATTGTGGAATGATGTCAAACTCTGAGTGGCTTTGTCCAGATCATGGTGGATACGCCGCCAGTAAATATAGATCGAGAAAGCCTTTACTGAACTCAACGGCAGATACAACAGATGAAGCTCTGGACGAATCAAGTTCTTGGACAACGCCTAGTCGCATAAAAGTTAAACCATCATCTCACAATCCAAAGTACAAAGAGATTGTGGAATTTGATTATACACAAGTGGAGAAGAAACATGAGACGCAAACGCAAAACTCGGACTACTACGATTGGACTGGTGAAGATATCCCCTTCTGAGCATGACGAGCAAGTTGGGTTTATTAATTGGTTTCGAGCTAAATATCCAAGTGTTTTGATCTTTGCAATTCCCAATGGTGAGAAGAGAGCCATTAGCGTTGCCAAAAGATTAAAAGCTGAAGGTGTAGTTCGAGGCGTCCCAGATTTGTATGTACCTGCATGGAAACTGTGGATTGAAATGAAACGAGCTTCAGGTGGAAGACTTTCGCCTGATCAGAAAGAAATGATAAATTATTTAGAAAGTATTGGAAATACAGTTATCATAGGGAAAGGGGCAAGTGATGCCTCTAAGAAAGTATTGGAGTTTATGGAGAAAGGAAAACTAGAATGACGTGGGAAATAAAAAAAATAATATGTGGAAATCAAGAGCATTATAAAAAAGCTCAAGATAAATATGGAGAGGCGTGGAGGATACAAGCCAAGAAAGATAAAAATGACAATCCTGCATTAAGGTTAAGCCAGAAGCCATTGAAAAATGGTACTTTAAGCAAAGAAGGGGCGTCCAGAGGTGGCAAGAATAGTGCAAAAACACATGCACATATTCAACAGCAACTTAGTTTGTTCCCAAAAAGCCTTCTAAGTCATTGAAAACAAACAAAACTTTCCCCTTGATATACTACATTTAGTATGCTATATAATGTATGTAGAGAGAAAAGGAGAGTTTTATGAGACTTTACAAAAGTAATTCGGGTCAATGGTTTGGCACTCAAGCTGACGCTCGTCGCAATTCGCCAAGACAATGGGTTGAGGTTGATGTCCCAACATCTAAGCAAGATTTGCTTAACTGGCTCAACGATAATAAAGTTGGTGGTATCAGCCAACAAGTTCAGTCTAAGCCACAAGCTCCATCAGAGCCAAAGCCAGAGCTACTATCTAAGGATGCCGCTGGTTGGGTTTCTTGGGCTTACGAGCGTTTAAGAAGAGGTAAGAAGGCGGACGCTGAAGAGATGCTTCTCAAAGGCTTGAAGATACAGCGCGCCCTCACTAGTGTGGAGGGGGCGTAATGGCTAAATTAAAAATCAAGCCAGTCAACCACGGCACTACAAAAGCGGATGTAAACCGCTACTGTGGTGCGGCAGTTGTCAGCGCAATTACTGGAATGACTACTGGGGAGGCGGCAAGACTTGTCCGCCACCTTAGTGGTGTGAGAAGTGTAAAGGGTACTAGCACTCGCCAGATTAGAGATGCCTTCAATGCATGTGGCATTCAATTTAAATCAAGATCATATGGTATGCGTCTTAACCGAACCAATGGCGTTACACTTGCTGGGTGGTTAAAAGGTTCTGTAAAGCATCGCAATGCCGAACGTGTGTTTTTGATTGTTGCAGGACATCATTGGCAACTCGTTCAAGGGCGTCGATATGTTTGTGGTATTACGAAAGATATCGTGAGCATTAAAGATAAGAAGGTAAAACGCCGCGCTCGTGTGTCTGAAGTTTATGAGCTTCAGTTGATGACAGCTTCAGGTAAGATTAAAATACCTGAAATATCTAAGAAGCCAAAGAACCCAAACTCAGGTGCGACTGCATCTAAGGCTAGAAGACTTGCCAAAGAGTTGGGCATCGAGATTGAGATTGAGCATTATTACTCTGAAGGTCTACGCAGATACTGGTTGGGTGGTTACGCTGAAGGCGATGGGGATTACGTTGATCTTGGGGTTATTGAAACTCACTTTGCAGACTCATGGTCTGAAGTCGTTGACATATTACAGGCCATTAAAGATCATAAGTCGCAAGCAATAGCGGCTTAATTTATCTGGTTTAACAAACTTGGGTCTGTAGTTTTGATAAGACTTTGCAATGCAGGTGATAATGATGCATCAACTTCTTCTTCAACTACAGGCTCTGGCGTTACACCACTTTCACCACTTACAACTATTGATGTCTGAAGAAAGTTTTTACCAGCGGATGGTTCCATCTCAACACTTCTCAACCATCTCTTAAATGCTGGAGAATTTTCAAGTTTATTTAAAGCTGACTGAAGGGCAACTTGATTAGCTGAAAAGTCTGCATCTACAAGGCTTTTAAATGCCGCACTATTTAATAAATTACCAGCCGCAGAAACTCTATCTGTTTTTCCAAGAGACATTAAAATATCAGTAAGTGCGCCACTGGCAACACCAACTGCAGGCCCACCAGCTACCATACCGCCACCTGTAGCCGCACCTTGTATAACTCTTTTTCCAAGTGTACTATCTAAAACTTTTTTAGCGAGTGTTTCAGATGTTAAGCCTTCTAATATCAATGCTTGGTTTGCCTTGCCAGTTTGATCAATTCGACCACGAGCTTCTGTAATCCGTTGTGAAACATTTAATAAATCATTTAAAAATTGGTCACTACCATCACCTAAAACACTTACAATTTTTTTATAAATTGGCTTGTTTTTTTGTAGACCTTTCATGACTTTTGCATATTCAGCGAACCCAAAAGGCAAGTCGGTTGCCCCACCTGGTAGTGATAAAACATTTATAGCAGTTATTAGAGATTCTTTTTGTAAATCTTTAGGTATAGATTTTAAAATTCTATTTAGATTTCCTACATCACCTTTACTGGCCTGAGTTATAGCAACTCTTAAACTAGAAGCGATACTTCCCTCTAAGTCTTCTCCAAAACTTTTTGTAATATTTTTTTCAAATGCTTTTTGCTTTGCTGTGGCTTGGTTGGCTAAAAGTAATTGAGAGCGAAGTGCCTCTCCACCAATTTTTTCTACTGTAAGCAACTGATCTTCTGCCAAAGCACCATATATTCTTTTCAATGATGTTAAGTTAATATTTTTATATTCACCCTTACCTTTACCTATTGCTGTACCAATGTCTTGCTTTAAACGAATAAGAGCGGCGTAAGTTAGTGGTGAGTCTCGATTTGTTATTTTTTCAAAGAGTATTTTTTCTTTTGGATTTAAGTTTTTGATTCCACCTAATTCTTCTATAGTAGTGTTTAATAATTTTACACTATTATTTACAGATACCAATGTAGACTTAGGTACTTGTAAATCAACAGCACCATATAAATCACCAGCAATTTTTTCTAGAGATTCTCGCGCTGTAGTTAAATTTCTAAAAACTTTATCAGAAATAGATGCAATGTCAGGAGATCCTCCAAGTGCAGATATAGCTTCATCTGCGATTTGAGAAGCATCCCTAACCATAATTTCAAACTGAGCAGATGCCTCTGAGTTTTTTATACCTCGTGTAAGACTGGCGGCATTTTTAACAAGTGGATTATCACTTAAAACATCAGGTGGTAAATCAATACCAAGTCGCTCTGCCGATGCTTGTACTTCTGGATTTGTTTTAGCTTCTTTAGCTAATTTTTCTATTGCCGCTTGAGATTTAGTAGTTCCTGCCGAGGCAACTTTTAACAGTTCACCAATTTCTTTAGCACTTAAAGGATTTTCAATAGGTACATCCCCAAGGTATACACCTTCTGTTCTTAATGCATCTTTTTCTTTTTGTGTAAATGTTTCAACTGTATCATCTAATTTAGACTTAGCTATTTTTTTGCCGCCACGGATTAATTGTGATGGAGAACCAGCAAATGCTTCTGGCATAGCCATCACATCACGAGCAAACCGATTGGCTGTACTAGGATCTACACCAGCTTCAACCATAATATCAGCAACTGCACCAACAACATAACCTGCCCCAGCTTCCACAGCACCTAATCCAAATACACCTACATCACCAACAAATTCTAATGCTTTTTGAATAGCTGGTGCAAACTTAATTTTAAAACCTTCGTCGTTATACAAAGGCATTTCATCAGGAACATCTACAACTCCACCGCCTTGATAAGAAGACTGACGCATTAAATCTATGCCTGGTTGTGAAAACTCAGTACGAAAATTTGTTTTAGCACCTTCTGATTTAGAAGGTTGTTCACCTGAATAACTAGGATCATCTGCCCTTGGTGGCAGTAAATCATTTTCGCTTGAAAATTGTAATGCTTGTTTTTGACGTGCCTTTGCTATTCTTCTTCTAGCTTCTAAACGGCGTTCTTCTTCAGTCATTACTATAGCCCCAATTCATCCATGCGTTTTTCCCACTTATCAAATTGAGCAGAATCTAATGTATCAATATCAATTTGAAGAATTTCTTCTTTTGGCATAGTGGTAAAATTATAATTAGTTCCAGATTGCCTACGCTCTGCTTCAGTGCGCTCACGTTCTTCTTTTTCAGCTTTTTGTGATCTTAACCAATCACCAATGGTTTTATCACCATCAGCTAAGAATATAGCTTGATTGTAAAGGTAATCTTGAAGTTTTCTTTGAGCTTCAATTTTATTATCGATCCATTCAACCAAACCAGCTTCACTTTTGTTGGTTGGAAGTGCTGTTCTTAGAGCCAAATCAAGTTCACCTTGACTTAGTGCGCCGAAGGTAACAGATCCTATAACATCCAGACCAAGTTCGTTTTTGACAGTATCCAGAGCAATTGTTGAGTCTTTCCAATTTGGCAACTTATCAGCAATAACACCAGTGTTTGCGCCCTCTTCCACAACAAGTCTTTTAGCTTCTTGAAGGTTAGAAATATTAGCGCGACTTTTTGCGACCTGATCAAATGCACTGAGAGATGTATTTACTGCAACAGTTGCGGCACGTCTTTCACCAGCTCTTTTTCCTTGTAGCTCACTTCCACGATCTTCTGCTATTGTAATTGCTTTTTCACGCGCATCACCTTCAAGTTCACTTCCAGACGCATCAAGAACTCTAGTAGTTCCATCTTTCATAACAGTAACAACTACGCCACCATCAAGTATTTTACTTGACTGTACTTCTGTTACAGAAGTGTCATCTTCCCAACCTTCAGGTGGTATAGTTGACCAAGTGTCATCAGCTTCAAATGCATCTGCATCTACTTTGTTTTTAGCAACAGCCGCAGGGAAACCTACTTTGTAAAACTTACGCTCTTTGAATGTACTAGATGTTTTGTCAGTTAAATCATAAAACTTACCATCACTACCCATTTGACCAGCAGTCGCTCCATATTGAGCTAATTCAGCATCTGTTGCTGGACGATATGTA
>Ga0206126_10004966_pt1 | contig 12470 bp, 15 predicted proteins | sample Helgoland_Spring_5_FD_148621 | JGI IMG/M metagenome (GOLD analysis project Ga0206126, IMG submission 148621) | Pelagic subsurface seawater microbial communities from Kabeltonne, Helgoland, North Sea - Helgoland_Spring_Bloom_20160412_1 | ecosystem: Environmental > Aquatic > Marine > Epipelagic ...
ATAGTTGTTTATTCTTAAACTCCATTGATTGTTGTCTACCTTCTTGGTATTCAAATAAGTATTCTAATCCTTTTACGTTTCCTATATTAGAGTTTAAAGAATTGTTTTGTTCTTCTCCATCATAGAACCTTTCTTTATCCTCATAGCCAAAGTGAGCTAGTTTTCTAAAGCCAAATGTTTTTATCTCGTCTGCTGGGTTTCTTTGTGTTGTTTCTATTAACTCGCTTGATTGAGTAACATAAAATGTTTTATCTCCTTGAATAGAATTGCTTTGACTATATGCTCCATATAAAGTAGCGTATTTAAATACATCCTTAAAGATGTCTGCTTGAGCGTTTATTGTAAATAGTAATAATAATAAATATTTCATAGCTTAAAATTTATCTTGTAATAGTTCGTCTATATGTTCTTGGATTCTCTCTGTTGTGCTTTCTGGTAATTTCATAGATATACCAGCTTCTATCTTTTCTATTAGCTCTCCATTGTTATAAAGGCATATAGTAGGTAAGAAGATAATCTTGTCGTTTGCGTGTATCTTTTTATCTTTGCTTAAATAAAAAGTATTGATATTATGCTCTTTAAAAGGCTTCAAAGAGAAATCATCATTCTTTATAAACTCTGCTGTATATAATACAACACTAATGTCATCTTTATAAGATTGACTATGAGTTACAGAAAATACAAATAGGGCAATCGCTACACATAATTTATTTTTTAGATATTTCATATAATCTTTCATCCATTTTATTCAGATGTTCTTTTATTTCTTTAACATCATCCTTGATGGTATTCATATCATTTATAGCATTCTCTAAAGTCTTTCTTGTTAGTTCATCCTTGTAAGAAAATTCTATTTTAGAGACCTCAGCTTCTGGCAACTCCATTGCTAAAGCGATATCAGACTTTAATGTAAAATAAGTAGTAGCTAAACTAACTGTAAAGCCTACTATCATACCTATTGTCTTTAGGTCTAAAGTTACGTTTGTATCTTCTCCTATCTTATCCATTACATTTTATTACCTTGATATGAAACACCAAAGAATCCGTGAACTCCTTCATCTTCTAAATCTATTGCTTTAGACTTCCATCCATAAGGGTGGTCTACTGAAGTTACTGCTGGTGTTACTACCATACCATCTTCATCTAAAACAGCTTCAGATTCTACTGTAGTTATTTCTGGTTCGTTCCATAGTACATCAACAGAATATTTGTCGGATAATACTGGAGCTTGTGTTTCGTTTCCTTCTTCATCATACTCTCCTTGTTCTAAAACTATAAAGCCTAGCTTAACAATAGTGTGTTTATGTGAAGGATGTGAATTACCATCTTCATCAGTTGAATGAGGTAAAGCTGCTATTTTTAATTCTGCTGCTTCTTGTGAATCAAATTCGTATTTACTAATTTTCATATTTATTTACTTTTGTTATTATTATAGGTGTAATTTTTACACTTAACTTGTTAATGCTTGTAATTCTGCGTCTGATAATGCTTCGTTATATACTCTTAAATCTTTGCAGTTTCCGTAAAGAGGAGAACCCCCAACTGCGCTATCAAAATTTAATTTATTAAGAGTATTAGATGAAAAGGTGCTACCAGAATTATCTACAATTACTTCTACTCCGTTAATCCATAAAGCAAAATCATTTTCTTTGAACTTAAAAGCTATTTTTAAATATTGAGTTGTATCAGCAACAATAAAAGTATCTTCGGCTTGATAAACATTATTAACTTGAACTCTAAACCTTATTCTATTAGATAAAGAATTAAAACCTAAAAAAATTCTATTTGTACTTGTGCCATTGCTTAAAGAAAGTAACCTATTTGTTCCGTCATTACTTAAAGCAGCTATCTCTGCATATAGAACTCCCTCTGTTGAATTTATTACCTGTTCATTACCTCCATTAGTACAAGTCTCTGCCACTCTCGTTACAGCACTTCCACTTGTTGGTATATAAGAAGTAGCGTAGCTTCCAGCTTCTAGTTGTGCAAAAGCAACATAACAATCCCCTTGTTGGTTAGATAAACCAGCTCTATAATATGCAGATGAACTAAAAGTACCCGTCATTGATATACGATACCAACCATTTGATACAGACTCTACATCATAAGTTATGTAACCAATTCCACCTTCAGAAACTAAACTACCATCTCTTAAATCTATAACAACATTACCATTATCTGGAATAGCAAAATCTAATCTAAATAAATAACCAGAACCTTTTTTTGCGTACATACTAAATGTGTATGTTGTACCACCTGACAAAGCACTTGAAGATTGATATACTTGGTATGCTTGAGCACCAGATGAACTTGTTAATTTAACTGCTTTATTGCCTTTAAATGGGTCTTGATAACCAAATTCAGCAGTAGCGTTACTTGCTCTATTCCAATCTTGGATGTTTTCAGATTTAGTAACTAAATTAGTCCTACTAGGCTCTAATAATAAAGCACCTTTAGTATTTCCTTGAAAGTCTATTCTTGGTATTCCACTACCTACTGTTTCTATTAAACCAGATTGATTAACTGTTGTTCCACTTGATGCTCTTGTAAAGTCAAATGGTAGAGGTTTAAAGTTAGAGTTCTCGTCATTATACGCAAGGACTTGTCCGTTACCAGTTGCCCATTGTCCATTACCAAATTTTAATGTATTAGCCATTGTATATTATGTTTAAATTTAATTCGTTTACCATAGACACCCAGTTTCTGTATGATGTTAATGTTTCTAGTTCTGCATCTGTTAAAGCTGTATCGTAGTAGCCAATTTCTTTTGTACACCCATATTGAGGTTCTGAAGTGAGAAAACCAAAGAAACCTAAAAGAGATAAGCCAATAGGCATTGTTGTTACTGAATTATCTGTAGCTACCTCAAAACCATTTACAAATAACGCTAAATCATTAGCTTTGTACTTTACTGCTATTTTTTGAAATTGATTAATTTTTGATAATTCAAAGTCTGGTTGCCATAAAACAACTCCACCAGATTGAAAATAAATTTCTAAAGTTTTTGTGTTAAGTGCAGTACCTATAAATATTCTATTACTTGCAGAATTATTATTTGTTATTGCAATTCCTTGCCAAGTAGATTGTATGTTTTTATAATTAATATCTAAAAACAATACTCCCTCACTATCATTAAACACTTCACTATTACCAGAGTTATTACAAGTCTCTGCTGCTCTTGTTACTGTTGAGCCAGATGTTGGTATGTAAGATGTAGGGTAGGATAAGGCTTCAAATTGTGCGCCCCATAAATAGACGTTATTATTGATATTTCCAAGATAAGTAACATTTCTTACAGCATTTAAATCATCATTAATTAAATTTACAGCTATTGCTGATGTAGCAGTTGCCAATGCTTCAAAAGAGTAAGAACATCTATACCAGCCATTTCCATAATCTTTAATTTCTGCAGTGCCCCCACTGACAGCCCCTAAAATTCCATTGTCTAAATCAAAGTTTGCCCTACCACTACCAATAGCAGATGTAGATGTTGGTGTTAGTTGAATTGCATTTGAAGTTCCTTTCTTTGCAAAAACAGTAATTGTATAATCAACATTATCAGTTAAAGTTATTGAACCTATGTAAATTCTATGTATGTTATTTTCAGAATTTTCAGCAATTAAATCTGCATTTAAAGTTCCATTTGGTGAAACAATTTGGTTTTGAGATACTGTTACTCTATCAGTAGTCCATTGAGAAAAATCTTCTGAATATGTTATAAGATTAGTAGAACTAGGCTCTAACAAAAGAACACCATCAGCACTATCTGTATAGTCTATTCTTGCTATATCTTGCCCCATTGTTTCTATTAGACCATCTTTGTTTACTCTTGTTCCTATACTTGCTCTTGCAAAGTCGAAAGGCAAAGGCTTATAGTTGTTATTGATGTCGTTGTATGCCAGTACAGAATCTTCTTTAGCTGCCCATACTTTATTTCCAAATTTTAGTGTTTGTGCCATTAGTAATTTGTATATAATTGAGATGTAATCATTTCTTGTAATGATGTCCAACTTGTTAGTGTTTCTAATTGTGCGTCTGTTAATGCTGAATCAAAGTATTGTACTTCTCTAGTGTTTCCGTAAAAAGGGTCTAGTCCATCTCCTCTATTAAAATTTAATTGATTTAAAACACCACTTGCAAAAGTAGAGCCACTATCATCTGTTAAAAGTTTAAATCCATTAATAAAAACATTATTACTTTTATAAGAAACTGCTGCTTTAGATTGATTTGTAGCAATCGTACTACCAACCATAAGGGCTTGAGATGTACCATTAAAAGATATAAAACTTCTTATTTGATTATCTGTATTTGTAAAATCTAAAGTTATTCTATTGTTTGTGCTACTATCATTTATAGAAATTTGTCTATATGTTCCATCATTAGCTAAAGCAGCTATTTCTGCCATCAACACACCTTCTGAATCGTTAAACGTAGCTGCATCTCCAGAGCCATCAGCAGATTCTGCTGCTCTTGTAATTGCTGTTCCATTAGTAGGAATGTAGCTTGTTAAATATGAGCTTTGTTCTAGTTGTGCTCCCCAAATGTAGATACCACTAACACCATTAATTATTGGTTGTGAGCCATCTGTTAAAATTCTAAAAAAAGGAGATGAAGCTGTTGCTGTAAAAGTTAATGAACATTTATACCACTCATTTTTATATTCTTCTATATTTCCAATAGATGATAAAGTTGATGAAACTACAACACCATTAGTTAAGTCAAAAGTACCATTACCAAAACTTGTAATTAAAAGTAAATAATCTCTATCATCTTTTTTGGCAAAAACACTAAATGTATAATCTGATGCTAACAATGAAATTCCTTGTTTTCTTAATACACCACTTGTTGAACCATCAATTAACTTATCAGCATTTAATCCTCCATCTGGGGATGTTGTTTGATTACTGCTAACACTACCAGATTGTTTTATCCAACTACTATCACTAAAATCTTCGCTATAAGTTATTAGATTAGTCCTAGCTGGTTCTAAAAGGTAATGAGGACAATTAACTACTTTACCATTTAATAAGTCGTAGTTTAGTCTTGAATCTCCACTTGCTACTTCTTCTATTAGTCCAGTTGGTGCTATTCTAGTTCCAGTACTTGCTCTTGTAAAGTCAAAGTCTCCTACTCCATCTGATGGGAGTACAGAATAAAACTTGTCTCCTTGTGCTGCTGGTATTAATGCTAATTTTGGTTTTGCCATTGTCTTAATTTTTTATACGTCTAATATTTGTGTTTCGTGAATCCAATCTGCTAAACACTTAACTGCTTCTACGTTGTCTGCTCTTACTACTTGTACTGATACGTTGTCTATTGAACCAGCAAAAGCACTGCCTCCACTACTACCGTAAAATCTTAATATTTTATTTGTTCCTCCAAATTCAAATGTACCTTCATATACTCCAGTAGTTAAGGATGTAGAACTAAATATATTAGTAAAAGTACCAGACGCCCCTACGTAAGCATAAACTCTTACATACCCACTTGTGACAGCTGTTACTTCAAATCTAACTCTATATTTATTTCCAGCTGTAAATCCACTTACTGTTTGGAGTATCGGATTACTTGTTAAGTTGCCATTGGCTGTTCCTCCACTAATTGTCCAACCAGTTCCTTTAATCCAATCACTATCCGTTGCAAAATTTCCATTAACAACTTGATTAGGTTGTTGGCTAGTAAGCATTTCAAATTGACTACCAAAAAAGTCTGGTTTACCAATAACTGAAGGTGCTGTTTGTATAGCGTTTCCCCACCAAGTATAATTGTAATATAATCCCCAAGTTCCAGTATCCATTACTTCTTTGTTTTATAGTTATAATTTATTTCTATGTCTAGTGTGTTCGTTTGTGTCCACATATTTCTTTTTTCTTTCTAAATATTGCTTTAATTTAACAATATATTTTTCTTTAATTTTATATATCATAAAGCCCAACCACCAAAATCAGCTCCACTTTGATCAGGATAAAAATCATCCTCTGTGTTTGCGTTATACTCTGGATATGTATCCTGATTATATACCATGAAATTTGTAAAATTATTAGTATAAAATTGAGCAATATCTCTATATTTATTTGTCAAATAATCAACTTCATCTTTGCTTACGCTTTCACTAGATTCGCTTATGTGTTTATATACACCGCCATTAGCTACTGTATAAGCAGCAAAAGGCATGTAATAAACTAAAGCCCAATAAATAGTCATTGGCTTTACATATGTTTCTAAAAGCGTTTTATAAGCTGCATTTGCTGGATCATTTATTCCTGATATAATCAACGCTTGCAATTTTTCATAAAGTTTAGTTCCTAAATATATCTGCACCTCTGTGTCCATGGATATTTCTATCATGTAAACAAATTTATCAGGATCAATATTTCCTGAAAGAACAGAGTATCTTTTAAGATCTTTAGTTGTTACAAATAATGCTGTTGCCATTCTTTTCTTATTTTACGCCTGGATAATGCCCTTCATTTGGCATATCTATCGGAGCAATTTGGCTCTCTCTAGTTCCCCACGGATTCTTTTGATATGTTTTAGGTATTGTTCCTGTTTTTATATAATCTTTTAATTCTTTGCTAGGCTCTGTATTTGTTCTTAAACGATATAAGACTTGTTTCCAAGCATGTCGGCAGTAAACCCCACCTTTAAATTTAAAGAGATCATAGGGCTTGCCATCATGCCCTAGCTGTTTGTTTACTCCATCTCTACTAGCTCTATCAATATCTTCTAATCTATATACTACGTTTTTGTCTGATAGCTTCATCATGTTATCGCAAAAAGTTCTAGATTTGTTTCCTATTATATTTGGCTTTTGAGATTTCTTAAAATACTTATATCTAATTTTATAATTTTTAGAATCTAAATAAGAAAAACCATTAGGATCAGCAAATATTTCATCTTTCAGTTTAGTAAACATTGACTTCTTTTCTACTATTGAAGCAGAAGCCCATTCTTCATTAGATACATTTTCTTCGCAATATTCTCTAGAATCAACTTCTTCCCATTCCTCACTCATTACTTCTCCTTTGAGATGCTCTAATAAAATTTCTCCTTGTTCTTGAGTAAGCTCTGGTTGTTTAGCTAATTCAACTCCTGTTTCTTCTTCAACTACATCTTCATCAACTCCTTCTAATTGATCTAAATCATTAAATGATAAAGGTTTTAAAGTTTTAAAATATAATTCTAAAGAAATATCATTAATTGCTAATATTTCATCCATGCAATCAATTATTTCATCTTGATAGCATTTTATTACTACATTATCAAATAATAAAGTTGCAGTTTCTATTTCATCAGCGTTATTTCCTAAACCATCATTCCCATCCCTTACGCCTAATAGCATTGGAGAGGTTACTCTATGCCCAACTATCAATTTTCTAAAACACTCGTTAGAAAGGTACTCATAATGGCTAGGAGCATCATTTAAAGGAATATCATCAACAGTTGTTTTTGATTCTTGGTTTTGATTAAATGCTACAATTACTTTTTCTCCTCTTGCTCCAGTTAGTTTGTTTAGAACATCAGATTTAACTTGCATCATCTTTTCAGGATCTGGAACTCCGTTGTTAAAGTTTACTACTTTCGTTCCTGAAAAACCATTAATACAATCATTGATTAAATAATCTCCAATCTCGTTTTCTAATTTAGCATAAGGTAATGCTCCAGCATAATCGCAAGGATTGTAATAATAATGCCCTGGCGTATAAGGAGAAAGAACATAAAGCTCAACGCCTTTTTTATTTCCATAACCAAATGCTGGTATTCTTTCTGGCTTTTCTGTTGGTTTTATATTAGCCCAATCATTTGAATAATACCATGCTTCTATTTCTCCTTCATCATTGCATTTTTCTGCTCTTAATGTTTCCATTGGAAAATGATGCACTTGCTTTACTTTACCTTTTTCATAAACAACTTGAAAACAAGCCATTCCCAATATCTTAAAATCTTTGGCAAATTTTCTTAAATCTTTCTTCTTAAACAACGTAATCATTTGAGCATACTGCTCTGGTCTTCTAGATGCATCTAAAGCTGATATTCCTCTGCCATAAATCATATTAGTAACGCCATTTATAATAGCATTATTCGAAGTAGAGTTTATATACAGATCTATTAAGTAATTAAAATAGTCATTATCTACGCCATATTGAACCCAATCTTTGTGTTTAACTTCTGTTATAACTGGAGAAGTATATGCGCTTAAATTAGCTATAAATATATTTTTATCTATCATAATAGTATGTATTCATTTGTTGTTTCGTGTTCTGTAAATTGACCATCATTAATCGAATAAGTGCTTAATGCTTGATCAGTACAAAAGATTATATCTCTATATATAATACTAGATCCATTCAGAACTTCTAGTGTGTAAAAAGTCCCTTCTTTTAAAACTGGACTAAACGTAACAGATGTTTGCAAATAATATTTTGTTTTAGTAAAAGTAGGATTATAAGTAACCGAAGTATTTTGATCTTCATCTGTCAAAATAAGGCTAGTTGCTGCGTATTCTCTAGGAATAAACTTAAATGTTTGAGCGGTAGCATCAGTCTTTAAAATTATCATTATACTTTTCTTTATTTAAAAACCGATTTATTGCTTTTTTGTTTTATAATCAAAAAAAAAGGAGAACAAAAATTGCTCTCCTTAATTCTTCAATGTAAAAAACTAATTAAGTTCCTAAAACTACAACAGTATTAGTAGTATCTCCTATAATAGTTGGATCAATAAAATTAGCTGGCGATTTCTCTGTTCCAGTAATTGTTAAATTATACCCATTAAGATCTCCCATTGCTTGCCCAGTTGCAGTATTTACTTGCACTTCGCATCCATTTTCAATCCCAGCTAAAAAATAATTTCCGTTGTAGTCTTGAAAAATGATTTGCGGTCTTCCGTAAGAAAGCAACTTCATTTGTGCAGTAGTAGTTTTATCTTGTTTTTTAAGAACAACTGTTCCTGTTTGTGTCCAGAAACTCGTTCCGTTTTCTCTTGAGTTTTCGTTAGTTTGCTCAAAACCATTCGCTCCTTTTAGATCGAATTTGTAAAAAGTTAATGGAGCAGCAAAACCTTCAATTTCATTAGTTGCAGCCTCAAAAGTTGCTGTATCTAATAATCCGCTCGTATATGCTCCATTTATGTAAATAGCTATAATACCACCTACTGAATCTTTACATGGTTCTAAACGCCCTAAATTAACGTCACATGCCATAAGTTTATATATTTATAAGTTAATAATATAAAGGGAGCTTTTACGCTCCCCTTATTAAGTTTTAATTATCCTGCGTAGTAAACTACATCAGCTCCTACTCCTATAGCAGCGGCAGCCGTGAACCTCATGACAAGTCTCACATTTTGACTTCCATCAATTGGAGTCATATCAATTACACGTACTTCGTTATAGTCGTTTAAAAGACCAGTAGCAAAGAATAAGTTGCTTGATTGAGCAGCGATCATTGTATCATCTGACATTCCTCTACCTACAAAGATTGGAATTCCTCCGAAAGATAAACTTCCGTTGTTATACCATTGCGTTCCTTTGTTATCAGAACCAGCAGCTCCAATAGTAGCAGTAAATCCACCTAAAGCTCTAATGTATAATTTAGCAGCTTTGTTAGATACGTATAATTTTAAATCTTCTTTTCCGTAAAGCGCATTTGGAATTGCATCTACAACTCTTTGCATTTCATCTATGATGTTAGCAGCAGTTAAAGCAACTGGGTTAGCAACATCGATTACCGTTGCATCAGCAGCAGCAAGAGTTTCTAATCCATTGTATTCTCCAGCTTGCGCTCCACCTAAATTTCCAGTCCAGATATTAGTTTCGTTTGCAGCAGCAACTTTAGATGCTACGTGTCCTACTAAATAATCAGCGAATGATGATGGTAATCCGTTTGGATTAAAGGCAGAGTAGCCCATTTGAATAGATTCCCACGTGTTGATAAAGTCAGACTTACATAATTGTAAGTTTACTTGGAATTCTTCTGGTTGAATAACTACTTCAGTTAAATTCACGTTTGAAGAAGCAGAAAAATCACAAGTTCCATCTGCGATTAAACTACCAGTTTCAATTCTTTGAATAACTGATTTAAATTTTACGTTTGGCATTACTTCAACACCACCATCTTCGATTGTACTTGCGCTTAAAAGTGCCGCCGAGATGTACTTGCCAGCGAATTCTCCAGCATATGTGCTAGTGATATTTACTGTTGTTGCTAGATCAATTTTATTTGACATAATTTTTGGTTTTTTATTTATTTTAATTGTTATTGAATAATTTATTAAATACTCTGTCTTGAGTGCTCATTGGTTTGTTTTGAGCATATAGATTCATTTCTACTTTATTTTTTGCTTCAGGATTATGTTTGAAAGGTTTAACATCTTCTGACAATTCAACCTCTTTAACTTCTTCATTTGCTTCAGCAGATAATTCTTCTTTTGCTTCTTCTTTAGAATCTTCTTCCATGTATTCTTTATCTTCTCCCATTTTAGATTTTAAATCAGCAATTGCATCTTCTAGGTTTTTGATACGCTTTTCCATACCAGCCCAATCTTCAACATCTGCTTCTTTACCATCATCTTCTGCTTCTACTTCATCAATTTCTTTATCCTCAACTTCCATTTCTTCTTCTTCTTTTAATTCTTCTTTTACTTCATCAATGATTCCTTCTTCAACTACGCAAACATATTTACCATCTTCTGTTAAATAGTCGCCTACTGGGACAGGGATTCTTTCATCATCTTCAGATACGATAAAAACTTCGCTTCCTTTTTCAAATTTATCAGCTTCAAAACGTGTGCCGTTTTCTAGCTTCATTTCTTCTAGTTTTATTTCCATTCCTAAAAGAACCTTTACTTTGTTTAGAGTACTCTCTGCTTTCATATTAAATTAATTTATATTATTAAAACCTTTTTTTATTTAAACTGTTGTAAATTCAACTATTTTGCCCTGTTGTATTGCCTATCCCTTGATTTTGTAAATCTCCATTGCAACATTTAGAATTATAAGTATTGTCTTTACATAAGCAACCCCTTTTTCCTCCTGTTGGGCTTGTTCTACTTACTGTTGGTTGATTATTCTTGTTCTTGTATGACATCTATTATTTTTTGTAATAAAATTTCTTCTTCGCTTAATTGATCTTGTTGTTTATCTTGAGGTCTGTTTAACTTGTCTGCAAAATACCCCTCAATAGAAAAGCCTTTTACTTTGTTTTCTTTAACATAATCATTCCAGATTTCTTCATTATCTACTTTCATTGATACCATCCAAGTTCCTACTGGCATGTTTAATCCATATTTTCTAGATTTATCATGAACTTCATCTTCTATCAGCCAAGATTCAACTACTGTCATGCCTGAAAGTTTTTCTTCAGTATGTTCTAATGTTGCTCTACTTTGATTGCCTTTCTTTAAAAACATTTGAGATGCTTTAGCAACAGTATCTTTTGAGAAATAAATATAAAACTCATGACCATTAGAATTTCTATATATAGGTTTATCAGGAATTAAAGCAGCTCCCATTAATATCTTTTTTTCTTTAGATACTTCTGCAAGTCTAATTTGTTCCTGATCCTTTAATGCTATAAAGTCTACTTCTATTGCTGGATTTTCTACTACGCTAATAGCATCTATTCCAGATAGCTCTTGTTCTTCATCAATTACTAATTCTATTATTTCCATTTCTATTTTATTTAAAAACCTTTTTTTTTGATTTATGTTATATTAACCGCCTATAGTTGCGCCTTGAATAATATTATTTTCTAAACTTTGAGCTGTTGTAACATCTTGAGAAACTACAAATGCCTGAATTGGTTGTTGTTGTTGCTGACCAATTGCTGATGCTATTTGATTTGTTCCTCCTTGCCCTACTATATTAAATGATGGTGATTGAGCTTGTGGAGATGCTGCTCTTGAAACGCTAGAACCGCCACTTGTAGCTGACGCTTTTTTTGGATCAGTTGCTACTATATTTTTAACAGCTTTAAACCCAATAGATGCTGTAGCAGCAATATTAGAAAGTTTTAAAGCAAATTCAAAAGGAGTTGCTGTTTTTGTAGCAAGTTCAGTTGTAATACCTTGATAAGTATTTATTAATGCAGCAGCAACAGCAGCAGCTTTTCCAGCTTTGCTATTTTCTCCAAGAATTGTAGCTATATTAGAAAAAGTTTTTTGAGCCATTTTTAATTTAGCATCTTCAACTATTGCTTGTCTTTTTTCTTCATTATCTTCATCTATAATTTTTGCTTCTTGAATTTTACCATTCCAATAAGCAATTATTTCTGCTTTTTGTTGCTCTGTTGCATTAAGTTTTTCTAATTCAGCTAAAGCCTTTTCTTTTTCTATTATTGCTTTTTCTTCTTCTTTAATTGCTTCTTCTTCTTTTACCTTTTGTTCATGAGCATCTCTTATAGCCTTAATGTCATCTAATCGCTTTTGCTCTTTAGATTTTTCTAGTTCTAGCTCTGCATTTTCTTCATCTA
>Ga0206126_10004968_pt1 | contig 12468 bp, 10 predicted proteins | sample Helgoland_Spring_5_FD_148621 | JGI IMG/M metagenome (GOLD analysis project Ga0206126, IMG submission 148621) | Pelagic subsurface seawater microbial communities from Kabeltonne, Helgoland, North Sea - Helgoland_Spring_Bloom_20160412_1 | ecosystem: Environmental > Aquatic > Marine > Epipelagic ...
TTTGGTTAACGGAACACCACTTTTGCGACGATGGCTACACACCGTCGCCACTGATGATTCACGCGGCCATTGGAGCAAGAACTCAGCATATGAAGTTGGGCACCAATCTGATGTTGCTGCCCATCGCTGACCCCGTTCGCATTGCTGAAGACGCCGCAACGCTCTCACTGATGACCGGGGGACGTTTTGATCTTGGTGTCGGTATTGGCTATCGCCAGCTTGAGTTTGATCAGTTTGGTCGAAAAATTTCACATCGCCCCAGTCTTGTGGAAGAGGGCATAGAAATTTTACGTCGTGCTTGGTCTGGCGAGCCGGTAAATTTTGAAGGCAAACGTTTTAGCGTGGGTGATCTTTGCATAACACCAACGCCAAAGCGGGCGCCCAAGATTTTATTAGGCGGTATGGCCCCTCCGGCTATTGACCGCGCCGCACGAATTGCAGACGGGTTTCTCTGTACCGGAGGGATTGGTATGGATGTCTATGTGGAAGCCCTTAAGAATAATGGTAAGTCGCCAGAAGAGGGTAATATTATTCTCGGGTGCTGGGCCATTATTGCCGAAGATCCTGAGGCTGAAGCAGCCAACGTGGGCGAACACGTGCTCTATCAATCTAACGAGTACATACGCTGGGGCGCTTTCGGTCCGCCTGATCAAACGCCTCTGTTCCCGGATGCCCGGACGGCGATTGACAATGGCTTGTATGAACTTTGGGATGCCGATATGGCCGTAGAAAAACTGTCCGCGATGATTGAAACTTATCCGATGATTTCTGATATTCACTTCTGGGCCCAGTTTCCTGGAGAAAGTGTTGAGTCTGGAAATCGCCGCCTCAATTATATTGCCGAGAAGGTTCTCCCTAGACTGAAAAATTAATCTTTGGTCTGGTAAAGAAAAAAGATGCCGGCATGTGCCGGCATTTTTTTTGCGCCTCTAACGCTGGGATACTTTGGGCATCGGTAATGCTCTGTGCTTGCTCAGTCGCCAGGGCTTGCCGTGGCGCTTGCAGCGGTTATGACCGGATTATTGTCTACGGTAAAAACTAGCAGTGCATTGCCCGGTTCATGAAAGTAGAGTCCGTAGCCCGAATTCACGATAACGTGACCCTGGGCAACGGTTACTCCTGCGCCACTCATGCCACCCCCCGATGCCGCGACACCATTGACGGTGGTAAAGTCGCGGGTGGTGTCGTAGTCCCAGATGACTTTCCCTGTTTGACCATCGTAGGCCCGGAGATGGCCATCGAGATGTCCGGCAATCACCGCGTTAGTGAGTGCGGTAAGCGGCGCAGAGACGCCGGGATCGCAAAGTGGCCGATCGTCACCGCAAATGTCTTCCTGTACGTGACTCCATAACACCGAGCCGTCTTGCGCGTTAATAGCATGAACCCCTGGGCGCGCTAAATCAGGGTCGAGGGCCTCACCGTTGCGCGTGTCGTTCATATCGTTGATGGGTGCGTAAACCTGATTTCCTGCTGCCGCCATACCAAAATGAACCCCGCCCTGAATACTGCCACGTCCCACTTTGGCGACCCACTGACGTTGTGCTCCGGTGGCTGCATCGTAGGCCATCACGGTGCCATCCTTGTGACCGGCGACAATGAGATCTTCGGCTTCTGGGCGTCTGACCAGTAACGGACTTGATCCGAGATCGTAGTCTGGGCCCAGTTCGGGTGGGCAATTTGGATGATTGATCGACATCATACAGCCCACGTTCCAGGCATCCCCTGCAAAAACTTGGCGAGTCCACAACCGCTCGCCGGTGTCCATCCGAACGGCAAAAATGGCATCGCTGTTGCCGTCAGCGGGGGATGAATAATTTTCTCCCGAGCCGAAAAACAGACGGTTGTTAGCGGGGTCGAGGGTAGGACTATTCCAAACTGGGGCCCCCGATGGAGCCAGTATGGGGGTACCTACGCGGGTCACGCCTTGCTGGCTAGCGGGCTCGGGTACGGTATAGCTAACCCATTGGGTAGCGCCGGAGTCCGCATTAATGGCCATGACTTTGCCTCTAAAAGTACAGCAGGCGTAGTTCGGATCTGCAGCCGCGGTGACCTCTAGGGACGATACGGGAGCATAGAGAACGCCTTCGTGGTAGGCAGGGGTCCCGGTAATTGTCGCGCTGGGATGATCGTCAGCGCTGATTTTCCAAACCAGCTCGCCGGTCAATGCATTAACGGCGTAGAGATTAGCGATGATGTCACCAAAGAAAGCGAGGGGCTCAGTGTTGCCGTGTTGCCCCAAAACAACACCGGTGCGAACCTCTGCACTGGCTGAAAAAGACCAACGAACGCAGCCTGTATCGAGATCTAGCGCATAGACGGTGCCATCCTGACTTCCGGTATAAATCGCGCCCATTGCTACGGTGGGTTGTGAACGTGCTCTAAAAGCTCCCGCATAACCGAAGCTCCATTTCAGCCGAAGTTTTGAGAAGTCAGCGTTGTTTAAGCCTGCTACCGCATCGGGTATGAAGCGGGAAGTATCTCGCCCCCAGCCGGTGATTTCGTTGTTGTTCCACGATGCGAAAGTTGAGGCTTCGCCATTGCAAAAGTTGACTGGCTGTAACTCGGCTGCTTCCGCGGTGTAGCGTTTAGACGTGAGGTACTCAATGACGGCAATCTTTTGTTGCTTCGAAAGCGTTGAAGCCTGGGATGCCATAATGCCGTCTGTCATGGTGGTATAGAGCGCGGCCTGAGGCATCATTTCTAGCCAGGTTTGATGGGGAGCTTTGTAGACCTGACCCAGGTGGCAGGTGGCACAATATTTGTTGTAGAGCGCAGCTCCTGGCAGCGCATTGCGGTTGCTGAACTCCCCACCCGCCTGAAGCTCGTCAGTTGAGGTTAGCACTGCCGCGTCTTCCGAGGCCAAGATTTGGGTTGTGCCCAGTAAGCTCGCGAAAAGGATCCCAGCGCTCACAAGTTTCAACCACGAGTGAGAGTACTGGTGGCACAAAATGCTGCGGCGACTGCTGAGCATAAAAATTCCTCTGTTGCGGTGCGCTATTCGCACCGCGGATATTATTCTTAGACTGCTATGTAAGCGGGTTCAGTATAGAGTACTTTGACGTTGTTTTTTTGACCACCCAACGAAACTGAAAGAGGTTTGTCATGATAAATCGCCAAGTCGTATTGGCTGCTCACCCCCGTGGGGTCCCCTTGGCGGAGGATTTTAGCTTGGTTGAGGCAGCTGCACCGAAAGCCGGCCCTGGACAGATGGTCGTGCGTAATCTTTACCTTTCGTTAGAGGCCGCGATTCGCAGTTGGTTAGACGGCACAGCCAACTACTTCGAGCCCATAGCTTTGGGAGGCGCGATACGGGGACCCTCAATTGCACGTGTTGAAACTTCGCACTTGGCGGGCTTTGAACCTGGAGACCTTGTTTTTGGTTTGCATCATTGGGAAGACTATTCCCTCAGTGATGCGAATACGGTTCTGCTTCGAAAACTTAGCCCCAACCCAACGCTGCCCCTAAGTTGGTATGCCGGGGCACTGGGTGGCTCGGGACAAACTGCGTATGTTGGGCTCCATCGCATTGGTCGCATGAAGCCTGGAGACACCGTTGTGGTAAGTGCCGCCGCCGGGGCAACGGGCAGTATGGCGTGTCAAATCGCGAACCTTGAGGGTTGCCGTGTGGTGGGTATTGTCGGTTCTGATGAGAAAGCCGAGGTGGTGCGAGAGACATTGGGTGCCCACGCCGTTATCAACTATCGAAAAGAACCCGATTTGGTTGCCGCTTTGACTCGAACCTGCCCCGAGGGCGTGAATGTTTACTTCGACAATGTGGGGGGAACTTGACTCGAACTTGCCCCGAGGGCGTGAATGTTTACTTCGACAATGTGGGGGGAACTACGCTTGATGCTGCATTAATGGCAATGGCTCAGGGTGGTCGCATTGTGGGTTGCGGAATGATTTCTGATTACAACAATCCTGGGAGCCCCACGCCCTTATACAACCTGTGGCAAGTTGTGGAGCGTCAGTTAAACCTGCAGGGATTCTTGCTCTACAGCTATCTCGACGATCTGCCGGCGGCATCTGCGGCGCTGGAATCTTGGCTGTCTGCGGGCAAGCTTAAAGCGCTAGAAAATATTACGGAGGGCTTGTCCGCGGCGGGGGATGCTTATAGCACCATGATGGCGGGTACAACGATGGGTAAGAATCTCGTGTCAGTTGCAGAGGCCTAGCCACCCAGGCGCTCCGCAACACGGTTTGTGAGAAACCTACTGGCGATGGGCGGCCCAGCGAATGGCGTTTGCTAGCAGCTGTCGATAATGAGCGTTGCCAAAAGTGGCTGTGTTGTCGCCGGGCTGCAGATACACGATGCGGCTATTTTTATGCTGCCGAGTCCACCCTAGAATTGCCGAGCCCTCGTCTGGGTACCAGTTGTCATTGCAATACAGGCTGCCGAGTCCACCCTAGAATTGCCGAGCCCTCGTCTGGGTACCAGTTGTCATTGCAATACAGGTTGCCAGTGACAGCATGATGCGCCGAATAAAAGTTCTCACGCACAAAATCATGATCACTGCGAAGTAAGGGGTCTATGGCGTCCTCAAAAACTTCGCATAAATAGAGTTCGTCGGTTAATTCAAAAGTGTCTGGCAGTCCATGGGCAATAGGGTGATTCGGAGAAGCTACGCTGATTTCGTGCCTGACCTCATGACGATAGCCTGAATCGAGTACCGATCGACCGCGGCAGTCTTGGGGGTTATAGAAAAATCGTCCGCCAATGATTTCGCCAAACTCTGGCCACATTGGCCAAGACGCTAGCGCGTGGTGAAGAAATACCATGCCCTGACCCGCGTCTAACAGTCGATTCATATTTTCCTGCAAGCTTTTTGGAGGCGGGGTGAGTGTTGGGGGTTGGGTGCTGAAATCAATGCCCGGCATGTCATAAAAAACCAGCACATCGTAGGGGGCGGCTAGATCAGGGTTGAGAAACGCTTGACTAGCCGGCTGCTCAACCAGCGTGCAGGTAATATCAGCAAGGCTATCCAGACATTCGCTGAAGGCATCTCTGGGGTAGGGGTGCCCTTTGGTTGCCACTAGCGCAGTGAGTTCCGGGTGGTAATTGATAATGCCCATGCTGTTGGCTCTCCTTTCCTAGCAGCGGAAGCTTGTCCCGTGTATAGGTATTGTCGCTACCTTTGACTTGTCTTTTTTGATGTCATCGTTACATTGGTGGTTGAGATTTTCCCAGGATTTAGGTACCTTTATGACCGCTAACGAGTCCGTTATTTTGCCCCAAGAGCTCGATCGACCGCCCAAGCAAGCTGAACCCGAGCTTAGAGGCGACTCTATCACCGCCGATCGTTATACCTCTAATGATTATCTGCAGCGTGAGCTGAAACAGGTATGGCGCAGGGTTTGGAATATCGGCGGTGTGTCTTATCAAATGACCGATCCTGGCGATTACCTTACGACAGAGGTCGGTCATGAGTCCGTTATTCTTGTGCGACAGCTCGATGGCAGTGCCAAGGCCTTTCTCAATGTTTGCCCCCATCGGGGCACGCGAATTACCGATGCTACCGAGGGTGCGGTAGAGCGATTTCATTGCCCCTACCACGGTTGGCAATTTGATTGGGAGGGGACTGTTGTTGCGGTGCCTGATGAAGAGGACTATCGCGAGAGCCCCTGTGGTCGAGCGCGGCTGCGAGAAGTTTTGTGCCAGGAACGCTTTGGTCTTATTTGGTACAACCTTGATTTAGAGGCCGCCTCGCTAGAATCCTTTTTGGGAGCTCAGATTACTCAAGAGCTTGACTCCCATCGCATAGAAGACATGGTTCGTGTTTTGGATATCACTGCGGAGGCAGAGGCCAATTGGAAAATCATCACGGATAATTTTAATGAGGCTTACCATGTGAAGGTGAGAGCTTGACTCCCATCGCATAGAAGACATGGTTCGTGTTTTGGATATCACTGCGGAGGCAGAGGCCAATTGGAAAATCATCACGGATAATTTTAATGAGGCTTACCATGTGAAGGTGCTTCATCCAGAGTTGATTCCCTATATCGCTGCAGACTACCAAGATTGCCAGTTTGATCTTTTTCCCAGCGGCCACAACCGAGGATGGTTTCCTGCATTTATGCCCTCACAGCAATACGGTTCCGAAATTATTGGCGAGCCACTAAAAAGCATGGCGCAGGCTTGGGATGTTGATAGCGATGACTATCAAGGCAGAGAGACATGGAGTGATCTGCGTTTGGCAATACAACAGTCTAAGCGTGAGCGGGGTATTGACCGAGGCTTCACCCATTACGCCTATCGATCAAACTATCAGCTGACGGATTATGTGATTTATAACCTGTTCCCCAACAATGTTATTACTGTGGGCCCTGATGGCGTGCAGTTACTCAGGCCACGACCCCATGCTAAAGATGCGGGACGCTGCTACTTCGACCATTGGTGGCTGGTCAATCGTGTTGCTGGGCAAGACATGACGCCGTCTCCGGCGGGTGGGCCGGATCTTCCTGTGGAGGATGCCGAACATGAACAGGTGGCTTACGGTGAAAAGACCTTGGGCACGACGGCGGATCAGGATTTGAGTATCGCCAGAGCCCAGCAAGCGGGCCTGGCTTCTTCGGGATTTCAGGGCTTTTGGATGCCAGACCAAGAACGCCGTGTACAGGCGTTCCACGAGCACCTCAATGACCTTATGGCCGCACCCTAAATAGGGATAAGTGGTGTGGTGTTGCACCCACACCGCAAAGATTAGCTCTAATCTAGAACTGCAGACGCTTGGTAAAGCCGCCGTCTAGCACCATATTGGTACCTGTGGTGAACCCTGAGCGTGGGCTGGCTAGGAAGGCTACGGCATCGGCAACTTCTGCGGCACTGCCCATACGGCCCATGGGAATCGCCGCGACTGTCCCTTCATAAACTTCGGGCATTGCCTGCTTAATGTTGTCCCAAGCACCACCGTCTATGAATACTGGTCCCGGGCTTACCGAGTTCACCCGAATACCTTTGGGCGCCATATCCTGCGCGAGGTTGCCGGCATAGTTGAGTAGGGCCGCTTTCACCGCGCTGTAAGGCACAGCGCCCGCAAAGGCTTCGAGTGCCGCAGTCGATGAGATGACAACAATGTTGCCTGCATCTGATTTCTCAAGGTGCGGTGTCACTTGCTGCACGCCGCGCCAAGTTGCGAGCATGTCGACCTCAAAGTTTGCACGCCATCCGTCCTCAGAGGCATCAGCGCCGCCGGCTGAAACGTTGGAAACAAAGATATCTACTCCGCCTAAGGTGGCGACACAGTGGTCCACCCAAGCTTGCATCGATTCGGCACTGGCGACGTCAACAGCGGCTCCAGCTACCTCCGCCTAAGGTGGCGACACAGTGGTCCACCCAAGCTTGCATCGATTCGGCACTAGCGACGTCAACAGCGGCTCCAGCTACCTTAACGCCGTGGGCTTCGAGCTCGCTGACTGCTTGCTTCACCTCGGCATCATTGCGAGCACAAATGCCAACATGACAGCCTTCGGCCGCGAAACGTTCGGCAATGCCACGGCCGATACCCTTAGTTGAGCCAGTAATTAGGGCGACTTTTCCATTCAGTTCAAGATTCATGATATTTCTCCTATTGGGACTGACTTGTTATTAAAAAAATGCTGTTCAGATTTGCTCATGGGTGCCGGCGCTTAATGAACTCTGCGATTAGTGCATCACGATGTAAGGGCCAACTCTCTAATAGCGCCGTGCGTTTGAAGTAATGACCGACTCGATACTCCTCGGTGGTGGCGATACCTCCGTGCATTTGTATGGCCTCTTGAGTGACACTTCGCGCTGCTGCGTCAACCTTAGCTTTAGCCGCTAGCGCTAACTGCACCGCATTGTCGGCATGATCATCCCAAGCCTTACAGGCCGCTAAAACTAGAGACCGGGTTAGCTCAGTTTGTATGAGCATACTCGCCATTCTGTGTTGAAGGGCCTGAAATGACGCTAGGGGTTGTCCAAATTGCTCGCGCTGGCGCGTGTACTCGACGGTCAGATCTAGGGCTCCCTGCATGGCGCCTACGCCCTCAGCCGCAGCGACCAGCATGGCGCGTTGATACAGTGCCTGGGTGGCTAGGTCGGCAGATGCGCCAGACAGCAGAAGGCTGGCTTGATCAAAAGGTACATCAACAGCAATGTGGGCACCTCGGCGCCCATCATGGCTTGGGTAGGAAGAGCGAGACACGCCGGGCAGCTCAAGATCCAACATAAGCCAATGCAATTGTTCTTCGTAGCGCACTTGAGCGAGCAGGTGGGTGGCGCTGCCTCCAGACGGTACAAACTGTAAGTCGCCATGAAGTCTTGTCTGTCCCGAATCGCTAGCGGCCATCAGAGGTGCGGCGGTTGCCTGTGGGATTGTGGCAATAATTGAACCGTCGATTATCCCCGGTAGGTATCGCTCTTGCGCGGCTTGGGAGCCTGCTATTACGACGCCTCCTGCAAGTACAACGGATTCGAAAAGAGGCTCTCGAACCAGATATTGGCCAAATAATTCAATGAGTGGGGCAATGTCGGCGAGTCCAAAGCCAAAGCCTCCCGCGTTTTCAGGAATGGCCATGGCTGTCCAACCCATCTCTGAAAAAGCTCGCCAGTGGTTGGCGTCCATGCCTTCGCCAGCATTTACTGAGGCTTGCCTGTCAGCAAAATCGTAATTGTCACGCAAGAAACGCTCGGCGCTGTCTCGCAACATTTGCTTTTCGTCACTCACCGCGAATCCTCACCCAAATTCTTTTGCTCATAGCCCCAACACCTTTTTTGCAATGATGCTGCGCTGAATTTCAGCCGTGCCACCGTAAATTGTAGAGGCCCGGTTATTGATATATTCCGCCATAGTCGTTAACGCATGCTCCGGTACTGGCATATCCCCGCTGTAAAGGGGGTCGAGAATATTCAGGCATTGGGGGCCGGCAGCGGGTCCCACTAGGTCCATACTTAATTCATTGAGGCGCTGACCTAATTCTGTGCCCACGACTTTAACCAGCGACGATAGCGCGCCGGGGTTGCCGCCCGTTTCAGCCGCGCCCTTGATTCGAAGTTCAGTATGCTCCAGCGCTAGGGCATCGATTTCTGCTTCTGCGAGACGGTGCTGAAAGACGATATCCTCTGCTCGAGTACTCCCGCCCCAGGGGCTGAGTTCAGCTTGCCGGTGAATTTTTCGCAACTGTTTTTTCACGTCGATGGTGAAATTGTGACCGCCGCGCTCAAACTCGAGTAAAAACTTCGCCACGGACCAGCCGTCGTTTTCAGCACCAAGAAGGTTTGCACAAGGGACCCTAACGTCGTCAAAAAACACCTGGCATTGCTCAACCTGGCCATCAAGACTGACGATAGGTGCTATGGAAATACCGGGGCTATCAAGCTCAATCAGTAAAAAACTAATGCCCGCTTGGGGTTTTACTGATTTATCGGTGCGTACCAAACAAAAAATCTGATTGGCATGCTGCGCCATGCTGGTCCAAATTTTGGTGCCTGTGACTACGTAATCACTGCCATCACGAATGGCGCTGGTTTTTAGTGAGGCCAAGTCAGAGCCGGCGCCGGGCTCTGAATATCCTTGGCACCAGATATGCTCGCCAGACAACATTCTCGGCAGATAATGGTGTTTTTGATCTTCTGTTCCATAGTGCATCAGCATAGGGCCCAGCATCTGGATACCCATCATCACTACGCTAGGTGCATTAGCGAGCTTGCATTCCTCCTGAAATATAGCGCGCTGTTGAATATCCCAGCCCGGCCCTCCGAACTCTTTGGGCCAGTCGGGCGCTATCCAGCCTTGTGCATGGAGCTTTTTCTGCCAGGCTAATGCCGCGTCGAAATCTGAAAATACGGAGGTGGTGAGCTCGCCGGCACGGCGTAACTCCGGGGTAAGTGCTTCATGAAGAAAGTCACGTACAGACTCACGAAATGCTGGGTAATCGATCATGAAGTGACCCTCAAATGTTTTGTTGATTGACTGCACAATTTTTACAGGGTTACGCCCTGTTCACGTAAGCCTTGCCTCAATTTGTCTTTTTGCACCTTGCCAGATGCAGTTTTTGGTAATGCGGTCAGCAGTTCAAGATGCTGTGGCCATTTCTGCTTGGCCAAGCCACTGTCTGCCAACAGTTCCTGCAAATATTTCATGTCTACCTGATATCCTGGCTCGGCTACGATACAGGCGCCAATGCCTTCTCCCAACCGTTCGTGGGGCACCGCAACGACAGCGATCTCCAAAATAGCCTCGGAGCGCAGCAAGATTTCCTCAATTTCCCTGGCGGCGATGTTTTCTCCGCCTCTAATGATGATGTCCTTTTTTCGGTCAGAAATGATCAGCGCTCCAGATGCCGACAAGCGACCGATATCGCCAGTGCGAAAGTACCCCGAGGGCGAGAAGGCGTCGAGATTCTGCTGGTCATCGCTGTAACCCAACATCATGGCAGGTCCTCTCGCCAAAATTTCCCCATCGGTATCGAGACCAACATCATTGCCGTGCTCATCGACAATTATGACGTCATAGTTGGTGACGCGGCCGTCGGTTTCAGCCGCTAACGTCCGTTCTTCAGCTTCGAGAAAGCCCACCGTGACCAGCGGCACTTCTGTGGAGCCATAGACCCGTACCGCACGGCAGTCCTTTAAGGTATCCCAGGCAGAATAAATCAGGGCTGACGGTACCGAGGCACCACCACAGGCAAACTGACGTCATAGTTGGTGACGCGGCCGTCGGTTTCAGCCGCTAATGTCCGTTCTTCAGCTTCGAGAAAGCCCACCGTGACCAGCGGCACTTCTGTGGAGCCATAGACCCGTACCGCACGGCAGTCCTTTAAGGTATCCCAGGCAGAATAAATCAGAGCTGACGGTACCGAGGCACCACCACAGGCAAACAAGCGAAAGCCCGGTAAGGTCTTTCCCTGCTGCTGGCAAGTATCTACCAGTTCTTTCAGAAATGGTGTTGCGCTTACGCAGACCGTTGCGCCGTAGGCTTCAATAAGCTTTATCGCGTCGTTCGCATTCCACTGGGACATTAGCAGAGTTTTTACCGGGGTTAGAAAGGGCATCTCCATGCCATTTACATAGCCCGTAATGTGCGTCACTGGGGACGGCATTAACATGAGGTCCTGATGCGAAAGGCACCATCCGTTGACACTGTTATCCAGAGCAGCGGTCAGCGTGTTATGACTGTGCCGCACTTGTTTTGGATCGCCTGTAGTACCTGAGGTATAGAGCAGTATTTTGGTGTCGTCTGGGTGAACCGCTGCGGGCACTGCAGGCTGTTTTTTGCCGGATTCAAGCACTTGATCAAAGCTTTCAAAGCTATCGGCTAGCGGCTGTGGTTCACCCAGATAAATCACCCGTCGCAGGTCGGGGCAGTCGTCGAGGAGTTGCTCCATCATGGCGACATAGTTGAAGCCGCGCAGTTCAGCAGGAATAAAAAGCACCCGCGTTGCAGCATGGCGGAGAATGTAACGCACCTCTTTATTACGATAAATCGGTACGATGGGGTTAATCACGAACCCGCCGATAGCTGCGGCCAGCATGACTATTACAGCATAACGGCTATTGGGTAGTTGAAAGCTGAGCGTGTCGCCGGGGTTAATGCCTCTAGCGAGTAACCCTGAGGCTAGAGCTGCCCCAGATGCCCACGCTTCGCCGTAGCTCATGGAGGAACCATCATCAAAACGAACAGCAATGTCTTCAGGGCAGTCTTGAGATAATTGTTGGGCTGCTCTGGCTAGTGTTGTGTTGCGATATATGTCCCGTGACATGGAGCTCCTGTCGCGTTTTGACTGCTGTGGCTGTCACTGCGGGATTTGCTTTTAGCTATTAGCCGCACTAACAGAGTGCCCCAAGGATATCGCAATTTGCATGAAGCAAACAAACAAGATTGTTTGTGTTTGCGATCGGTGGCATTGTGCCAGTCATGGGCCAAAATTGCGCGGCGCGGTGGCAGTGCCCTTTACCACATGCCGTAGCGAGAAATCGAAGGCATTGCCGACTCGGCTCTTTGCCTAGAAACCGAAATTCTAAAACTTAGGGGATGTTCCAGCGATGTCTGACTTACCACAAATCACCGTTATTGCTCGGGATGGTGCGACCTCTGTCTTGCAGCAAAGTGCTGGGCAGGAGTCATTGATGCAATTGCTCTTTGACAGCGATCAAGGGGTGGAGGCGGCCTGCGGTGGCTGCGCATCTTGTGCCACTTGTCATGTCTATATAGCGGAGGATTGGGTGCCGCGTTTGCCACCTCGTGAGCAAGTTGAAGATTTATTGCTTACATACTCAGAACATTTTGATAAAAGTCGATCACGCTTGAGTTGCCAGATAGCGATGAAACCCGAACTCCATGGTTTGATATTGGAGATAGCGCCGGAAGAATAGGCCGGTGATGACGGCTGCTTAATTGGGAGCGTCCTCGGCGCAGACTATTTGCCTTAACATAGGGCCGAGTCGCGGCTAGGCAACCCGGGGATATGCTGTCTCGGTGATAGACAAATGTCGGCTGTGGAAACTGA
>Ga0206126_10004970_pt1 | contig 12465 bp, 9 predicted proteins | sample Helgoland_Spring_5_FD_148621 | JGI IMG/M metagenome (GOLD analysis project Ga0206126, IMG submission 148621) | Pelagic subsurface seawater microbial communities from Kabeltonne, Helgoland, North Sea - Helgoland_Spring_Bloom_20160412_1 | ecosystem: Environmental > Aquatic > Marine > Epipelagic ...
GTAGAGGGTTAATAAGAGGTTGGAACGCTAAACCATTAGTTGGTAATTTAGATGAAAACCTATCTGTTGGCGTTTATTCAAAGCCTTTTATTCCTAATGGTTTTAATATATCTACAGAAAGTTCTAATGACTTCCAGAATGCTTTCAATAGATCCTCGGAAGAACTAACCTTAACTGAGTATACTTCAATTATATCAAATTCCATTGATTGGCCTTATGTCTCTTTAACTTCGGGGCAATCTTCTCCAGAATATGTATGGTCATATACTGGTAATATTTACCCCGATGATAAACTAGAAATAGCAGTATTTGATGGCTGGGCTGAGGGATGCAGAATGATTCCTTGGAGTGCTAAACTTACTTGGAGCGACGGTTTGGTTACTCGTGAAACTGGTGGATATTACCAAATTTTAGGTACTGATTCTGCCAAGATCCGCTCCCTTGACGATACAGGATTAACACAGTCACAATATACCTCCGAAACTGGTGGTGGTCCTTGGGGGGAATCATATGTATTTTACGAAAGTGGTAAAGGCATAATTGACATAACCAGAGATGAGAAGCCAAAATTTGTTCAGGATATAGCATATATTCAATATGACACAAGTGGAATCCCTTATAATATAGCTCAAGGAGTTGGCTTTTCCGTTAGGTATCAAGAATCCATTTCTTCCAGTGATCCAAATTTTTCAGAATTAAACAAGCCAGAAGTAAAGTGGGAAGACGTTGGTTTTATTTGTAATTTAGAGTTATTGGGTAAAATTAATAAAGATAACAATGACGACGACGACGAAGATGAAGATGAAGGGCTGTGTGAGCCACCACCAGGCTGCCCCGGCACAGAAGGCGCTGCTGGAGCTGGGGGCGAGCCACCGGGCGGTGGCGGCAACGTCGGCAACAAAGACAAATCGGTTTCTGGCGCTTTTTTTAGTGGAAGCATAGATTTTAATAAAATAAGTCTTGGCGATTATTTGGAATTTAGTCCGTATAATTTTGACTTCTCTGGTAAATACATGGAGACCTATGGAACTGGCTTTCCTAGTAATTATAATTTAGATAATAAGTTTTATTATGACAGAAGGGGTAACAATATTAGCACATTTAGTAATGCGATTGAGCTGTCCTATTTGCTTAACAGTTATTATAATACTTTTACATTAGGCACAAAAAGGGGTATATGGCAGTCATTTAAAGTTGATATTGAAGAATACGCAAATGACAAAAGTGGAGATTTTTATAATGGGCCATTGTTAAAAGCGACCCCTATTAATTCTAACTTTTTGCAGATACAATCCCTAATCTACGGAGAAATGGGGGGTTATAAAATTGAGTTTAATAATCAAGATGGGATTGATAGTAAATATCAATACTCAATGCCGATTTCCATAGGGGTTCAAGCCAGTGACAACGGTCAGCGGTGGAAAAACCTAATGCTGAAAGATTTCAATTACGATGGAAATAGCCACGAACTCATAACTGACGGATTGGAATTACAAAAACAACCGCTATCCTTTATTGAGGGTTCTGAGCTAAGAGTTGATAACGAGAAAGAGGGGATAGACTCAATAATCATAAATTCAAATGATCATTCAATTATATCGGGAGATGGCGTATTTTTAAATCAAGTAGAATCCATTGGGCTAACTTTTACAAATCTTGGATATGGCGTATTTACTGGAGTTGGATTCCCTGAAGAAATAGATGTTTCGGATTTTTATAAAGAAGATATCCAATTCCAGTATAGTGGAAATTATTCTGGATCTTTACTTGGTTTCGTTTCTGGCTACAAAGTAGTGAAGCCACAAGAAGAAGATGATGAATTAGACTTCGAAGACATAATATATCCCTGCCCTTCACCTAAAATAGTTAAAAGATCAAAGTCTGTTATTATTGAAAGTGGGCTTGACAGCTTTGGTAACTACTATACAATTTCTCAAGATGAAGAGGCTGAATGTAGCGGGTGCGATAATCACTATCAAATAGAAATTCCAGTTGGCCACCCCATTAATTCTGGCGTAGATATCGAAGATCCGAATTATATAAAAACTGGCTATGTTCTATGTAAAGAAGAGACACCGGAACAAGAAAAAGAAAAGTTAATACCGAAAGTAACAACTATATCATATAGCGGATTTTTTACAGGCTTTGAAGGTGAAAATATATTTCCATCAAATAATACATATTTTAATGGATCATTCACAGCCGACTTGAAACCAGAAGCCCTTTTTGAGATCGCTAATCAAGTGGCGGTTTATCCAGTTAATACAGCCTCTTTATTCTTTGGGGATATCTCGGTTATCCCAAATTCCGTTATAAAAGGGGAAGAAGAGGAATCAAACCCAGAAAGTGATCAAAGCATCAGCTTTAGAACTGGGTTCATATTTGAGAATGAAAACCCTTATAGGTATTATAGATTATTCTATAGCGGGTTCAGTGTTCTCCCATTAGAGGAGGGCTTTTTATCGCAGAGTGGAATAACGATATTCGACGAGATTAATTTGTATGGACCAACTAATTATCAATTTGATTTGAGTGGGTCACAAGAGATTACCCTATATGATGCTACTTATTCTGGAAACTTACAAGTTCCAGTTTTCGGCAATGTAACTGGCATACACACTGGCAGTAGCTTTTCAGGAGTATTGCCCGTCAATGAAAACAAAACTGGAATTATAACCTCAGACTTCTTCTACAATGGCGAGCAAGTTTACGCTACTGATTTTTTTGGCAACTATGTCACCAACTTAACTGGAATTGGAGAAGCTTCTGGGACTATTACTGGATTGTTTTATAATACAGAAACTAGCAGGTTGTATAATAAAATAGAGGTCCAAAAAACAGTTACTGGATATGAAAATGTCAAAGTGGAAGTTAATCAAATAGATGATATCTTCAGCATATTGGGTTCAACTAACGAACAAATACTTATAGATATTGAAGCTTCCGCTAGATTCACTGGGCTTGGGAATGTTAAAGCTTTTCAAAGCGGAGTTAATAGTTTTACAACGGTCAGCGGCTCGGAGACTGGATTTATAAATGATGGAAGCGGTAGCTATGATTTTTATAGATCTCAATCTTTTGTTTTAGGAGAAAAGCTTCTACTTCAAAATGGCTATAAAATTTTAACTGAAGACTCTGGCAATCTAAATTTAGAAGAATTAGAAATTGCGAGAATATTTAACTCTACTCCGTCTGGGTATATTAATTCTCAAGTAACATTAAACTACAATAATCCGATTATAAATGATAGAATAATAATTGATAACAATGCCTTTGTAAGAAATACGGGGAATCAGTTACCAAATCTATTTAAGGATATAACTGGTTTGTCGAATGTTATTAATAGTGGCGAATTCGGATTTATCGCATCAATAAGTGATAACAGCACCTTACAGATCTACACAAATGCCTTGGGAGATCTTGGTAATTTAATAACGGTCAGTTCTATCGGAAGCGATGGGAAGCCAACGTTTCAATCGGATACTTTCACTGGTGGTCAAAATTTGTATCAACCATTAAGTGGCTACGGGACTTTTTCTGGTAGTTCTTCGGAAACAATTAATAATACTGGGATCTATGAAGTAGATTACACAGGCGAAATTAGTGGTATAATTAATATATATACTGGTAATAAGTATTTTACCGATACATGGGTTTTGCATTCTGGAAGATACAACAAAGATTATAGTTTTAAATCTGGCATTCCTAGTGGGGTTATAACCTCGATCTATGAAGATGGCTATAATTATCTAGGCATTTACCCAAGTCAATTTAATTTATTTATTGATTACGTGCCTAGTGATTTGATAGACTATGATGATACCAACAATGAAGCTGACGTCGCTGAGTTAATAGTTACTGGGATAAATTTAACTGGATATAAAATCCCAATATACGGAGACAAATAATTATGGGAGGAAGATTTAAAATTATAAAAACTGGGGCAGAAACAATTCAAATTGCTGCTGCTAGTAGTATTGCAATTTCCAAAGAAAGGTATCAGCCAAATGGTGTTGATTTTTATATGGGACACGGCAAAGATGGTTCGGATCAAGATTTGAGAATATCATCTCGAATTTATATGACTGAAAAACAATATGAGGCAGAGGAGAAATCTATAGAATATGCTTCGGAGGTAGGTGTGACTGGCCCGGAAATTATCACAGATATCAAAGCTGATAAAGAACCCTCACCACAAAGTAGGGAATCCCCTTACGAAGCTTTCCATATTAAAGGCTTGGGGATCGACTTTACTCCTATATGGGACGACGATCCCCAGAAAAGGAGTTATATATATTTAGAATTAGATTTGCATCGAACCCTAGATGTTCGTTCTGCTGCAATTGTTTGTGGACCTGTTAATGGCAATGGTAATGGAAAAATTCCTGGAGAACAAGATGAACGCACTGATTTCCTCCCAGAGGAGGAGAAATTATTGGGATGGCCCTCCTTCCCCTCGTCATACCTTTTTAGCCTCGAACCAGATGAAAAAGGTGATCTAATCGACACGTCCACGGGCGAAAAGCCAACTAACGATAAACTCGGTGAAAGTAGATATCAAAAAAAAGCATACGTGCTAATTGGATATTTATCTAAGGACATTTTGGCAGATTCGGGAAGTGTTATACTGTTTGATTCTAAAGCTAAAGACACGGGTTTATATATGTCGGTAGTTGGTTGTGTTGAAAATGATCTTGAAGTATCTCATGGACTTTCCAACGAAACTCCAGTGCTTAACTTGTCTCCGCAATTTGCATCGGCGCAATTGAGTTCGAATTATTTCGAATTGTTAGGTGAGGGAGAGGATGAATAATACTTTCAATCGATGAGTGATTTTGTAGAAATAGGTAGTGAGGAATATTACAAGGAGGCTTCTGAGAAAAAAAAGAAAAGCCAGCCTATTAATTTTGAAAACACAATCTGGCAGACTTTGGATCAAAAGCCATCTATAGGAAATTTATACTTCTTAGATAGTTTGCTATATAATTCTTGCAAATCTAAAGCAGAAGAGGAATTGGGATATAGCCAAGAGGAAGAAGATCTTGAAGAAAGGGAAAAGAGAATCATAGAACTTTATGAAGAAAAGGAAGGCGATATAGAAAGATTTAATATTGCCAATTACCAAGTAGGAGCGAGTATAGATAGTATTTATGATGTAACCTTTAAAAACAGAATGTATCAACTAGATGTTCTTATTTTAACGCTCAGAACCGTCAGTTTTCCAAATTTATATGGGTTGAACATTACATACCCAGAATTAACTACCTATGCCACTAGGTCGTCAACCCTTCCACTTTTCACAGAAAGTCACGAAAGAATGACTGGGCAAGCACACGTTGGGGGCCTTAAGATAGATACTAGATTCATCTTAAGAAGAAATGGGCGATATCTGATCAAAGCGTCCGCCGTAGGAAACGGTTTCACTACAAACGGATTTGGAGCTCCTGTAGGAATAATCTCATTTTTAGGTGGAAGTCTCCCGATCCTTTTTGTTTCCTCAGATCCAGAGGAGCAACCTCTTTATGCTTTCGGCTCCATTAGTCCAATCGAGTATAACAATAGTGGTGAAAAATTTGAAAATACTAGAAATTGGTCACTTTCTGAAGAATTAAAAAAATATGAAGACGGAGATATTGAATTCGAAAAATTGTCTTTATTAGCTCAAAAAACTGTACAAACTATCGCAGATTAATACTGCCTAGATCTCCTTTTTGGTTAACTGGTGATTCGGAATAGTCCCAAGAATAGTTAAATGTAATTTTTTTCCCGAAATTTGGGTTTGATCCTATAGTTTTTGTAATCAAAATTTCATCTCCTGATAGATAATCCGTTGAAATTCCCAAAATTTCATCATGAGTGGATTTTATTCCTTGTTCAATACCAATATCATCCTTAATTACGGCAGTACCATTAATGGATAACTTGGCTCTTTCAAAGTATTCTAAATTTTGAAGGACGTATTCGTCTGAACCTTCTTGCTTCAAATATACTTGACCAACTAGTGCATAAGGTTGTGCTTTGAAGTATGGATATTCTATGCCAACAGAATAGTCAAATTTTTCAAAACCTTCTTGCGGCTCTTCTTCGTTTGTAACGTTAACGGAAAAACTTATTTCCCCTTTAAATTTATTTTTTGTAACACTGGCCGAGGTATAACTCTTATTTATATCTTCAATATCATAATAATTAGAAAAAAGTTCCAATACATTCTCGCTTTTATAGATATTTATTTTCGAATCGTAATTACTTTCGATAAGCTCCCATTTATCTGTTAAATCTGACCTTCCCTTTAAAGAACCTTTTAGAGAATATTTTGTTATTTTATCTTCTCCCTTGCTTTCGTTCAAGGATAATTCTAAAATCAATGTATTTTCACCAATATTGCTTATAGCGTCGTCATATTCAAAGCTAAAGGATATGGATTTAGCTTTATTATTTATTTTTTTTGTCTTTGTAATCGGAGTTTCATTTAGCGTTATGCCGTGACTCTCTTCTATTATTGTTTTAAATTCCAAGTCCGCAAGAATTGTTTCTAATTCTTCTGGGCTTGTATTTATTCCACCAGTAATATCCCCAGATATAGAAGCCTTATGAAAGCCTTGAACTTCTTCGCTTATAATAACGCTATAACTAATTTTAGATTTTTTATCAGTATTAAGCAAATCAAGTTCATAAACTTCGCTAATAGAATATTCTCCATTAATTCTATTTATACTCTCTGATTGACTTATTAATACAAAATCGGAAGTATCAGTTACGCCATCTTCTAGGTAAGCTGCCAGACTCGTCGGAACTTCTGTGACTGCTGGATAAACCAAGTTTTTAACAAAGGTTTGAACAGTGTCGAATCCTGTGCCGTCTAAACCTTCAGTATTTATTCCAGCCGCAGATGCGACATGGCTAACCCTTAAAACTTTTTCTCTGTCTTCGGAAAAATCCCATTTGTCTGAGGGGTTAATTATACCTTGTTCGATAAAGTAATCATTGGGATAGCATAGTAAAACCACAGTATAATCAATATTTGATAAATAATCTGATGGCGCAAAATCAATGCTTTGCAAAAAAACGTTTCCTCTTGTAATTCCCCCTACGCTCAATGTACCATTTACTATTTCGTAAGTTGTAAGAATGTCGTCTTGTAAACCTAGTAAATCAACGTAACCTTCAGTGGCAATAGCTTTTCCATTCAGAGTTATATTCTCCGAAAATCCCCACTTTTTATTATAGAAAATGGGAGACTGAGTAATAGAAACTTTTGGTTCTGTAATTTTAGATATCATCTATGTCGGCGAACTCCCTTAGCCAATTCCAATAAACACTAAATGTCATTAAATTCTTTTTAGGGTTGAAGGATATTTTTGGTGCAGAAATGTGAAGAAATTCTTCATCTGGCGTATAGCTTGAAACATTAGAATTAATAAAGCTAATGTAATTTGAGAAACTACTTTCTTTATCACCTTTTAATTCCATAGTTAATGTAGTTTTTCCTACTGTAGCTAAGTTTAATTTTTGAGATATCTGCTTGTCTCTTAATATGTTAAAATTATTTTTTAAATCAACTGGGTAAGAATTTGTTAAAGTATTTTTACTTGTGATTTTGTCGTCGCCTTCGCCTTCCCTAGGTTCGCTTGAGTAGGTAAAGTTATAATTAATGGTCCCATCTATTTCCGAATAATTAGTATCTTCACTCGAAAGATATATCTCCCTAAAGTCTATTGTGTTACTTCTAAATGTTATTCCTACTCTTTCTTCAATGCCGCCCTTTATTTCATCCCAAGCTGTTTTAGCATTTTCGATAGAAGAGAACGGCTTGCCATCTCCAATTATTTGTCCTCTTTCAGATATTAAGTAAAAACTTTCTGACTTTTTAATTTCATTACTATACGACCAACTATGACCCGCTTGAATAGATATGTCGTTGGAATAAACAACCGTATAAGTAACTGTTGAACTTCTTTCGTTTATATCTCTAGTAACTGATATCTTTTTTTCATTAAGAGTCTGAGGGGTGTCATATTCGTCTATAAAGACGTTGAATGCAGTAAAACATCTATCATAAGAGTCGTTAATCAAATTTGATGCTTTGCTTTTAGCCACATCTAATAAGTCTTCTCCATTAATACCACGAACAACACCGCGCTCGGATACCGTTGTTATCCCATTGCCGTCTGTAGAAATGGAGGTTTCTAAGGTGTAATCACAATTATCCTCTGGGGCTTCAATAAAGTTATATTGATGAGATAGAGAGTATGATTTAGATATTTGATCGATACTTTCAGTAGAGTATAATTTGTATGCAGATGGATCATAACCAACTATTAATTCTCCAGACAATGCTTGGTCAATTAAATCCTCTGCTAGGTTTTTCGCTGAGGCTAGTGGATCAGTAGTCTCGTCGTCCAAATACAAAATACTAACCGAATAATTAAAATCTTTATTAGAGGCTGATCTATTAAACGAGAAAGATTCGCTTAAATTTTCTAAAAACTTTGTGCTCCTAGGTACGATAAAATCATCCTCTAATCCCTCTTCATAAATTTCTATAGAAGCTGAGACTTTTTTCAAATTTGGACTAAGATCGTCATCAGAAAAAGAGATGCTGGTCAACTTGCCTATACCGAAGCCTTCGCCATTAATAGTGACTTCCTCCATTATCGGCACTCCCAAAAAATCGTCAATAGCTTCAACATTCGGAGTTGAGCTTCCTTCTAAAATATCTGCATCAATTAAAAAACCCTCAACCTTTAGAGTTTTTATTTTCCTATAATTATATAAATTTGCTCCGAAATATTCATATTCCGTAGAAGACCCTAATATTGTTGTTTTATCGAATATCATTTATATAAAGGTAATTATTGACACATCTACGGACGCAACATCTTCGGCACTTAAAGTGAAGTCAGTTGATTGGACTTTTCCAGAAATTGAATAATCCTGTAATGAATTTCCCTGTAAATCCTGCACACTAAAAGAAAGAAGGGCTTCTTCTCCATTGGTAGTAATAAAATCATCAATGTTACTAGTTTTAATGTTACATTCTTTTTTTCTTTCCGTAATGTCGATGAAGTCTGGCTCATTAGTAGTATTTGATGTAAAAAATATGGGATTCTGACTTAAGGAAGCGCTCAAAGACAAGTCAGATACCCCGCTAACTCCGACTACTGGACTATTGGCGGAATGACCAATGAGTTTACTATCATCAAACAAATTGGTTAGTTGTTCAGGGGTCATTCCTTCTTGTATGTTTCCATAGTAAATCAAACTAACGCTGGCATCAAAAAGTGAGTTCTCACTTGCAGAAATGGACAAGCTTTGTGGGCATAATGGTCCGGTAAAGCTATAAGACCCAATCACCAACTCTTTGTCATTAAATTCTGAAAAATTCTCGTCTCCATCAAAAAGTTCTTTAAAGTCTTCATAAAAAACGTCCCCATCACTACCTATTAAATAGTTTATATTAATTGCAGTAGTAGGCCTTTTATTCCCGTAAGTTACTCCAGGGATAGACCCACGGTCTCTAGCGGACCCTAGAGAATTCGAAGTACTTATGCTAAAATCTTTACATAATATTTCCACATCATCGTATTTTACACTAACATCTTTATAATTTATATAACTCATTATGGTGCAATTTCCAAATCTTCTAAATTATTAACAAATGACTGAAACTTGATACTTCCCTCCAAAAAACCATCAACACTTGCAGTTAGTCCCTCCGATTCGATATTAGCTTTTGGCATAGAATAGATAATTGTTTCATCGCATTCCGTTATAGTAATTGTTAAATCATTTGATCCACTTATAAATTTTTCAAAATCATTCATAACACTATCCATAGCCGAACCAGCGACTATCAAATCCAAATCCAAAGAAATTGTATATCCTTCCACCCTAGAAACATCAACTGGTAGATGAGTTCCCATGATATAAGATGGCTTCCAACTTGTTGAGATGGAATAGTTAAAAGACTGAATGTGTTCTGTTTCTAATCTGTCAAGACCTCCAATAAAAATAGATTTACTTTTGAATGCTTTCTCGCCTATATTATCTTGCGGGTCGATCTCTTCGTTTTCTATCTCCCCATAAGCAACAAATTCAATCGAATCGGATGGTAGGGTAGAAACCCCTCCGTTCAAGGTGTAACTATTGATATACCCTTGGTTAAAATTAAAATTAACATCAGAAGATCCCAGAGATCCATTCGAGATAACTCCACTGTTTGCAATAAATTTACTATACAAGTCACTTCCGTCGTCTAATATTAACGCCGATATAGATCCTACAGACTCGTTCTTGCCTCCGTAACTCCGAGTTAAAATGCCTTTTCCAACAACTTCTACTTTGGGACTAGAATAGGAGGAATCAAAAGAAAAAGAGTTCGCTCCCTTAATTGAATCGCCCTCTAATCTTACACAAATATCTTGATTTCTAAAATACCTCATACCTTGGCATTTATTACACTTTTATCGAGCGTTATTGAATTGAGCAGATTTATCAGCGCTTTCAATGCCAGCTCTTTTCATTTTGTCTTGATCAACCCCCATAAAACTTCTATTTTTGCCTTTTTGTTTTTCGGCTTCGTGTCTCATTTGTGCAAATTCTATTATTTCTTCTGGATCTTCAGAATCAATATTCGGGTAGTTTTTAAAAATATTCCCGAATATATTTGCATTTGCAGCTAAATTTGTTTGAAAATATGTAATTTGACTAATTGGTTTTCCAAAATAATGATATGCATTCTCTGCTAAATCCCAAGAACTTCGGAAAAACCCTTTAATAGATATTTTTCTAATATTTGATTCTCTTAATTTTTCAGTATATTTATTATAGCTCTTGTTAATTTTAAATAACTCTTCTGGTTCTATTTCATCAAAATCCTTTTCATTAAACTTTTTTTGAGAAAGGTTTTCATCTAAATATAAAGAATTTATAATATAATATTCATGCATCCTTTTGTCGGTGATGCTCTCTATTGAGCTGGATGTAATTGAATATTTTTGGTCTAATAGATTCTCGTACTCTTTGTAACTACCTTCGAGTTGCTTTTTTGCATGTTTCTTCATGTCTTCCGCCAATGACTTCTGAATAGTTTTTTTCAGTTGATCATTCAATTCGAGCAAGTCTTTGATTTTAACATCTTTTTCCTCTGACCACAAATCTTGAGAAATGGCCCTTTCAATTAAACTTTCAGAACTTTCTACACCTCTTTTTTTTAATCGTTCGTAAAAAAAAGAATACACTCTCTCATAATCTACATGATCATCCAAAGACATGTGCTTAATATAAAGATCGTTCTCAATATCATAAGAATAGCCTTTTAATATTTCCGAAAGCCCGCTTCGAAGAATAGAATCTTCATTCATTACTTCTTATTATCTTTTTCTACTTCTTTTTCTTCTTTCTCTACTTCTTTTTCTATTTCTTCGTTTTCGATTTTTCCTTCAACTTCTTTTCCAAAATTTTCTTTATAAAATCTTTCAAAATCTTCTTCGGTATCTGCAATCCCCATAAACCACAAAGTAAATAAAAACACCAATTTGTTACAAATATCAGACCATTCGCCGCCATTTTCACCTTCTTGTTTTTCTTCCATCTGTTCGAACTGCTCAATCATTCTTTTTTGTGCATGTTCGTTGTCTGAATCAAATAGAGCTGCGTCCCCAATTAAAGAAAAGTTTAAAAAGGCATAATCAATTGACTTATTACGGGCCTTCGTCTCAACAGTATCATCATAAATAGCCGAATAATATTCATTGAAATTTCTGATCTCTTCTGACAACTTATTGATCTCTTCGTATAATTTAATCCTAGAATCTTTGTTTTTATCACCAACGCTAGTGAGCAATTCCTCCTCTTTTTGTACAAGCTTTTGGCGTAATTTAGTAATTTCATACTCATCACCCTTGGTCATCGCTCCATCGCAATTATCCATATAATACTTGTCAACGGCTGCTCTTGTTTGAACTCCCATGTTCATGAGCTTTGACTTGATCGCAGCTTGGAAAATTTCTAAGTCTTCCATTTCGCTTCTATTTGGTTTTTTAAGACCAAAATCGAAAGTTTTTCCGCCTATTTCCCCCTTGAATGTATATAATTTTTTCATAAATCCCCCTTACCTGTTAATTTCAAAATAATTACCAGCTTGATCTTCAAAAAATCTCGCTTGATCATTACCAATATCTAAAATCCTTTGCCTCGCCTCTTCATAATCATCACTAGAAATGCACTTTTTATCAAGTAAATCTTCTAGATGATATAAATATTGTTTAAACATGTATTTAATACACCGTTTACCCAAAAAATTAAAATATAAATAATCTTTTTCTTCCATGCCTTTTATCCAAACTAATATTACATCCAAAAAGATAAAGTGAGAAATTACTTGGGTGGCTTAACGTCACCGTTCATTAAAGCTTCCAAGTCATCAACCCTCTTATTAAGTTCTTCTTTCATCAAATCGAAGTT